>Ga0065714_10003173_pt1 | contig 10338 bp, 11 predicted proteins | sample MisRhiReplicate2_FD_59101 | JGI IMG/M metagenome (GOLD analysis project Ga0065714, IMG submission 59101) | Miscanthus rhizosphere microbial communities from Kellogg Biological Station, MSU, sample Rhizosphere Soil Replicate 2: eDNA_1 v2... | ecosystem: Host-associated > Plants > Roots >... | reverse complement strand
CCTGGGTATCGGTGCCACTTACCTCACGCACCTCGGCACCGCCGGGCGTATCGAGACCCAGCAGCAAGCACTGGCGAACAGGGCCTTGCTCGAGGTGCTGCCCACCGACCACTATGATAACCAGCCGTTGGCGCACCCCGTTGTCACAGCCTCGGTGTCCCTGGCCCATAGCACGCTGCTGGGCGGCTACCTGGCGACTCGCGGCGGCCACCCCAGCGCCGTGCTGCTTCGTAGCCAGGCGCTGGGCTATGAAGGCAGCATCGAATTGCTGGTCGCCGTCGATCCACAGGGGCGGTTGCTGGGCGTCAAGACCCTGCGCCAATCCGAGACACCCGGATTGGGAGCAGCGATTGCCGGCTGGCCGAACGCCTGGTTGCAGACCTTCACGGGTAAATCACGCCAGGCGCCTGATGACAGCGGCTGGGCCTTGAAAAAGGACCAGGGCCAGTTCGATCAACTGGCAGGCGCGACAGTGACGTCCCGGGCAGTGCTCCAGGCTGTTCACGATGCGCTGCGTTACTTCGACGAGCACAAGGCCCAGTTGATGGGGGTGGCAGCCAATGAATAAGCCATGGGGACTGACACACGGCCTGCTGCTCGTCCCATTGGTCGGCGCAAGCGACTCGCTGGTTGGCGCGCTGGGGTTATGGCTCGCCTGGGCCGTGGTTCTTTTCAGCCATGGCTTGGCAATGGGGCTTGTCCGGCAACGCCTGACAGCCTGTCAACGGCTGCTCGCCGCCATCGTATTGGCCGCTACCCTGACCACCTGCATTGGCCTTGTCGCCCAGGCCTGGGTGCTGGAATTGTATCGACCGTTGAACCTTTACGCTGGCTGGATCGCCCTGAGCTGCGTCGCGCTGGAGCATGAGGGTTTCTTCGTTGAATCCCGCTGGCTCGGACGCCTCAGGCTGGCCGGGCTGTTTGGCCTCTTGATGATCAGCCTCGGTGCCGTGCGTGGGCTGATCGGCAGCGGCCTGCCCCTGGCCTTGCTCGCCCCAGGCGGGTTCATTCTGCTCGGGCTGTTGTTGGCGGCTCGACAGGCCTGGACGGCCGCCAAACCCCATTCATCCGTTGAGGAAACGCCGCGCCCATGAACGCCGCAAAACGCCTGGAAATATTTCGTCGCCTTCACGAGGACAACCCGGAACCGAAAACCGAACTGGCCTATTCCTCGCCGTTCGAGTTGCTGATCGCGGTCATCCTGTCAGCCCAGTCCACCGACGTCGGCGTCAACAAAGCCACGGCCAAACTGTTCCCGGTGGCCAATACGCCGGAGACCATCTATGCCCTGGGCGTCGAAGGACTGTCCGAGTACATCAAGACCATCGGGCTGTTCAACAGCAAGGCCAAGAACGTGATCGAAACCTGCCGCCTGCTGATCGAGCTCCACGGCAGTGAAGTCCCGCAGACTCGCGAAGCGCTGGAAGCCCTTCCGGGGGTCGGCCGCAAAACCGCCAACGTCGTGCTCAATACCGCGTTTCGGCAGTTGACCATGGCGGTCGACACCCACATTTTCCGCGTCAGCAACCGCACCGGGCTGGCCCCCGGCAAAAACGTGGTGGAGGTCGAGAAGAAATTGATGAAATTTGTTCCCAAGGAATTCCTGCTGGACTCCCATCACTGGCTCATCCTTCACGGGCGTTACGTTTGCCTGGCGCGCAAGCCTCGCTGCGGCAGCTGCCGAATCGAAGATTTATGCGAATACAAGCACAAGACCTCCGACGATTGAGACGCTATTGCTTTTATCGATCCATCGATTGAAAAAATCTTTTTTACCCGCCCGTGGTTTATCGATATAAGGAGCGCCAATGGCAGTCTTAGCCTGGAGTCGAACCCATGAGTGCTGGCAAAGAACAACTGGATGTAGAAGACGAATTCATCGCCGCTGAAGCCGACGACGTCGAACCTGTGGTCGTGGAAGTGGCGAAAACCAACCTGAGCAAGCGCCGCACCATTGATAACCTGCTGGAAGAGCGTCGCCTGCAGAAACAACTGGCCGATTATGACTTTGACCTCTGACACGTAAAAGCCTCCCTGATGGAGGCTTTTTACTGAGTACGCGTGACCCGAAAACTCACACCAAGCCATTGCGCTGCGCCAGTTCGATCAGGTCGACCAGCGAACGGGCATTGAGCTTCAATAACAGGCGCGTCTTGTAGGTACTGACGGTCTTGTTGCTCAAGAACATTCCATCGGCGATCTCCTTGTTGGTCTTTCCGCGCGCCAGTTGCTGCAAGACCATCATTTCCCGCCCCGATAATCGATCGACCATATCGGACTCACTGGCATTACCCAGACTCGACCGCACCGTATGCAATGCCTGGTTGGGAAAGTAACTGTAACCGGAAAGTACCGCCTTGATTGCACTCAGTAACTCGGTGAGATCCTGTTGCTTGCATACATACCCGGCCGCCCCCGTCTGCATGCAACGCATCGAAAAATGTCCCGGTGCCTGGGAAGTCAGCACCAACACTTTCATGGGTGAAGGAATGGCCGTCAGGCGAGCGATGACTTCCAATCCGTCCAGCTTCGGAATACCGATATCGAGAATGACAATATCGGGCATAAGTTCGCGAGCAAACTGTAACGCATCGACGCCATTATCGGTTTCGGCAACGACTTCATAACCATGACGCTCCATCAGCAAACGTACAGCAAGACGAATGACGGGATGATCATCCACGATCAGCACTTTATTCATGGGCAAATCCAACTTCGCTGTTCGAATTTTTAGAGCACGCACAATAGCCTAGTCATTTCTACCTTGGCATGCTGCCCCCCCCTGAACGCTCGCATCGAGAGACAGAACCTACAAGCTATACAGAATATTCCTACAAATCGCCGCAAAAAAAATGTGTCATGGATTTTTTTAAAGAGAAGGAATGGCCGTTCTTAACAATCCCGAAACCCTATGAACAATGCGCTCTTTCACCGCCATACCCACCTGCAGGCAGCCCACTGAAAAGCGCTTTATTCATAGAAAGTAACTGAATTATTTACTGTCAAAACTGACTTCCACTCACTTAAGGAAGGGAAATTCATATATAAAACACACTCAGACGCCTAATATTCAACATGGCCGGCCATTGCGCCTTCGCCTATATTTCATTAGGCATGGACTGCCACTTTCCAACTCACTCTCCGAGCACAAGTATTCCATGAGCATTAACCATGAACAAACCGTTGAAGACCATAACCAACCCCATGACCCTCATCGCCATATTCGCAACTTTATCCGAAACTTCCGCAGCGATTTCCCTGCCCTTTCTGGATGACCAGGATCGTGAATACTATCTCTGGTTCCTGATCAGCTTTCCTTTTTATCTATTGCTGCTTTTTTTCATAACGCTCAACTTCAATTATCGCTCCTTGTATTCGCCTTCGGATTTTCGCAAGAGCAAACATTTCATAAAGACCATGGATGATTCGCCCTGTCGACGCAAACGACAGCTACGTCGGGCGGAGGACGTCAAAGAACTGCTGGTCATACGTCTTCATCGACGCAGGCACGAACCAGACAGCCTTTGTATCGTATGCAGCCAATCGAAACGCCCGATCGAACCCCGTCGATCAAGACATTTGAAGCAAGCCAGCATCGTCGTGTACGTCATCTACAGCAACGCAGGCCTGGCAACGCAAGGGCAGGATGAATGAGCGACCGAGGGCAGCGCCGCAGCAAGGGTCACACAAAAAAAGAGCAAAAAAAACGGCCTGCTCATGGCAGGCCGCTTTCATGTCAACAGGGTCAGAACAACTTGCGACCCTTGTTCGCCGCGATGCGCATGCGCAGGGCGTTGAGCTTGATGAAGCCAGCCGCGTCAGCCTGGTTGTAGGCACCGCCGTCTTCTTCGAAGGTCGCGATGTTGGCATCGAACAGCGACTCGTCGGACTTGCGCCCGGTGACGATCACGTTGCCCTTGTACAGCTTCAGGCGGACCACGCCATTCACGTGAGCCTGGGAGGCGTCGATCATCTGTTGCAGCATCAGACGCTCCGGGCTCCACCAGTAGCCGGTGTAGATCAGGCTGGCGTACTTGGGCATCAACTCGTCTTTGAGGTGAGCCACTTCGCGGTCCAGGGTGATCGACTCGATCGCCCGGTGGGCGCGCAGCATGATGGTGCCGCCTGGGGTTTCGTAGCAACCGCGGGACTTCATGCCCACATAACGGTTTTCGACGATGTCCAGACGACCGATGCCGTGTTCGCCACCGATGCGGTTCAGGGTCGCCAGCACAGTGGCCGGGCTCATCTCAACGCCGTCCAGAGCGACGATATCGCCGTTGCGATAGGTCAGTTCCAGGTATTGCGGGGTATCAGGAGCCTTCTCCGGGGAGACGGTCCAGCGCCACATGTCTTCTTCGTGCTCGGTCCAGGTGTCTTCCAGCACGCCGCCTTCATAGGAGATGTGCAGCAGGTTGGCATCCATCGAGTACGGGGATTTCTTCTTGCCGTGGCGCTCGATCGGAATAGCGTGCTTCTCGGCGTAGTCCATCAGTTTTTCACGGGACAGCAAGTCCCATTCACGCCACGGGGCAATGACTTTCACGCCCGGCTTGAGGGCATAGGCACCCAGTTCGAAACGCACCTGGTCGTTGCCTTTGCCGGTGGCGCCATGGGAAATGGCATCGGCACCGGTTTCGTTGGCGATTTCGATCAGGCGCTTGGCGATCAACGGACGGGCGATGGAGGTACCCAGCAGGTACTCGCCTTCGTAAACGGTGTTGGCGCGGAACATCGGGAACACGAAGTCGCGGACGAACTCTTCGCGCAGGTCATCGATGTAGATCTCTTTGACGCCCATGGCCTGGGCCTTGGCGCGTGCAGGCTCGACTTCTTCGCCCTGCCCCAGGTCAGCGGTGAAGGTCACCACTTCGCAGTTATAAGTGTCCTGCAGCCACTTGAGGATCACCGAAGTGTCCAGGCCGCCGGAATACGCCAGAACGACCTTGTTTACGTCCGCCATGCCATCACTCCACGGGTTGTACGGAAAGCCGGGAAGTCTAACGTCCAGCGCGGATAATTTACAGGGGCGCGACAGCTTATGACGACGAAGCGACAGATTATGTCGAGCGTGCGACGGTCAAAATCGACTCAGGACGTCCGTGCCGTAGCCCCAGCGGGCGCCTTGGCCGGTGCTGCGGTTGGCGCCGGAGCCTTGGCAGGCGCGGCAGTGGGCGCGGGCTGCGCGGCGGGTGCCTGCGGTGCCGGCGCTTCGGTCGGAGCCACGCGCTCCAGGCGCACGACTACGCGACGGTTCTTGGCTCGGTTGGCGGCGTTGGTGTTGGGCACCAGGGGATAACGCTCGCCGTGGAAGCGCAGGGTAATCTGCGACTCCTGGAAGCCATTGGCCTTGAAGAAGTCCTGGACCGCCAGGGCCCGGCGGCGTGACAGCTCACGGTTGGTCAGGCGGTTGCCGCTGTTGTCGGAGTGGCCGTCAAGCTCGACATGATTGACGCTGGGGTCGGCCTTGATGAAGTCGAGCATCACCTGCAACTGCGCCTTGGCATGGGCATCGAGTTCGGCAGCTTCGCCGGGGAAGCCGATCTGTGTCTGTTTCACCTGCTCGAAATTCTTTGGCAACAGTTTTGCCACGCAGCCTTGATAGTCGTTGAAGGCCTTGCTGAAACGCACCGGCAGCAGACGGACTTCCGAGACTCGCCCGTCCTCGGTGTTGCGGCGCACCACGGGGCTGCGACCTTCCATCAGCCCACTGATCAAGCGGCCAGCCTGGACCTGGGAGCTGTTGAACAGTACGTCGCCGCTGCCGATGCTGACCGAGCCCAGGTTGATATCGCCCCGCCCCGGCTGCCACGGTGCGGCGGCCGCCAGCAAGGTTGCCGAACCGCCACCAAGCATCGGGTTATAGGTCTTGAGGCGAAACGTCGCCTGTTCGCCCGCCCGGCGCACGAATTCGCCACTGCCAAAATCAGTGATCGGCTGGCTCAGCCGGCACTCGAACTTGTCGCCTTCGACCGTCCACTCAATGCTCTCCAGACGGGTCTGGAAAGTGAGCGCCATGGCGGGAAGGCTGGCAAACACACTGAGCAAGGCTAGATAACGCTGGCGCACGGGAGGCTCCACTGACTTTTATACAAAGATCGACGCATGCTGGAGGCATGACGCCTGTCCGGCGCACTGCACGGATTCGTGGCACACCTGTAGGAGCTATCGGTAAGTTGCGGCAGAACTTGATAGCGGGTGCCTGAATCGGTCTTTTCCGGTAGCATTCCCACAGTTTGACCCGCCTGGAAGCCCCCCAATGTCCGACCGCCTGACCCTGCTGCGTCCCGACGACTGGCATATTCATCTTCGCGATGGTGCTGTGTTGACCCATACCGTCGCCGATGTCGCGCGCACCTTCGGGCGCGCAATCATCATGCCTAACCTGGTTCCGCCAGTGCGCAACGCCGCCGAGGCCGACGGCTATCGCCAGCGCATCCTCGCCGCACGCCCGGCTGGCAGCCGCTTCGAACCGTTGATGGTGCTTTACCTCACCGACCGCACCCAGCCCGAAGAGATCCGCGAGGCCAAGGCCAGCGGCTTCGTCCATGCCGCCAAGCTGTACCCGGCCGGTGCCACCACCAACTCCGACTCCGGCGTCACCAGCATCGACAAGATTTTCCCGGCGCTGGAGGCCATGGCCGAAGTCGGCATGCCGTTGTTGATCCATGGTGAAGTCACCCGGGGCGACGTCGACGTGTTCGACCGCGAGAAAATCTTCATCGACGAGCACATGCGCCGCGTCGTGGAGCGTTTCCCGACGCTCAAGGTGGTGTTCGAACACATCACCACCGGCGATGCCGTGCAGTTCGTCAACGAGGCACCGGCCAACGTCGGCGCGACCATTACCGCCCATCACCTGCTGTACAACCGCAACCACATGCTGGTGGGCGGGATCCGGCCGCACTTCTATTGCCTGCCGATCCTCAAGCGCAATACCCACCAGGAAGCCTTGCTGGACGCCGCCACCAGCGGCAGCGCCAAGTTTTTCCTTGGCACCGACTCGGCCCCCCACGCCCAGCACGCCAAGGAAGCGGCCTGCGGTTGCGCCGGCTGCTACACCGCCTATGCCGCCATCGAGATGTACGCCGAGGCGTTCGAACAGCGCAACGCGCTGGACAAACTCGAAGGTTTCGCCAGCCTGCATGGCCCGCGTTTCTATGGCCTGCCGGTGAACACCGATCGTATTACCCTGGTTCGCGATGAGTGGACCGCCCCCGCCAGCCTGCCTTTCGGCGACCTGGCTGTCATCCCGCTGCGCGCCGGTGAAAAACTGCGCTGGCGCCTGCTGGAGGAAAACGCGTGAGTGAAGATCATTTCGACGACGAACTGGACGGCAACGGTGGTTCGGGCGGCGCCCGTCACCCCATGGCTGCTCGGTTCCGTGGCTATCTGCCGGTTGTCGTCGACGTAGAAACCGGCGGTTTCAACTCCGCCACCGACGCCTTGCTGGAAATCGCGGCGACCACCATCGGCATGGACGAAAAAGGCTTTGTGTTCCCTGACCACACCTACTTCTTCCGTGTCGAACCGTTCGAAGGCGCCAACGTCGAAGCGGCGGCCCTGGAGTTCACCGGGATCAAGCTCGATCACCCGTTGCGCATGGCAGTCAGCGAAGAAACGGCCCTGACCGACATCTTCCGTGGCGTGCGCAAGGCGCTCAAGGCCAACGGTTGCAAGCGAGCGATCCTGGTCGGCCACAACAGCAGCTTCGACCTGGGCTTCCTCAACGCCGCCGTCGCGCGCCTGGACATGAAGCGCAACCCGTTCCACCCGTTCTCCAGCTTCGACACCGCGACCCTGGCTGGCCTGGCGTACGGCCAGACCGTCCTGGCCAAGGCGTGCCAGGCGGCTGACATCGATTTCGATGGCCGTGAAGCCCACTCGGCCCGCTACGACACCGAGAAGACCGCCGAGCTGTTCTGCGGCATCGTCAACCGGTGGAAAGAGATGGGTGGCTGGCAGGATTTCGACGACTAACCAGTAGAGCCATTGTGGCGGCCCTCCGTGGGAGCAAAGCTTGCTCGCGACACAGGCGACTCGGTNTNTGGAAGACCGCATCGCAGCCATCGCGGGCAAGCCTTGCTCNCACAGATAAATTCCNTCGCCATAAGGTCCTGTGTTTCAGCCGNCAAGTTTGAAACGCCCATAAAAAAACCGGCCCATCATGGGCCGGTTTTTTTATGCCTCGGTGCGCTTACAGCTTGTCGCTGTGCTCGCCCAGGTAAGCGGCAACGCCTTCAGGCGAAGCGGTCATGCCCTTGTCGCCTTTTTTCCAGTTGGCCGGGCAAACTTCGCCGTGCTCTTCGTGGAATTGCAGCGCATCGACCAGACGGATCAGTTCTTCCATGTTACGGCCCAGTGGCAGGTCGTTGATGATCTGCGAACGGACAACGCCTTTGTCGTCGATCAGGAACGCGCCACGGAAGGCCACGCCGCCTTCGGACTCAACGTCATAGGCCTTGGCGATTTCGTGCTTCATGTCGGCAGCCATGGTGTATTTCACCTGACCGATACCGCCATTGTTGATCGGGGTGTTGCGCCAGGCGTTGTGGGTGAAGTGCGAGTCGATCGAAACAGCGACCACTTCGACGTTGCGCGCCTTGAAATCATCCATGCGGTGATCCAGTGCGATCAGCTCGGACGGGCAGACGAAGGTGAAGTCCAGTGGATAGAAGAACACCAGGCCGTATTTGCCTTTGATGGCCGAGGACAGGGTGAAGCTGTCGACGATTTCGCCGTTGCCGAGGACGGCTGGAACGGTGAAGTCTGGGGCTTGTTTGCCTACGAGTACGCTCATTGGGTATCTCCTGATGTAATAGCGTGAAAACATGGTCCGGGCCAGCCTGTCACCCTCAGGCGACAGCCCTGTGACACGAACCCGCTTGCAAGGGCCGACCATCATACACCGCGCATTTGGACTGTCTTCAACGGTTTTTCGGTGACATCGAAAAATCGCCGTCCGGTTTCATGCAGCCTCAATTGTCCTGGACAAACCGTTCGTCAGCCTGGCAACGCTCAGGCGCAAGACCTTGAGAAACCACTTTGACAATCATTCTCGTTAACATTAAGATCCGTCTCAATTGAGTCACAACCAGCGACGGTTCTCACTTATGTATGTATGCCTCTGCACTGGCGTCACCGACGGGCAAATCCGCGAAGCGATCTACGAAGGTTGCTGCAGCTATCGCGAAGTCCGCCAGACCACCGGCGTAGCCAGCCAATGCGGCAAATGTGCCTGCCTGGCCAAGGAAGTGGTTCGTGAAACCCTCGCCAAAGTGCAAACGGCACAGGCCTCGATCCCCTACCCGGTAGAATTTAGCGCCGCGTAACAGCACGTAATAAACAATTTTCAAGGAACCGGACCCAGTGTCCGGTTTTTTTATGCCTGCAAATCAATTGCTTAGCGTCCAGACGCGGAACACAAACATTCTTATTCCGATTAATTTTCATTTATTATTCAATAACTTAGGTTTGACACTCGTAAATGCGCGGCTCAAACTCTGCCTAATACACAGCTATTACAGGGCAGGCCTCATCATGAAAGGCGACATTACAGTCATCCAGCATCTCAACAAGATCCTTGCCAATGAGCTGGTCGCGATCAACCAATACTTCCTGCATGCACGCATGTACGAGGATTGGGGCCTGAACAAGCTGGGCAAGCACGAGTACCACGAATCGATCGACGAGATGAAGCACGCGGACAAGCTGATCAAGCGCATCCTGTTTCTCGAAGGCCTGCCGAACGTCCAGGACCTGGGCAAGCTGCACATCGGCGAACATACCCGGGAAATGCTTGAGTGCGACCTGCGTATCGAGCGCACCGGCCACACCGACCTGAAGGCCGCTATCGCCCACTGCGAAAGCGTTGGCGACTTCGGTAGCCGTGAACTGCTGGAAGACATCCTCGAATCCGAGGAAGAGCACATCGACTGGCTGGAAACCCAATTGGGCCTGATCGACAAAGTCGGTCTTGAGAACTACCTGCAATCGCAGATGGGTGAAGAGTAAGCTTCCCCGAAAGCAAGCCACTAAAAAGCCCCGCCCTCTTTCGAGAGGCGGGGCTTTTTATTACCTGGGTTTCCAGGCCCACCTAAATCCACTGTGGGAGCGAGCTTGCTCGCTCCCACAAGGGTTCGTGTTCACCACAACCGGTGTAGTGAACAGAACCTCATGGATCAGGCTTCGGTCTTGTTCGCCGCTGCTGCTTCCACAGCTGCCTTGATCGTGGCCTGCAGAGAGCCGTCAGCAGCCATCTCGGTCATGATGTCGCTACCGCCGATCAGTTCACCACCCACCCACAGCTGTGGGAAGGTTGGCCAGTTGGCGTACTTG
>Ga0065714_10065397_pt1 | contig 10339 bp, 10 predicted proteins | sample MisRhiReplicate2_FD_59101 | JGI IMG/M metagenome (GOLD analysis project Ga0065714, IMG submission 59101) | Miscanthus rhizosphere microbial communities from Kellogg Biological Station, MSU, sample Rhizosphere Soil Replicate 2: eDNA_1 v2... | ecosystem: Host-associated > Plants > Roots >... | reverse complement strand
AAATATAAAAATTTTACATTAAATTTGAAAAAAAATACTTTGGAAAGAGAAATCAGAACCACAAACGACGGTAGTAAAACATTATATATCAATGAATTAAACGAAAACTACCATTCACACCATGGTGCATTACAGGAAGCAGAACACGTGTTTATCAAAAATGGATTAAATCTAATAAATTATTGCGAAATTAACATTTTAGAACTCGGTTTTGGAACAGGTTTAAACGTTTTAGTTACAATTAATGAATATTTAAAAACTGACAAAAATCATATCATCAATTATTTTACACTTGAAAAATACCCGATAAATGAATCTGAAATAGAAAATTTGGCATACTTCAATCATTTTGATAACCCAGAATTAAAAAATATTTATCAAAAAATTCATCAGACTGATTGGGAAAAACCAGCAGAAATCATTAAAGGTTTTAATCTCAAAAAAATACAATGTGACTTTTTTGACCTGAAAAACATTGATTTACCGAAGATTAACCTTGTTTATTACGACTGTTTCGGCGCAAGAGTACAACCTGATCTCTGGGAAAAACCTTTATTTGAAATGGTTTCCGGGAAAATGAGTGTAAACGGACTGTTAACAACCTACTCTTCTAAAGGAAGTGTCAGAAGGATTTTGAAAGAGCTTAATTTTAAGGTAGAGAAAAAACAAGGACCACCCGGAAAAAGAGAAATGATCAATGCTGTAAAATTGTAAGTTATGAATGATGATTATAAATTAATTAAAGTCTCTAAATCATCAATGCTTATTTCAAAACTCCTAATTTATAACTCGTAACTTTTAACTATTTTCCCTATTTTAGCTTTACAAAATATTAAATATGATAGACAAGATCAACGTAAGAGTTTATGCTTGTGCAGTAAAAGACAACAAAGTCCTTACTCTTTTTGAAGAATATGCAGGACAACCCTTATTAAAATTCCCGGGTGGCGGATTGGAACTTGGTGAAGGTTTGACAGACTGTCTTCACCGTGAGTTTGATGAGGAACTTAATGTAAAAATAGAAATCGTAGAGCATCTTTATACTCAAGAAGATTTTTTGGTGTCGCGTTTTCGGGAGAATGAGCAATTGCTTACTATATATTATATGGTTAAAATCATCAATGAGGAAGATTTCCTGATACTTGATCCTTGTATCGAAAGAACCGAATGGCTTCCGATTGATACTGAAATCAATCCTTTCACTTTACCAATTGATAAAATCGTTTTTGATAAATTAAAAGAAAAATTCCTGTAAGTGCATTACAGGAATTTATTTTTATTTGGAAACTTTAAAATCTTTTGCTCCGGGATAAGGCTGTAAATAACCTGAATTCCAATTAGATTGTAGCAAAGATTCTAAAAATTCATCTGTTCTGTTTTTATGTGGATTGTATTGATCTTTTAAATCTATATCTGCGAGTTTTCCTTTTACATTCCACCAGAATGCGCTCCAACCGCCTCTTAACTCTTTTACAATCTCAAAAACATTTTTACCTGTAGCACGATTCATCAATTTCGCAAAAACCTGCCCTTCAGTTGTCGTCAGATCTCTCAGTTGTTTTTCATATTGATCTGCAAGCATATTCTGTCGGTCTTTTACATACTTTCTTTTAGCTGCAGTATCCATTACCTGCATTTCTTTCTGAATATCTCTGTACTGTTGCAAAGCAGTTAAAAATAAAGGATAAACCCTGTATAATTTTTTATTTAAAAAAAGATAATAATTTTTATCCAGCTGATTATTGAATTTGGGCTTATTAAGAAGTATTAGCTCATCCATCACGACTACTGTCTCACCATTGATCTCATAAATTTTTGCTTTTTGTCTTTCATCGTAATAGTATTTATTTCCAAATTCGTCCGTTTTCAATTCATCCTGAGGATATTGGCTTAAAGCCTTTGCAATAACGGAATCCCTTTGCTGACCAAAGATCATAGCACTAAAAAAGAAAAGAAAAAGAAAGGTGATTTTATGAAATTTCATTATTTTTACACGTATTATAACGAAATTTAACTACAAAAATCATTCCTTTAATATGAAATTTGAGAAGAAATCTTTAAAATTTTTAGAGAAATATTTAAACACTTCATCACCAACCGGATACGAACACAGAGGTCAGGAAGTATGGATGAACTACATCACTCCTTATGTTGATAAAATAGAAGTTGACCATTACGGAACCTGCTACGGAATCATCAATCCTGAAGCCGATTTTAAGGTTGTGATCGAAGCTCATGCAGATGAAATATCCTGGTATGTCAATTATATTACAGATGACGGATTGATTTATGTGATCAGAAATGGTGGTTCGGATCAAACCATTGCGCCATCAAAGATCGTTCACATTCACGGTGAAAAAGGAATTGTAAAAGGAGTTTTCGGGTGGCCTGCAATTCACACGAGAGGTGCCAATCAGGACGAACCGACACCTAAAATCGAAAATATTTTTATCGATTGCGGAGCTACAACAAAACAGGAAGTAGAAAATTTAGGAATTTTTGTCGGATGCATGATTACATATCCTGACGAATTTTTTGAAATGAACGACCGTTATTTTGTTTGCAGAGCTTTAGATAACAGAATCGGTGGATTTATGATTGCAGAAGTTGCAAGACTTTTAAAGGAAAACAAAAAAGAGCTTCCATTTGGTCTTTACATTACTAATTCAGTACAGGAAGAAGTAGGTCTTTATGGCGCAGATATGATTGCTGACACCATTAAGCCAAATATCGCCATCGTTACAGATGTAACACATGATACAACAACTCCGATGATTGAAAAGAAAAAAGAAGGCGATCAAAAATGCGGTAACGGTCCCGTTGTTTTCTTTGCTCCAAGTGTTCATCACATTATCCGAGAATTAATCATTGATACTGCAAAAAATAAAGAAATCCCCTACCAAAGAGCAGCAGCGAGCAGGGCTACAGGAACTGACACCGATGCTTTTGCACATTCAAACGGAGGAGTACCAAGCGCATTGATTTCTTTACCTTTGCGCTATATGCACACAACAGTAGAAATGGTTTCAAAAGAAGATGTAGGGAACGTAATTCAATTGATCTACGAAACACTTTTGAATATAAAACCTGAAATGAAACTGAAGTATCATTAACAGACATCAGACAAAAGAACAAAGAGTTAAGATCTAAAATTCTTTGTTCTTTTGTTTTTCTAAAATCTAATATTAAGTATAAAAGTAAAAATGAAAACTAAGCTAATTGCTCCTTCCCTTTTATCTGCAGACTTTGGGAACCTGCAAAGAGACATTGAAATGCTGAATAATTCACAAGCCGACTGGTTGCACATCGATGTCATGGACGGAAGATTTGTTCCTAACATTTCATTTGGTTTTCCGGTAATGAAAACCGTTCAGAAACATGCTAAAAAGTTTGTAGATGTTCATTTGATGATTGTAGAACCCGAAAAATATGTTGGAGAATTCATTGAGTATGGCGCAGACCTCGTTTCTGTACATTATGAAGCCTGTACGCATCTTCACAGAACAATCAACCTAATCCAAAGTAAAGGCGCAAAAGCAGGTGTTGTATTGAATCCATCTACTCCTGTTCTAATGCTTGAAGATATCATTGCTGATGTTGATTTGGTATTATTAATGAGTGTAAATCCAGGATTTGGAGGTCAGAAATTTATTGAAAACACTTACAAAAAGATCGCAGAAACTAAAGATTTAATTTTAAGCAACAATTCTACAGCACTGATCGAAATTGACGGCGGTGTAAATCTTGATAATGCCTCTAAACTTTTTGAAGCCGGAGCAGATGTTTTGGTTGCAGGCAATGCAGTATTCTCCGCTGATAATCCTGAAAGAACTATTGAGCTATTAAAGGTATAAAGCAAAAAGCAGCTCATAAAAGCTGCCCTTTGTTCTCAAGTTAAGAGTATAATGGTTATTAGTTTTCTTAGTTAATAATGCTCAGTTAACGATGCCTAATTGTTAATTTGATTTTTATTTTAACTGCTGTAAAGATGGATTTTTTTTTAAAGCAAAAACATCCGTAAAAACACGGAATTTTTTATTATATAAAAAATATTTTTGCTACAAAGAAACCATATTGATGTATGATTAAGGATTTGACAAACATTTTATTAATTATTTAGAATCAAAACAAATAATTTAAAAAAATATATTGAGTTATTTTATATTGACTAAATGTCATGAAAAAACTAAATATTGACATAAAACGAAAAAATCCGGAAAAATTTCCGGATTTTTTTATTTCGAAGAGTTTTGCTTAGAAAATCTCTCTTCCTGAAAAATGAAATTGTGCTTCGATTAGAGCATTTTCATCAGAATCTGAACCGTGTACAGCATTCTCTCCGATGCTTCTGGCAAACATTTTTCTGATTGTTCCATCAGCAGCTTCAGCAGGATTTGTAGCTCCGATTAAAGTTCTGAAATCTTCTACAGCATTGTCTTTTTCTAAAACCGCAGCAACGATTGGTCCTGAGCTCATAAAGTCTACTAATTCTCCATAAAATGGTCTTTCAGCATGTACTTCGTAGAATTTTTTTGCGTCGGCAACTGTTAGTTGAGTTAATTTTAAAGCTTTGATTTTGAAACCTCCTTCTGAAATTTTCCCTAAAATCGCACCAATATGCCCATCAGCAACCGCATCAGGCTTAATCATAGTGAATGTAATGTTTGACATAAATGTATATTTTTTGAATGCACAAAATTACGAAAAATATCTAAACTATAATTTTAATTTAATTTTAACATAAAATAACTTTTATTAAGAAAATCACTGATGCTTTTTGGCATACTAATTGCAACTACTATTTCGATTCTCATGTTTAATTTGAGTTTTCATGGTTATTAGTTTTTACCCAGCTTCGGCTGGGTTTTTTTATTTGCAAAAATCACTCCATAAAGTTACATATTTCGTAAAATTAAATCAACTCAAATATCATAAACGCAAAGCATCAATTCTATTATAAATAATAGAATAAAATCAGATCATTTTTCGAGTATAAATTTAGTTTTGAGAATTTTCTTCAGCCTCTTCCATCAGTTTGATGTAGGTTGAATATCTGGAATGTTGTATTTCACCTGTTTCTAAGGCATCAAGAACAGCACATTTGGGTTCGTTGATGTGCATACAATTATGAAATTTGCACTCTTTCCTTTTTTTAAAGATTTCAGGAAAATAATGCTGTACTTCTTCTTTTTCAATATCAATCATTGCAAACTCTCTTACACCGGGAGTATCAATTACATTTCCACCAAAATGCCAAAAATGCATTTGAGCAAAAGTGGTGGTATGTTTTCCTTTAAGATGAGTATCTGAAATTTCTGAAGTACGGAGATTCAAATCAGGTTGTAAAGCATTGACCAAAGTTGATTTTCCACAGCCAGAATGACCAAAAAATACTGAAGTTTGATCTTTAAGGAGATCCTGTAAATCTTCCAGGTTTAATTTAGAATAAGATGAAATTTCCAAACTGTCATAACCAATTTCATGATAGAGAAACTGAATATCCTTCACTACTTCTATTTCTTCTTCATTTAAAACATCAATTTTATTGAATAGAATTAGAGGTTTTATGTTGTAAGCTTCACAACAGGCAAGAAAACGGTCTAAGAAACCGAAAGATGTTTCAGGATGTTTTAAAGTAAAAATAAAACAAGCCAAATCAATATTTGAAGCAATAATATGTGCTTCTTTCGAAAGATTAACAGCTTTTCTGATCAAATAATTTTTACGAGGATCGATTTTTGTGATCCATGCAATATCATCCTGTTCCAATTGAAATTCGACAAAATCACCCACAGCAAGAGGATTGGTCAATCTGGTTTTTATAAGCTTAAATTTTCCACGAATTCTCGCTTCAAAAATTTTTCCGGTTTCCATTTCCAAAACCTGATACCAGCTTCCTGTAGATTTAATGATTTTTCCTTTCATATATATGAATGCAAAGATAAGAATTTAGGATTAAGGTAACAGGATTTAGTTTGTATCTGGAATTATATTACCACAAAGTTTGTCATTCCGGAGGAATCTCGACAAGATTTTTTTATTCATCTCGAAGTTTAGATTCCTCCGGAATAACAAACAATATATTTATTTATCAATTCTAAATCCTGTCACAATTTCCTTTTCTACTTTCTGTCGATCATGATATTATTTTGTTTCTCAATAGACTCTTCATGAATCGCTTTAAAAACTTTTTCTATAAAATCTTGTGACATTCCTGTTTCTTTAGCCTTTTGTACAGCATATTCTGTAATCACTTTCCAACGTTCCGGCTGGAAGATCGCAATATCATTTTCTTTCTTCAGCTTACCAATCTTTTCCGAAATTTTCATTCTTTGAGAAAGCAATTCAATCATTTGAAAATCAATATCGGAAATCAATGTTCTGTGTCTTCCCATTTCATTATCAAAACCTGCCAAACCGGAATTTCTTACTTTTAGATTTGAAATTAATTCTGCCAAAACTTCCGGGGTAATCTGTTGAGAAGCATCACTCCAAGCTTCATCCGGATTAGAATGAGTTTCAATAATTGCACCTTGGTAACCAACATTCAAAGCTTCCTGCGTAATATCTGCCAAACCGGTTCTGTTTCCGCAAATGTGTGAAGGATCTACCAACATCGGAATATTGGGAAACTGACTTTTAAAATCCAAAGCAATCTGCCAATTCGGATTGTTTCTGTATTTTGTTTTTTGGTAAGTTGAAAATCCACGGTGAATAACGCCTAAATTTTTAATATCTTGTCCCAGAAGTCTTTCCAAAGCACCAATCCATAAAGCCAAATCCGGATTCACAGGATTTTTAACCAAAACTGTTTTCTCAGTTCCTTTTAAAGCTTCTGCGATTTCCTGCACCGTAAAAGGATTTACCGTTGATCTCGCACCGATCCAAAGAATATCTACATCGGCTTCCAAAGCTGCTGCAACATGATGTGCATTGGCAACTTCGGTAGCCGTTTTAAATCCGTATTCTTGTTTTACTTTTTTTAACCAGTTTAAGCCAATTACTCCCACTCCCTCAAAACCATTCGGTTTTGTACGTGGTTTCCAGATTCCGGCACGAAAAATCGGAACCTGAGTCTTGGTATCTTTTATTCTTTTTGCTGTCTCCAACATTTGGGCTTCGCTCTCTGCGCTGCATGGTCCTGCAATCATCATCGGTTGCGGAAACTCTTTGATCCAGTCGTTTTTTAATTCTGTTAAGTTCATATTGTAAAGTATTATTTATTTAAATTTATATTCAATGACAAAGCCTTATAAAGTTGCTTTATAATTCTTTTCAAAAAATTTGATACAAAAATGTAATGAAATCGAAAATGGAAAATGATTGATTTTCCTGTATTTTTTGAGAAAGAAATTCAGTTAGCTATACCAATAAAATCGATAATACGTTCTGAAATTTCTATAATAAAAAGATGAAAAACTAAAATAACTGCTAAAAAAATCAGCAGGTGCAAAAGTAGACAGATATGGGAATAATAATTTTTCCACTTTGAAATTGAGAATGTCTATTTCTAGTTTTTTTAAGTAAAATATTTTTCTGAAAAACAACATTTCAGCAAAAACATTTGACAAATATATAAAATTAAGTCAAATCAAACTTCATTAAATCATCAAGATCTTTCAGTAATGGGTTGATCTCTACAAATTTCTCGAATATCTTTTTCTTTGTAACTACCTCAATTTTAAGATTTTCGTGATCTTTTTTATAATCAAATTCAATTGTGTAATTATTTACTTTTCTTTTAAAATGATTAAAAAATTCACCGCTTATCTTATCAAATTCAGCTTTTGCAGACTCAGAAGGATACAAAACCTGGATCACTTTTTCGCTGACCTTTACTAATTTAAAAGATTTAATGGCATTAAAAACGAAAGGTTCTTTAGTACGCAACTGCATGAGCAGGAGATTCCATTCTGCCTGAAGATCGGTATCTGTGAAATGATGTTCCTGCAAATGATCATTTTTAACTACAACAGTCTCTTCAACTTCCTGCTTATCTTCTTTATTGATAAAAGAATTGATGCTGAAACCTGATGAAATCTTTGGTCTTGATAATGGTTTTGAAGCCGTTTTTATCGTCAATTCTGCAGGCGGTTCTGTTGTAGCAACAACTGTGTTTACTATGATCTCCTCTTTCTTTTCTTCAGCTTTTGATGGTAACTTTACCTCTTGCTTTTCATGAAGAAAGGGAGCTAATATTATAAACTTTTTTTTTTAGCAACATCTCCAACAGCCGCTAGAGAAGCCAATTGCATTAAAGCAATTTCTACTGTAAGCCTCGGATTTTTAGAATTTTTATAATTAATATCTGCATGGTTGCAAATCTCGATGCCATCTATCAATTGCTGAGCATTCCACTTTTGAGCCTGTTCTACAAATTTTGTTTTCGTTTGTTCGCCAACTTCTATCAGATCAATTGTTGAAGCATTCTGAGCCATCATCAAATCTCTGAAATGGTTCCCCAAACCTGCAATGAAAATATGCGGATCAAAACCTTTTTTTACAATTTCATTAAATGCAAAAAGCACTTCCGGAATTTTATTTTCTTTTGCAAAATCTACAATTTTCAGATATTGATCGTAATCTAAAATATTGAGAACCTCGGCAGCTTTTGTCAAAGTAATATTTTTCTGAGAGAAAGTAGATAATCTATCAAAAATTGAAAGCGCATCTCTTAAAGCTCCATCTGCTTTTTGGGCAATCAGATATAAGGCATCATCTTCGTACTTGATGTTTTCTTTTTCAGCAATTCCTTTCAGATGTTCCTGAATATCAAGAATGGTGATCCTTTTAAAATCATAAATCTGACAACGAGATAATATCGTAGGAATAATTTTATGCTTTTCAGTTGTAGCCAAGATGAAAATCGCATGAGCGGGAGGCTCTTCCAAGGTCTTCAGAAATGCATTAAAAGCTGCAGATGACAGCATATGCACCTCGTCAATAATATACACTTTGTACTGACCAACCTGAGGCGCAAAACGCACCTGATCAATCAATTCACGAATATCATCAACAGAGTTATTGGAAGCTGCATCTAATTCATAAATATTATACGCAAATCCGTCTTCTGAAACTGAACCGTCTTTTTCGTTGATTTTTCTGGCTAAAATTCGGGCACAGGTTGTTTTTCCTACTCCACGTGGACCGCAGAATAACAAAGCCTGTGCTAATTGATTTTCTTCAATAGCATGCTCTAAAGTATCTGTAATATGAGATTGCCCAACAACGGTGTCAAACTGTTGCGGACGGTATTTTCTTGCAGATACGATGAAATTTTCCATAGCCCAAAAGTAAGAAATATAGTTTTAATCTGAAAGTATAAAATTTCAAATTTGAATAAAACCTAAGCTTAACTTTTGTAAAAAATAATTATTTCTTCTGATATGCAAAATCTATGATATCAACAATCGCTTTCTCAATTTTCTTTCTTCCGTCTTCGGTTTTGGTATCTATTCCGCAGAAAGTGGTTCCGTTGTATGCAGTATACAGATTAAGATGATAAATCCCTGCAACCAGTAAAGCAGTAATTGCTCTGTATTCTTCAGATTTTTCGCCAAAATGCGGATCAGTGATGTTTTTGAATAAGCCTTCACCCACTTCTTCGCGCTGTTCGAATATTTTTTTCAAAATCGGGCGGCTTTCTGAAAGCTCCCATACAATAATTTTCTGAAGTTCTTTATTCTTTCTTAGGCTCTCAAACTGATTAAGCAAAGCCATTTTTGACATTTCTTTTCCACCGTCAGAAAGATCTACATTCATCTCTTTTTCATCTACCCTGCTCCAATAATCCTGTGATCTGATGTATTCATCAATAAGCTTATCTGTACTTCCGAAATATTCGTAAATTAGTTTTTTATCGAAACCCGCAACGGCAGCGATTTTACTTACCATTAATCCTGAATAACCTTTAGTTTTCAAAATTTTTCCAACTGCATTCAGCAGTTTTTGTTTGGTTTTTTCTTTATCCCTGATAGGACCTTGTACAACTTTTCTAGGCATCGTTTATTATTTAAAACTGCAATGAAGCAATTAATTATTTTTATTTTAAAAATAAAAAGTGAATTCTAAAGAAAACGTTTAATCCCATTTCTTTATTCATCACCGTTCTTTCATCAAAAAGCTAACCGGAACTGTAGATTTCCCACTTTTTTGAAAAGACTTATAATAATTACGATATTAATATTTGTTTGGATTTGGCTAAACTCTAAAATATTTATTCATAAAAATAAATATTTGCAATATACCTCTGCACTACATCAGCAAAGCTATCAAAAAAATAGTTATCATCAGAACTGATATTGCGACTCACTATTACAAGAGAACTGCTAAAGTAAAT
>Ga0065714_10004321_pt1 | contig 10340 bp, 14 predicted proteins | sample MisRhiReplicate2_FD_59101 | JGI IMG/M metagenome (GOLD analysis project Ga0065714, IMG submission 59101) | Miscanthus rhizosphere microbial communities from Kellogg Biological Station, MSU, sample Rhizosphere Soil Replicate 2: eDNA_1 v2... | ecosystem: Host-associated > Plants > Roots >... | reverse complement strand
GGAAGGTTACGTCGATACCCAGGGCAAAGTGCTGGCCGATAACAAGTATCAGCATCTGTCGATCGCCAACCCGAAAACCGCACCCTATGGCCTGGCAGCCACCCAGGTCCTGGCCAGGCAGGGCCTGGCCGACAAGGTCAAGGACAAGATCGTCGAAGGCCAGAACATCACCCAGGCCTACCAGTTCGTGTCCACCGGCAACGCCGAGCTGGGCTTTGTCGCCCTGTCGCAGGTCTACAAGGACGGCAAGATCACCAGCGGTTCGGCGTGGATCGTGCCGGCCAGCCTGCACGACCCGATCAAACAGGACGCGGTCATCCTCAACAAGGGCAAGGACAACCCGGCCGCCAAGGCACTGGTTGACTACCTCAAGGGACCAAAAGCCGCTGCCATCATCCAGTCCTATGGTTACCAAATCTAAATGTCGCTGACGAGTGCCGATTTCTCCGCCATCTGGCTAACGCTGAAACTGGCGTCGCTGACGACCGTCATCCTGTTGCTGGTTGGCACTCCGCTGGCGTTATGGCTCTCGCGCACCCAATCCTGGCTGCGCGGCCCGGTCGGGGCGATCGTCGCCCTGCCCCTGGTGCTGCCACCCACGGTGATCGGTTTCTATCTATTACTGGCGCTCGGCCCCCACGGCTTTGTCGGCCAGCTCACCCAATCCCTGGGCCTGGGCACCCTCACGTTCAGTTTCGCAGGCCTGGTGATCGGATCGGTACTGTATTCGATGCCGTTCGTGGTCCAGCCGCTGCAGAACGCATTTTCCGCCATCGGCACTCGCCCACTGGAGGTGGCCGCGACCTTGCGCGCCGGCCCCTGGGACAGTTTTTTCAGCGTCATCCTGCCCCTGGCGCGACCTGGCTTCATCACCGCGGCCATCCTCGGCTTCGCCCATACGGTCGGCGAATTCGGCGTGGTGCTGATGATCGGCGGCAACATCCCCGACAAGACCCGAGTGGTCTCGGTGCAGATCTACGATCACGTCGAAGCCATGGAATATGCCCAGGCCCATTGGCTGGCCGGCGTCATGCTGGTGTTCTCCTTCGCGGTGCTGCTGGCGCTGTACTCCAGACGGTCAACCAAAACGGGCTGGAGTTGATCGATGATTCACACGCGTCTGAAATTGAGCTATCCGGGGTTCGCCCTCGATGTCGACCTGCAGTTGCCCGGCCGTGGGGTGACGGCGCTGTTCGGTCACTCAGGGTCTGGCAAGACCACCTGCCTGCGCTGCATTGCGGGCCTGGAACGGGCCGGACAGGGTTTTATCCAGGTCAACGATGAAGTCTGGCAAGACAGCGACAAGGGGATTTTTGTCGCGCCGCACAAGCGCGCCCTGGGTTACGTTTTTCAGGAAGCCAGCCTGTTTCCTCATCTGTCGGTGCTGGCCAACCTGCAGTTCGGCCTCAAGCGCATTCCCCGGCAACAGCGCCGGGTCGACATGGCCCACGCGACCGAGCTGCTCGGCATCAGCCACTTGCTCGATCGGCATCCGCAGCACCTGTCCGGCGGCGAACGCCAGCGCGTCGGCATGGCGCGCGCCCTGCTCACCAGCCCCACATTGTTGTTGATGGACGAACCGCTGGCCGCACTGGACGCGCAGCGCAAAAGTGAAATCCTGCCTTACCTGCAACGCCTGCACGATGAGCTGGAGATCCCGGTGCTCTATGTCAGCCACTCCCAGGATGAAGTCGCGCAGCTGGCCGACCATATCGTCCTGCTCAGCGACGGCCAGGCGCTGGCCAGCGGCCCCATCGGCCAGACCCTGGCACGCCTCGACCTGCCGTTGGCGCTGGGTGACGACGCCGGTGTGGTGATCCAGGGTCATGTCGCGGCCTACGACGCCCACTACCAGTTGTTGACGTTGCAGCTGCCCGACACCGACCTGAACATTCGCGTGGCCCACACGCCGATGGCCGCAGGCCAGGCATTACGCTGCAAGGTCCAGGCGCGGGATGTCAGCCTGAGCCTGCACGGCGACGAGCAAAGCAGCATCCTCAATCGCCTGCCGGTCACGGTGGTCAGTGAAATGGCGGCCGACAACAGCGCCCATGTGCTGGTACGCCTGGATGCCGCCGGCAGTCCGTTGCTGGCGCGTATCACCCGCTATTCCCGGGATCACCTCAACCTGCACCCGGGCCAACGCCTGTGGGCGCAGATCAAGGCCGTGGCGGTACTGGCGTAACTCGTTATAAGGTCGGGGCGGGGGCACGACTGCCGCGGCGTGGGGTCAATGGCTGTAACGCCCCCTCGACCAGGACAATCGCCATGCCCGATGCACTGCCCCGAGACCTGCACTACGTCGATGACACCCAGCCGGGCATTACCCGGCGCAAACTGCGCGGCAAGTTCTGCTATTTCGAGCCTTCAGGCCAGCGCATCGTCGACCCGGAGGAAATTCAACGCATCAACGCCCTGGCGGTGCCACCGGCCTACACCAACGTGTGGATCTGCCCGGATCCGCGCGGGCACTTGCAAGCCACCGGCCGCGACGCCCGCGGGCGCAAGCAGTACCGCTATCACCCGCGCTGGCGCGAGGTGCGCGACACCGACAAATACGCGCGCCTGCGGGATTTCGGCCTGGCCCTGCCGAAGCTGCGCAAGCAGCTGGAAGCCTTGCTGGCAGCACCAGGTTTCAGTCGCGACAAGGTCATGGCCACGGTCATCACCCTGCTCGATGCGACGCTGATCCGTGTCGGCAATGCCCAGTACGCGCGGGACAACCGCTCCTATGGCCTGACCACCCTGCGTAACCGGCATGTGGAGATCAACGGCAGTGCGATCCTGTTCCAGTTTCGCGGCAAGAGTGGCATCGAGCATCAGATCACCGTAAAGGACCGGCGGCTGGCGCGGATCGTCAAGCGCTGCCAGGAGATTCCCGGACAAAACCTTTTCCAATACCTCGATGAAAACGGAGAGCGGCACACGATCACTTCTGCCGACGTCAACACCTACCTGCAAACCCTGACCGGTGCCGACTTCACCGCCAAGGATTACCGCACCTGGGCCGGCAGCGCGCTGGCCCTGGCGGTTTTGCGCGAGCTCGAGTGGCAACCCGAGTCACAGGCAAAGCAGCATGTGGTGGCGATGGTCAAAGAGGTCTCCCGGCAGCTGGGCAACACCCCGGCGGTCTGCCGCAAGTGTTACATCCACCCGGCGGTGCTCGAGGGTTTTTCCCTCGGTGCGCTGGCGCAACTGCCAAGGCCGAGGATGCGTAAAGGCCTGCGGGCCGAGGAAGTCGCGCTGGCGATGTTGCTGGAGAAACTGGCGTCTGAACCGACGAACTGACCCGCCTATTTTTTGCACGATTGCAAATGGCTTCTATAGTTGATCTGTACACGAATCAGCTGCGGTGAAGCCATGGAAGACATTTTCGTCGTCAAGCGCTGCAACAAGATCATCATCCATGGACGCCGGGCTGGAGAAACCGTGCATCAACCCGCTGACGCCACCGTCTGGTACCGCATCGCCGATACCCGCACCAATGGCTTTATCGGGGACGGTTACGATCTTGAACACGATGCCCAACACGTTTGCCGACAACTCAATGCCCGATCACAAATGACGGTCCGGCAAGGCTGACGAACATTCGCCAACCGGTTACGGGTCTATACTGAAACAGTGCTGAAGGATCAGCGCTCCATCGGTGGAAAGCTCGCTTGCGGCGGGCTTTTTACTGCCAATCCTCAGGTTTCTTCAACGGAGGTGTTTTCATGTCCGAAAAAGAGTCCATCACCACCCTGCTCACCCTGCTCGACTCCCGTCAGGTTCGCCTGGCTGCAGCTTGCAAGGAAATCGCCGACTGGGTCGATCATCAAGGCGGGCACCCGACTGCCCTCAGGATCCGTGACCGGCTGAACGACATCGAGAAGGATACGCCCCTGATCCGCAACACCCTGTCGTCGCTGCGGCCAGTCGAGCCGCCTCTGCCACGGTTCAGATGATTCTGATCCGGACACCGATGCCCCGACACGCCCTGACGCAGGACGCATGACCGGCGACGTTATCGTCACCGCGCGTGTGCCTGCCTCATCCTTCCCCCCCCCAAAAAACCCAGCCAGGTGCTGGGATTTTTTTGCGCCCCAGAGCGGCGAACATCAGCAATACAGGGTTGTCCAATGATAACCACGCCACGAAGGAGGCGTTCAGATGGTCACCCACTTCAAAATCAGCGGGCATCTGGCCTGCGGACACAAGGGCAACAACCTCACCTCCACCGGAGAACTGAATCGGGTCAAATGCAGAAGCTGTCGCAATACCGACGCTTACAAAGAGGCGCGCAAGAACGAACGCAACACGGCCCGTCGCGCCGCTCGCAAGGCAAAAACCGTTCATGCGCCCAATGACTGGCGCCAGGCCTGGATCGAGCGACTCACCGCCATGGCTGGAATGCAACGGCTACCCCGGGGTTTTCATGGGCAAGCGTTTGTCTAGAGAGGCAACAGCAGCACTGGGCTGAACCCGTCGGCCCAGTGTTTGATGCGTGCAGTAACATGCGCTTGAAGGACTCCACCTACCTGCGGCCTTCCTCAGGCCGTGACGAATGGCCTGGGCAAGCATGGCACCGGTGATTCGACTCTTCCAAAGTTCTCGCAAGCCCGGGCATTGGGCCCGTCCGATGTGAGGCATTGGCAACAATGGCCTTCCTCGGCTAGGGTCACTTTGCGTAGTGAACCGAGGCGTCTTGATTGGCAGAAATCAGCCCATGGAGGAAGCGATGTCATCCACCCGTAATGCCGAACAAACCTATCGCCAGTGGTCCAGCCCGATCCTGCTTGAACTCAAGGAGCGAGAGCATCAAATGACCCCGTCAGACCGCGAGGCATTGCAAACCATTCTGCTGGAAAGAAGACTGATCAATGTCGGCAACCCTGACGGCATCGATCGACGCAAGGCAGACATCAACGGAGATGAAAAACAGGAGTAACGACGCAACGGACAGCCATTGACGGAGCCGGAACAAACAAGGGTTTGCGTTAGCGTTCGCCAGCAAACCCTTGATCAAGATGGTGCCCCGAGCCGGAATCGAACCGGCACGCCCTGCGGCGGCAGATTTTAAGTCTGATGTGTCTACCAATTTCACCATCGGGGCATGGGAAATGCAAAAGCAGGTGCTGATTTAACCCTAAAACAAAACCAGAATCAATCACTTAGGAAATGATGTTGTCGAAGTCGTAATGGGTCGTTTTCACCCGCCTTGAAAAGTTTCGATGGTGGTTTCGGATCAGAAAGGACGCCGGCGATGTGTCATCAGCCGTCCCCATACCCAAGGATCGGACACCCGAGCTAACCATGAGGCGTGCTGCCGGCCCCTTCGCCTGACTCACGCTGCATGATCACCGTGTCGAGCCAGCGGCCGTCCTCGATGCAACGCTCGATCACCCTGCTCAACAGCGCCTGCCCAACGCCCAAACCAGACATGTCCTCGCGGACGTAGACAGAGTCCTCGACCGTGAAACGGTAGGCCGGACGCGGTCGATACAACGAAGCGTAGCCATANCCGACCAATTCCCCGTCGCGCTCAGCCACCAGNAANGGCAGGCCATGGGCACAGACATCGGCGCGCCGTTGACACATCTGTTCGAGGGNNGGTGGCTCCAATTCGAAACTGGCCGAGCCATGAATCACGTGATGGGCATAGATCGCCAGCACCGCAGGCATGTCGTTTTCATTGGCGTCGCGAAGGATCAGGTGGTGAGCCATGGAGAGTCTTCATCAGGAATGGTGGTTCGTTTATTCGTCGATGGCCGTGAGCGTTCAGAGTCGTGGCAGCGACTGGACAAATAGTGACGCCAGGCCAAACCAGGCTTCAAAAATAACGGCGATCATTGCTGAGCTTCCTGAGCGGGATGGAATTTAGGTATGCGTCCATTAAGGGACGGCAAATAACTCCATCGATAGGATCGAGCAGAGGGGAAAGACCCGCATTGCAACCACGCCAATATCGCTTCAGAGGCGATCGTCAACGCCAGTTGCTGACCTGGGCATTCATGTCGTCCTGAGCCGAAACTGAAGGTTCGTCTATTGCTTCGCTTGAGCAACACACTGTCGGGGTCTGGGTTCAGGCAGGGATCTCGGTTGGCTGAAGCGAGTAACACCAGAACGGTATCACCCGCCTCCAGGACGCTATCGCCAATCGTACATCGCTTCGCAACGAATCGCCGGGTGTTTTGCACGGGCGAGTCGAAGCGCGCTACCTCGGCCACCAGTGCTGCGACGAGCATCGGAGTCGGTTCCCCGTCTTCAATCAGGTCAGGATTGCGATGGAGCGCTATGAGGGTGTTACCAATCAAGCCCGCGGTGGCTTCGAAGGTCTGTGACATCAAGCCGATCAGGTTAGCAATCAACGCTTCCTGATCTGCCCATTCAGCGGCCTTGCTTTCGCTGCGGATGCGAGTCAACAAGCCGCTATCAGTTTTATCGTCATTCAGCAGCGCGCTGAATATCTGGCTTAGCTGAATAGCACCGGAATGGGCCTTATTGAGCTGCGTTTCATCGCTTAGTGGCGATAGGCAGCTGACAAAATCCCGTGTCAGCTTCGCGACTTCTCGCATGCGCAAGGATGGCAGGCCTATCAAGGAGGCAATGACGCACGCGGGCAACGTGAACATCAACTCGTCCGTAGTTTCAAGCGAGTTTTCAAGTGTCGTGACCACACGTGACACAATGTCGGCGATGCCATCCAACTCAATGGAGGCCAGGGCGGGCTCAATCGCCATCCTGGGGCACCGGTGTTGCGCCCCTTCGTTCATACGCATCAACCGACCGAAAACAAGTCCGGCGGCGCCCTGTGCAATTGCCGGGGGAATGGGCTCGTGCAGCGGACGCACCCGACAATCGGGATGCCCCAGAATCGCCTCGACCGCATTGGCCCCACTCGCAATCCATAAGCGCAGATCCGCATCGAAGAACAGACCTCCCTGTTGTCTGAGACGTGCATAGTAAACATAAGGGTCGTGATGCGTGGCTGCTTCAAAAGGCGTCATTTTGGCGTCCTGTTCACAAAGAACAGTTACTATCGAACATCTATTACGCTGACGATTCGTTCAGGAACGAAATATGGATTGCCAAGGCAATGAGCTTGCCCTTTCTCGGATTGCCGGCGCCATTGCCGAACCTGCCAGGACAAAAATGCTTTGTGCGCTGATGGACGGCCACGCGCGAACCAGTACCGAAATGGCCGCCATCGCTGAGGTCAGTACCTCCACCGCGAGCGCGCATCTGGCAAGACTCAAAGAGGACGGGTTGCTCAAGCTGCACACGCAGGGACGGCATCGCTATTACAGCCTGGCGGATACACAAGTGGCCCAAGCGCTGGAGGCCCTCATGGTCATTAGTCAGCATGCGAACACCCGGTTTGTTTCAAACACTCCCAACCGATTGCAGTTTGCGCGTACCTGTTATGACCACATGGCCGGAACCTTGGCGGTTCATTTGCATGACCATTTCATCGAGTCAGATTGGTTGACGGCCTCGGACACTGATGACCGTGCCTATCAGCTGACTGACAGCGGCGAAGCGGCGATGGCTGCTATCGGTATAGAAGTAGCGCAAGTCAAGGCTCAGCGACGTCGTTTCGCTTGCTCGTGTCTGGACTGGAGCATGCGGCGCCCTCATCTGGGTGGCGCGCTGGGAGCGGCTTTGCTACAGACAGCGCTAAACCGCAAATGGGTTACTCAAGACCTCGATAGCCGGGCCCTTTCATTGACATCCAAAGGGCGAAGGGAGCTGTCTGGTCGATTTGAAATCACAGTTGAATGTGACACAACCCGCCGACCGGGGTTTACAGATGTCATGACCACTTGAATGTCTGCCCTGCGTCGCCTACAGCTCTTCGCGAGGACAGCGCCAGAACTGAAAATCAGCGTAAAACGCTCTAGCCCGGGTCGATCAGCGCCCGCAAGACATGTATGATAATGATACACGTTATTGTTAACCGTAATATCCCTCTGCCGCCAAGACCATTACAACCGGGCTATTGCATCGGTGAATTTATATAAAGGGGTCTTGATGACCTATATGTCCCCCAAGCTCAATGCCAACTCGCCCGACGTGTTTCACCTGGAGACTAGCGACACCAGTGGCTACGCCGTGGATTGGCACGCCCACGACTGTCATATGCTGCTGTTACCGCGCCAGGGTGGGCTGTTTCTCTCGACCGAAAGCAGCCAGACCTCTCACGTATCGCGCCAATCGTTTTCCTTTGTGCCGGCAGACTTTGCCCACGCCACTGAGGCGGCTCCGGGGCGGGAGAAACATATGACCTTGTATGTCGACCCCTCCTACGTCAAACACCAGGGACAGATGTTCGGTTGCCGAAGTTTCGCCAAACAGGTCAATCGATCAGGGATCTGGCAAGCGACCGAGGTGCTGGAAGGTATCTTGCGCCTGCATGACCAACTTCAAAGCTGTGCGACGGCGCAGGCCTTTGAGCGCCAATTGCCCCACCTCAATCATCTGCTCTTCGAGGAGTGCACGCGGGTTATCGCTTGTCAGCAAACCCTACCGCCGCCGAGTGAACGACAGCAGCAAGCCACCCTGGTGCACGACATACAGCGATACGTTCGGGAGAATCTGGACTCAGACTTGACGATTGAGTCGATTGGACATGAATTTCACCTTTCTCGGCGTCACCTTACGCGTATTTTCAAAGCTGTTACCGACGAAACCCTGCTGGATTTCACCAATCGCACGAGAGTTGAAACTGCCGCCCGGCTTGTTTCATGCACATCACTATCGATCCTCGAAGTCAGCCTGGCGGTGGGACTGGATTCCCCCTCTTACCTTGCTCGACTGTTCAAGCGCTACCTGAATCTAACGCCAAGCGAGCTACGCAAACCCCGCTGACGATCTGGCCCAAACGGACGCACGTAAGGCCCGATCGAGCGCTTTCGACCCATTGATGATGGCCACAATAGACCTCTTCTCCCCCCTCTAGAGGTCACAATGAGCGACGTGGACGCTGTACAAGTCTTCAAGTCCAGCCGGGGCGGTGGCAGCCTGACCCCCGTCGTTATCGCCGCTCCCGGGTCTGGCGATGAGCAGATCATGACGGTCGCAGACCCCTTTGCGCGACTGGCGTCCAGTCGCGAGCGGGACAGGCTAAGTTACTGGCAGGAGCGCAAGGCGAAGGAAGTCATGATGGAGCACCTTGATTGTGGCATTCGGATTTCCGTCGTAGCCAAAGAGTGTGCCTTGTCACGAAGCCATTTCTCCCGCGCTTTCAAGAAAGCTACGGGCCACGCCCCACGTGATTGGTTCAAGCTTGCAAGATTGACCCGAGCCAGAGAACTCCTTGAGCAAACCGACTTCTCCATTTCTCAAGTGGGTTTGGCGTGCGGGTTTGCTGATCAACCGCATTTCACCAAAATATTCTCCAGTAATTTTGGTATGCCCCCTGGAAAGTGGCGTGCAAAGGATAGACGTATGGCTTGCCCGGTCGACGGGCCGTCATTTTCTCGGAATCTTTTGTAACGTCCCACCTCATCAGAATAAGAGGTGAATGGGCGAGAAAAATCTGGGCGACCTCACGATGAAGATTCGGGCTACTGTCATCTGCGAGAAAGTGGTTTTGTTTGTCATTTGCCAGGGCCAATGATCGATTTTTTAAATAGAANTTCGTTGATATCACCGGCCGATCGTACGGTCTGAATTGTACAGAACCGAACCGACACCCATTTCAGGATGTGGGCGATCAGGAAAATGACAGGGATGATTTGAAGGCAGAACCGTCATGTCGAACCATTCAGCCGACCAAATTAATGCGTGCCGCCGCCTAGCGATGGAGCGAAACCAAAAACTTTTCGAGGAGGCAAACGCCATCAATCGGTCGGCACTCGACCTCCTGGAACATAGTGACTTCGACAGTGAAATGTTTCTGGTTTATCTGCAGCTAAAAAAAAGGGCAAAAAAACGTTTTAGAGAAGCGCTGGAACATGCCGTTTTACTGAATGAGCATTTTCCCTCACCGCAGCTACAAAATAACCACAGATGGGAACACTCGGAAGTAAGAGCGCAAGAGCTCATGAATGAGCCTTAGTTAACCCATGGAGTAATGCGACTTGATTCGAGGCTCGGAAATGCTCTGCCCTCGCCGGCAGCAAATGCCGTAGCTGGACAGTCTTTCCTGGATCAAGGAGCAAGGTGGGCATCACCCTGGTGCAGACGCCGGTTACTTGCTCCCTTCAGCTTTGCCCTCTTGCATTTGCACAGATGATTTGCTGCCGTCGGTATTGTCTTTGGTGGTGTTCTTTGAGCTGTCAAAACACCCATGCAGCATAAACACACTGCAGAGACTCAGGCACACGCAGAGCTTTTTCATGATGGTCTCCTAGACGGAT
>Ga0065714_10065396_pt1 | contig 10345 bp, 11 predicted proteins | sample MisRhiReplicate2_FD_59101 | JGI IMG/M metagenome (GOLD analysis project Ga0065714, IMG submission 59101) | Miscanthus rhizosphere microbial communities from Kellogg Biological Station, MSU, sample Rhizosphere Soil Replicate 2: eDNA_1 v2... | ecosystem: Host-associated > Plants > Roots >... | reverse complement strand
GTAGGCCAGGACCGCGTCGGGCACCAGGAAACGTACCGACTTACCGCTGGCCAGCAGTTGACGGATCTGGGTGGCGGATACCGCGAGCGGCGTCTGCCAGACGAATGCAATCTGTCCGCTCGGCCCTTTCAGGGCCAGCGGGTCGCTCACCGAGCGGGCCGCCAGCAGGTTGCGCAAGGCATCCGGCGGCTCGCTGTCGGCATCCGGGCGTTGCAGCACCAGGATGTGGCAATGCTGGAGCAACTCTTCCCAGCGATGCCAAGTGGGCAGGCCGCAAAATGCGTCCCAGCCCAGAAGCAGAAAAACCTGGGCATCAGCGGCCAGTTCGGCGCGCATCAGCTCCAGGGTATCAATGGTGTAGGACGGTTTGTCCCGCTGCAATTCGCGGGCGTCCACCACCAACGGTGCCACACCGGCCACCGCGCACTCGACCATCGCCAGGCGGTCCTGCGCCGACACCTGCGGCGTATCCCGGTGAGGCGGCCGGGCGCTGGGCGTCAGGCGTAGCTCATCGAGGGCCAGGGCGTCGGCGACTTCCAGCGCACCGCGCAAATGGCCGATGTGCACCGGGTCGAACGTGCCGCCCAGGATACCGATGCGCCGGGGCAGGGTTGTCGTCGTCACAGCAGCTGGCGGGTCGAGATCGCCCAAGTCAGACCGACTCCTGTCCGCGCAACTGGCCGTCACCGACCACGATGTACTTCTCGCAGGTCAGGCCTTCGAGGCCCACCGGGCCGCGGGCGTGCAGCTTATCAGTAGAAATGCCGATCTCGGCACCCAATCCGTATTCAAAGCCATCGGCGAAGCAGGTCGGGGTGTTGATCATCACCGACGCCGAATCCACTTCGGCCACGAAGCGCCGGGTTTCACCCAGGTTTTCACTGACAATGGAGTCGGTGTGGTGCGAGCCGTGGCGATTGATGTGCTCGATGGCCTCCTCCAGCCCGTCGACCACACGGATCGACAGGATCGGCGCCAGGTATTCGGTGTCCCAGTCTTCTTGCGTGGCCGCAACGGCCTCGATGATCACCCGGGTGCGCTCGCAACCGCGCAGCTCGACGCCTTTCTCGCGGAACTGGGCAGCCATCGACGGCAGGAAGTCCTTGGCCACGGCCTGGTCCACCAGCAGGGTTTCCATCGCGCCGCAGATACCGTAGCGGTAGGTCTTGGCGTTGAAGGCGATGCGCTGGGCCTTCGGCAATTCAGCGTGGGCGCTGACGTAGACGTGGCAGATGCCGTCCAGGTGCTTGATCACCGGCACGCGGGCGTCACGGCTGACCCGTTCGATCAGGCCCTTGCCGCCACGCGGCACGATGACATCGACGAACTCGGGCATGGTGATCAATGCCCCGACTGCGGCACGGTCAGTGGTTTCCACCACTTGCACCACGGCCGCCGGCAGATCGGCTTCGGCCAGGCCGCGCTGGATGCAGGCGGCAATGGCGCGGTTGGAATGGATCGCCTCGGAGCCGCCACGCAGGATGGTCGCGTTACCCGACTTCAGGCACAGGCTGGCGGCGTCGATGGTCACGTTCGGCCGCGACTCGTAGATGATCCCGACCACGCCCAGGGGCACGCGCATCTTGCCGACCTGGATGCCCGACGGCCGGTAGCTCATGTCGCGGATCGCCCCGACCGGGTCCGGCAGGGCCGCGACCTGGCGCAGACCGACGATCATGCCGTCGATGCGTGCGGGGGTCAGCGCCAGGCGCTCGAGCATGGCCGGTTCCAGACCATTGGCCCGGCCGGCGGCCAGGTCCAGCTCGTTGGCAGCGGACAACTCGGCACGCGCGGCGTCCAGCGCATTGGCGGCGGCCTGCAGGGCGCGGTTTTTCTGCGCGGTGCTGGCCCGGCCGATGATGCGCGACGCTTGGCGAGCGGCGCGACCCAGGCGGGTCATGTAGTCAAGAACGGACTCAGTCATGGTCTGTGTGGTCTTGGCGATGAGGAAAGCGGCAGATTATAGCTGTCGTAACCCTCGACTAACAGCATGGACTCACAGTGGTGACCGGCGGAGGAGCAAAACAGGCGTAAACAGCCGGTTGAAGCGACTGTTCAGCGGTGATTAAGCTTTCCATTGCTATCATCGCGCTTCCTTTGGCCTCACCTCGTTTATCGCCATGACCGATTTGCCATCGCCCAACGCCCTGCCCCACGCCTTTTTCGATCGCGACGCCCAGGTGCTTGCCAAGGACCTGCTGGGCAAAGTCATCCGTCACAAGGTCGGTGACCTGTGGCTCAGCGCGCGGATCATCGAGACCGAGGCGTATTACTTCGCCGAAAAAGGCAGCCACGCCTCGCTGGGCTACACAGAAAAACGTAAGGCGTTGTTTCTGGATGGCGGCCACATCTATATGTACTACGCCCGGGGCGGCGATTCGTTGAACTTCAGCGCCCAGGGCCCCGGCAATGCGGTGCTGATCAAATCGGCGTACCCGTGGGTCGATGCTCTTTCCGGGCCGGCGAGCCTGGCGCAGATGCTGCTCAACAACCCCGACGCCCAAGGCCGGCCGCGCACACCGCAGAAACTCTGTGCCGGCCAGACCTTGCTGTGCAAAGCCCTGGGGCTGAAAGTGCCGGACTGGGACGCCAAACGCTTCGACCCCGAGCGCTTGCTGGTGGAAGATGTCGGCGTGCCGACGGTCAATGCGATCCAGACCACCCGCCTGGGCATTCCCCAGGGACGGGACGAGCACCTGCCCTACCGCTTCGTCGATGCCGCCTATGCCCCGTGGTGCACCCGCAACCCTTTGCGGCGCGGACAGGTCGAAGGGCGTGATTATTTTTTGTTGTCCTGATGAAATATCGTCCCCCCTATGGGAGCGGGCCTGTGGGAGCAAGGCTTGCCCGCGATGCAGGCGACACGGATCAACAGTAAGGTCGCGTCATCGTTCGTCGCGAGCAAGCTTTGCTCCCACAAGCGCTCCCCACAGTAAAAACTGCATGCCGATCAATATTCAATGGAGTTGTATTTATGGGCCCATGGCTCGATAGCATCACCGGTTGGTTGACCGTCAACCCGCAATGGCTGGCGGTGGCGGTGTTCATCGTCGCCTGCGTGGAGTGCCTGGCCATCGCCGGCCTGATCGTGCCCGGTACCGTGCTGTTGTTTGCCATCGCCGTGCTGGCCGGCAGCGGCGCATTGTCCTTGGGCGAGACGTTGCTGCTGGGCCTGCTCGGCGGCTTGCTGGGGGACCTGGTGTCGTACTTCCTCGGCCGGCATTTCCACCAGAACATCCGGCGCCTGCCGGGGCTGCGGCATCACCCGGAATGGATGAGCGCGGCGGAAAACTATTTCCAGCGCTACGGCATCGCCAGCCTGCTGGTGGGCCGTTTCATCGGCCCGCTACGGCCCATGTTGCCGATGGTGGCCGGGATGTGCGACATGCCGTTCCCGCGTTTCGCCGCCGTCAGCGTGTTGGCTGCGGCAGGCTGGACCGTGGCGTACCTGCTACCGGGCTGGGCCACCGGGGCGGCGTTTCGCCTGCCGCTGCCTGAAGGTTTCTGGCCGCAGGCCGGCGTGGTCATCGGCAGTATCGCGGTGATGATCGGGCTGAGCGTCAACAGCAGCCTGCGTCGCCATCGCCATGCCACGGCGCTGATCGCAGGCCTCGGCCTGGTGATCCTGATCGGCCTGTTCATCGGCTTTCGCTACCTGACGGCGTTCGACCAGGGCTTGATGGCCCTGGTCCAGGAGCATCGCAGCCCGACGCTGGATGAAATCGCCGTGACCTTCACGCTGATCGGCGAATTCCGCTACATGCTGATTGTCTGCAGCCTGTTGACCGCGTTATTGCTGTTGGCACGGCAATGGCGGCAGGCGATCTTTGCCGGTGGCACGATGCTGCTCACCTCCCTGGCCAATACCGGTAGCAAACACTTCTTTGCCCGTGTGCGCCCGGAAATCCTCACCGACCCGCTGACCAGCTACAGCATGCCCAGCGGCCACTCCTCCGGGGCATTCGCGCTGTTCCTGACCCTCGCCGTCCTGGCCGGTCGCGGCCAACCGCCACGCCTGCGCCTGACCTGGCTGCTGCTGGGCTGCCTGCCAGCGCTGGCCATCGCCCTGTCGCGGGTTTACCTGGGGGCGCACTGGCCGAGCGACATCGTCGCCGGGGCGATGCTCGCCGCCAGCATCTGTGCGGCCGCCCTGTGGTTGAGCCAGCGCCAAAGCCCGCTACCGGCCATGCCGCCGAAAGTCTGGTGGCTGATCCTGCCGGCGCTGGTGGCGGTGTTCAGCTTCTTCGCGCTGCGGCACCTGCCGCATGCGATGTTGCGGTATGCCTATTGAACACACTATCTGTGGGCACTGGAGATCCCCTGTGGGAGCGGTGTTGTTCGGTGGATATGAGTGGTGTCAGGCGAACAGTTCGCCCTGCAACTCATCGAGCAACGCCTGGATCGCATCCAGGCGCTGTTGCGGGTCGTCGAGTTGCAGCAGGTCGATCTTGTCCAGCTCATTGAACGGCAGCAGGTAGGCCAGTTGATTGGCCAGCGATTGCTGGCCGGTCGCTTCGGTGCCCATGTTCAAGGCCTCGACCATCGGGTGCTCGGCCAGGGCCTTGAGCAGCGCCACCAGGTCGGCGTCTTCCTCTTGCAGCGGTTGCTCCGGTTCTTCTTCCAGCCACTCGACTTCAGCGACCGTCAGTTGATCCGCCTGGACGCTGCTGTCATGGACGATAAAACGCCGCCCGCCCTGCACGCGAATGCCCAGCAGACCATTGTCCTGCTGGGAAAAGTCGGTGATGCGCGCTTCGCAACCGACCCGCGCGTAGCCCTCAGGCGCGATGCCGACTTCCTCGCCATCGAGGATGCACACCACGCCGAAGCCTTCGCCCTTTTTCATGCAGCGCCCGATCATGTCGAGGTAACGCGCCTCGAAAATCTGCAAGTCGAGGATGCAACCGGGGAACAGCACGGTGTTCAACGGGAAAAGCGGCAAGCTCATAACCAGTTCCTTAGACCGTCATCGACACCACCAACGGCAGCAGCACCGCCGTGGCCACGCCCATCAGACTCATTGCCAGCGCCGCAAAGGCGCCTGTTTCCTCGCTTTCCTGCAACGCCACCGACGTGCCCACCGCATGGGCCGCCAGCCCCAGGGCCATGCCCCGAGCTTCTGGGCTATGGACACCCAGCCTGGTCAGAATGCTCGGGCCGAGGATCGCCCCGAGCACACCGGTGATCAACACGAACACCGCCGCCATCGCCGCCACACCGCCGATCTGCTCGGCCACCAGCATGGCGATCGGCGAGGTCACGGACTTGGGCGCCATGGTCATCAGAATCATGTGCTCGGCACCAAAAGCCCAGCCCAACACCACCGCAGAGCCCGTGGCAAACACCCCAGCTATCACCAGCGTAGTAAAAATCGGCCAGAACAACTGCCGGATCCGTCGCAAGTTCAAATACAACGGCACGGCCAGGGCGACCGTGGCCGGGCCCAGCAGGATGCTGAGGATCTCGGTGCTCTTGCGGTATTCGGCATAGTCGATGCCGCAACCGACCAGCACGACGATCAACAGCACCATCGACATCAGCACCGGTTGCAGGAACACCCAGCGGGTCTTTTCGAACGCCGCCAGTACCAGTTGATAGGCGCCCAGGGTAATGCCGATGCCAAACAGCGGATGGTGGATCACCGAGGTCCAGGCACCTTGCCAGTCGAGCATCATTGACTGTCCTCCGGAGCGGCGATGTGACGCCGGGCCAGGCGCTGCATCAGCACCCCTGTCAACGCCACAGACAGCACCAGCGATAAGGTCAACGCGCCGACGATGGCCCAGAAATCGGCGGCAATCGCCCGGGCATAGACCATCACCCCCACTGCGGGCGGCACCAGCAGCAATGGCAGATAACGCAGCAGGCTGCTGGCGGCCAGGTTCAGCGGCTCGCTGACTTCGCCGCGCACCACCAGATAACCGAGCAACAGCAGCAGGCCAATGATCGGCCCCGGCAACACCGGCAAGAACAAATGATTGATTGCAGTGCCCAGCAATTGAAACAGCACCAGCCAGGTCAGGCCCCGTAGCAACATCCGCTCTCTCCCCTGCAACACTTACTCAAAGAATGCGCCGGCATTATAAGCATGCCCACGCTATGGGTCGGCATTCGTAAAAAGCATGTTCGGTGACCTTACTTGCGCGCCATGTTGATCTACAGTGGTTCTCCGGGGATGCCGATCCCCGTTCCAGAAAAAGTAAAACAGATGAACCCAAGGAGAGTCTCAATGCCCTACGTCCCCGTTGCAGCGCTCAAAGATTATGTCGGCAAGGAACTTGGACGTTCCGAATGGCTCACCATCGATCAGGAGCGCATCAACCTGTTCGCCGAAGCCACTGGCGACTTTCAGTTCATCCACGTCGATCCGGTCAAGGCCGCGCAGACCCCGTTTGGCAGCACCATCGCCCACGGTTTCCTGTCGCTGTCGCTGATGCCCAAGCTGATGGAAGACATCCTGATCCTGCCCGAGGGCGTGAAGATGGTCGTCAACTACGGGCTGGACAGCGTACGCTTCATCCAACCGGTGAAGGTCGATTCCAAGGTGCGGCTCAAGGTCGACCTGGTGGAAGTCACCGAGAAAAAACCTGGCCAATGGCTGCTCAAGGCCACCGCCACACTGGAGATCGAAGGTTCGGAAAAACCGGCCTACATCGCCGAGCCGCTGTCGCTCTGCTTCGTGTAAACCTGCGCGGTCGCGAAACCGCTCAGGCAGTTTCGCATCGCTTCTCTGTATCCAAGGGGCATAGCTGCGGCATACTCGTGGCCTGATGACCTGGATCCCGTTATGCGCTTATTCGTCCCACTGACTCTGACCCTGCTGCTCACCGCCTGTGGCAACGGCGAATCGCCGCTGCCTCCCGACGCGCGCCTGCCCGACGGCGGCCGCTATCGCGGCGACCTGGTGGACGGGCTGCTGCAAGGCCAGGGGCGCATCGACTACCCCAATGGCAGCTGGTACGCCGGGCAGTTCGACAAAGGCCAGTGGCACGGCACCGGGGAATGGCATGGCAGCAATGGCGAGGTCTATCGCGGCCAGTTCGAGCAGGGCCTGTTCCACGGCCAGGGCAGCCTGACCACACCGACCAGCAGCTACACCGGCGGCTTCAAGCTGGGGCGCCGGGACGGTGAAGGGACGCTCAAGGAAAACGGCATGACCTACCGGGGCGAGTTCAAGGCCGACCGCTATTCCGGCCTCGGACGCCTGGAACTCGACGACGGCAGCCAGTACCAAGGCCCGTTCGCCAACGGCAAGCCCAACGGTGAAGGCCAGCGCTTCGACGCCAGCGGCAACCAGTTCACCGGGCATTTTGTCGACGGGCAACTGCAGGGCAAGGGCACCTTCAACAGTGCCGATGGCGATGTCTACATCGGCGGCTTCAAGAACAACCAGCTCAACGGTCGCGGGCGCTACGAAAATGCCGACGGCGATGTCTGGATCGGCCGGTTCAAGGACGGCGCGCTGACCGGCAAGGGCGAACTGATCGGCGCTGACGGCAGCCACTATCTCGGTCAATTCAATGATTGGCGCTTTACTGGCGAGGGCCGCCTGAACCTGCCCGACGGCAGTTTCTACGTCGGCCAGTTCGAAAGCGACAGCTACCACGGGCGCGGCACCCTGGCGCTGACAGACGGCACCGTGCAAAGCGGCACCTGGGCCAACGGCCAACGGGTGCGCGACGCGGACGGCAGGCTGCTGCCGGATGTGCTCGAACTTGGCGTGCTGGCCCAAGGCCGCCTACTGGACGATGCTCTCGCCAACATCCCGGCCTCGACCCCGGCGGTGGAGCTGTACAGCCTGACCCTGGGCGGCGATGGCAAGCAAAGCGTGTTCCTGCGCGAATCCGACTATGTCGCCAACATGCTCGCCAGCCGTTTCGGCGCGTTCGGGCAGATTCGCCTGGTCAACCACCGCGATCACCTCGGCGACCGGCCCATGGCCAGCCGCGAAAGCCTGCGCCGCGCCGCCGCCACCCTGGCCGAGCGCAGTGGTCCGGAAGACCTGATTTTCATCTACCTGACCAGCCACGGCACCAGCGAGCATGAGCTGGTGCTCGACCAGCCGCGCATGGAACTGGCCGACCTGCCCGCCGATGAACTGGCCGTGGTGCTGGCGCCACTGAAGAACCGCGACAAGATCGTAGTGATCTCGGCCTGTTATTCCGGCGGCTTCATCCCGGCACTCAAGGATGAACGCACCCTGATCATGACCGCCTCCCGGGGCGACCGGGTGTCCTTCGGCTGCTCCGAGGAAGCCAACTTCACCTATTTCGGCGATGCGCTGTTCGCCCAGGCATTGAACCAGACCGACGACCTGGAGCAGGCCTTCAAGCGAGCCAAGGCCACCGTTGCCGAGCGCGAACAGGCCGACAACTTCGAAGCGTCCGAACCTCAGATGTGGGCGCCGAGGACGGTCCTTTCCCACTGGCAACTGCTGCGCAAACAGCAGGCACGTAAAGCATTGCAAAGTGCTGCATTGAACGACGAGGCCACAAAGAGCAACTAAGCTGAACCGTATCAAGGGGGAAACACTATGTACTTGACGCCTCAGCATGTTTTGCTCGCCGGTGCTACCGGGCTGACCGGGGAACATCTACTGGACCGGCTGCTCAACGAGCCGACCATCACTCGCGTATTGGCGCCTTCACGCCGGCCACTGGCTGAACATCCACACTTGGAAAACCCGGTTGGGGAGCCGGCCCAGGTGCTGCCACAACTCAGTGGCCAGGTGGACATCGCCTTCTGCTGCCTCGGCACAACCATCAAGAAAGCCGGCTCTGAAGCAGCCTTCCGCGCGATCGACCTGGACCTGGTCGTGGCGTTTGCCAAGCGCGCCCGGGAACTGGGCGCACGGCATCTGGTGGTGATCAGCGCGCTGGGGGCCGACGCCAAGTCATCGATCTTCTACAACCGGGTCAAAGGTGAAATGGAGGCGGCGCTCAAGGCCCAGGGCTGGCCGCAACTGACCATTTGCCGGCCTTCCCTGCTGCTGGGCGACCGCGTCGAACCGCGCCTGGCCGAGCAACTGGCTGGCCCCTTGTCGAAGCTGATCCCAGGCAAGTACCACGGCATCGAAGCCTGCCAACTGGCCCGGGCCATGTGGCGTCTGGCGCTGGAAGAGCAGGATGGGGTGCGGGTGGTGGAGTCGGATGAGTTGCGCAAGCTCGGCAAATAGTCATGTGGTGCCTAGTCGGACGCCTTCGCGAGCAAGCCCGCTCCCACATTCGACCGCATTCCTTCTGGAGGAACACGATCACCTGTGGGAGCGGGCTTGCTCGCGAAGGGCGCGCCACCAATCCAAAGCCAAGCACTTATTGTGGGTGCTACAACCCCCCTGTAGCCTGAAACCCCACACCTATGGCGGTAAACAACGACAACGGCAACAACAAGGTATCGAGCAGCGCACTGCCCGGCAGATCGAGACCCGGGTAGCTCGGCGCCTCGGCGCCAAAGCGGTCCTTGGCGCAGCAGCCACCGTTGAGGGCGTACAAATCCAGGCGTGTTCCGGCGTACACCACCGGCGCACCAGGCTTGGCGGCGTCGAGGGTGCGGGCCGTGGCGCAGCCGGTCAGCTGCAGCGCCAACAGCACGATCAGCAGCTTATTCATCGCTGCTCAAATGATGTTCGCCCCAGCGCGGCAACATGTCCTGGGGAATGTTCAGCAGATTGAGGATCCGGGCGACGACAAAATCGATCAGGTCATCAATGGTCTGCGGCTGGTGATAGAAACCCGGCGAGGCCGGCAGGATGCTCACGCCCATGTTCGACAGCTTGAGCATGTGCTCCAGGTGAATGCTCGAATACGGCGCTTCCCGCGGCACGAGGATCAACTGGCGGCGCTCCTTGAGCGTGACGTCCGCCGCCCGTTCGATCAGGTTGTTGCAGGCCCCGGTGGCAATCGCCGAGAGCGTCCCGGTGGAACACGGCACCACCACCATGGCCGCCGGCGCGCCGGAGCCCGAGGCCACCGGCGACATCCAGTCTTCCTTGCCATACACGCGAATCTGCCCCGCCGCCGCACCGGTGTATTCAGTGAGGAAGGCCTGCATCATCTGGGTCTTGGCCGGCAGGGTCACATCGGTCTCGGTGGCCATCACCAACTGCGCGGCCTTGGAGATGAGGAAATGCACCTCGCGGTCTTCGCGCACCAGGCAATCGAGCAGGCGCAAGCCGTACTGGGCGCCGGACGCACCGGTCATCGCCAGCGTGATGCGTTCCGGACCATTGCTCATTTCAGCGCCTCGGCCAGTTTGCCGTGCAGGCCGCCGAAGCCGCCGTTGCTCATGATCACCACGTGAGTGCCGGGCTGGGCCTGGCTCTTCACGCGCTCGATGATGCCTTCCA
>Ga0065714_10065395_pt1 | contig 10345 bp, 16 predicted proteins | sample MisRhiReplicate2_FD_59101 | JGI IMG/M metagenome (GOLD analysis project Ga0065714, IMG submission 59101) | Miscanthus rhizosphere microbial communities from Kellogg Biological Station, MSU, sample Rhizosphere Soil Replicate 2: eDNA_1 v2... | ecosystem: Host-associated > Plants > Roots >... | reverse complement strand
TAAACCATCTTGGGCAGGACAATCCCACCCGCGAGCAATTTGAGCGCGTCAGAGAGGCGTGTGAGGCTGTCATTCTTTGACATGAGAGCAGCCACAGACGGTGCGTTCACGACGTGGTTGAAGACTGGCCGGTCCATCGGCCCCAGGGACAGCACCGGCACATTGCGTGCAGGGCTGTCAGGCAAGGGGGTAATGTCGATTGACTCTTCAATGCCTGCAAGGTCTTTGGCTGCACGCAGCAGAGCAATGACAGCAGGCTCTACGTCCTGCTGACTCTGTAGGTAAGCCCGCACTTACGGTGTCTCCCTCTTGTAGTTCTCGTAGAGCCATTGCCACGCATCTTCAAAGGTCAAGGCGTCGTGGTGGATGATCATAATGTCACCCCAACCCAGAACACCTACCTTCCAGGGTTTGCCCTCTTCCCCCACCTTGGGGTTATTGAACACGTACACCTTGGCGGTGGGAATGGAATGGTGAAAGGCAGTCACCGCCTCTTTGTCACTCTTTTTCACTGTCTGCTACTCTCCTGTAGGCAACGGGCAAGTCTTTGTAGTATGAACCGTAGCTTATCCCCGTCAGGGACACAACGCAAGAGAACGACGTACCGTTGTCCAGGGCGATCCTGAGCAACGTCTTGGGCACGCGCTCCCCACGGGTGAGCTGAATCTGGCGGATAGCCACCAGTGTGCTCAACACTTCCGGCTCAAACTTGCCCCCAGGGGCATTCTTCTTCAGCTTCGCGGCAACGAACTTGACGTTGATACGCACGATTTTGGCGAGCTGGTTGAGGCTGAACAGCTCAAAGCCGTGCAGCTCACGGGCCATCTCCAGCTTCACGTCACGGTCAGCGTTGCGGCTCTCAATCCAATACTGCTTGGCGAGGCGAAGCCCTGCAAGGTTACGGTCTTCCACTACTTGCCTTCCTTTGTCGGGGTCATCTGGTTCAGTTTGTCAAGGAACTCTTTGCCGTATTTCTCAGCAACAGCAGGTTCAATGACCCAGTAGCCGTTGCACAGCTTGACCGGAATCATCGTGGGTTCTGGGATGAGGCCACCCTTAGCAAATTCCACTACTTCACTCCTGTTGACGAGATGGTCTTAGCACCTGATTTTTCATTCTGGATAGTAACCATGCCAGCCTCTTCCAGGGCCTGCACAAGGTCAAAGAACTCCCGCGAGCGCAGATCATTCTTGAAGTGCCGGTACGCAGCCTTCCAGTTGACCTCACCGCCATGCTCGTCAATGAAGTCAGTCAACTGATCCTGACGACGCTTCCACGTTGACGCCGAAATCTTGTTAGCCATGCCCACCATGTGCTCATACCACGAGCCACAGTAGTTGATAGCTGCCAGCATGTGCTTCAGGCCAACCTCGTCGTGCATATCCCACATTGCCAGGAGCGTTGCCGCCTTGAGCACAGAGTTGGACAGACGGCTTGCTGCCGCCTCCACAACCTCAGACTTGTCAGAGCCCTGAGCGGCGTCCAAAGCCTCCGTGATGAACTTGTTCCACCGCTCCCATGCCTCCGGGGTGCAAAGGACAGGGACAGTCTTCTCGGTGGGGTCAGCCCAGCCTTCCCAGTGGTCCCGTGCCTCCAGCATCCGTACCTTCATAGCGTCAAAGATCGGATCACCGTTCTTGACCTCCCAGGGATCGCCCTGCTCCACGTAATCGGACTCTTTGGTACGAATAGGAGCGTCAGCCCTGACGTAGATGAAACGGGTCAGGAAGCCTGACTGGAAATCCTCAAGCGTCAGGTACTCGGCCAGTTGCTTCTCAATGCCCATCGTGAAGAGCACAAGGGCCACACGAGCGCCCTTACGCTGCTGCTCCGACTTCTCACCGGACGCACGCAGCTTGCCCGTAACCTTGCCGTCGTAGATTTCGGTCAGTTCACCCTTGACACCCTGAAGGTAGGGCTTGGCGTCAGCCTCTTTCATGAATGACTGAATTTCGTCACGGTGCAGCAGGGCCGAACGGTTGGCGTTGCGGCGCAGAGCCTCATCCAGACCTTCAGCGGTAAACTTGGAGCCCAAGTCATACGGGTAGGCCTCAGTCTCCAGGGCCTCCACCATGGAGAGCATGAGGTGCTTCGTGGTGGACTTGCGTGACAGGGTTGTGCTCCCCAACACCATGAACCACAAGTTGAGCGGGAGAGGCCCCCACTTAGGCTGGGCGTGACCAAAGTCAGCAAAGACCGTGGACAGGATGGTGAACGCCCCGGCTACGTGGTACTCGTGGGCTGCATCCGTCTTGGACGTGGCCCACGCGAGGTAATCGTCAATGAACGTGCGGGGCAGGTTTTCCTTCTCGTACTGGGTGAGGAAGTCAACACCCTTGGGCTTGGGACGCGGGGCAACCGTGATAACGGCGTCCTCGTCAAGGTCATCCCGCTCGTCACCCTCGATGGTGTTGCCGTACTTGTTGCGGGCACGCTGAACGTCATCCCACAGCAGCTTGGCTGCTCCCGATACCTTGTCACGCTTCCACTTGTTCAGCGGTGACTTCTCGGCAATGACGTAGGCAAGCTTGTCAGCCTCATCATCGGACAGGCCACCCTGGGCGCTGAGTCGGAAGACCTCATTGTAGAGCAGGTACAGGGCCTCAGAGCCAGAGCCGCCCTTGTTGAACTTACGTCCCAAGAGGTCTTCAAGCACACCGGAAGACTGAATGGAGGACAGAGCCGCCGTATAGGACGGCATGGCCTCTTCAGGGAAGGGCTTGGGGTCAAAGATCATCTCAGGCACGAGCGCGTAGGACTCGCTGAACTGGGCAGTGGTGTAGGTCTCGCCCGTGTACTCCACGGTCACGTCAAAGGACTCAACACCCTTGATGTAGTCCTCAGACTCGGGGTTGGAGTATTTGGTGTTCTTGGTCCCAGGGACGCGGAGCAGCTTGGTAGCGCTCCAGCCGTTGTCATAGCCAGTGGTCTTCTTAGGGTGCTCCAGCGATACGCTGTGTGCCAGCCCTTCCAGGGTGGCTACGTCGTTGCTGTCCTCCACGAGCCACAGGACGTGGGTCTTCTCGGCGGACGTGCGCACGATGCAGGACGGCGTGGCGTACAGGTTCTCAGGCTTGAAGAGGTCAGCGTCACCGTAGACCACTTGTGCTGTCTTGACGGCTGAACGTCGGCGCTGGGGTGCCTTGAAGAGCACAGGGGTGTAGTAAATGTCCTCGTGGCTGTACTTCTCCACGTAGGCCAGCAGTTCTTCCTTCTGGATGGGCCACTCAAACCACTTGTGGTTTCTCAGGTCTCCGTCATCCATGCGGGCAATGTCGGCGTAGCCCTCTTGCTCGCCCCATACGAAATCCAAAAACTCGCGCTGCACGTCCGTCACCGCTCTCCTTCCTCCAAAAGTCCTACTGTATCACAGTGAAACATATTCCATTATCCTTTGGGTAAAGAAAAGCCCCTTTCGGGGCCTTCCCTAGTCTTCGTCTGGTTGATCCTGGGTGCAACACGAGCAGTAGCCGATGATTACCTCTTGCCCGTCACGGGTACTGCGTGCCACGTTGCACTTCCTTTCAACGATTGAGTGAGGTGAGCGGGATTCGAACCCGTGCCCGCTTGCGCGAGCCGACACTTTCATGCCCTAGACAACGCCTTACTACCTGCCTAGACTCTGCCACCCCATGCGAGCAGTTTATCACTCATGCTCAGGAGTTAGGTGGCTGGTATTCTAAAGGCCCACTTAGCTTCATACCCCTATCGTAAGAGCACCACCCTTCACCCTGCTAGAGAGCGAAGCCACCGGCCTTCTTAGCGCCAGCCTTCTTTGCAGCGGCGGGGCCAGCAGTACCCGCCAGAGGTGCGAACTTCTTGACCTCGTTGTCCTGCACGAGAGAACCGTCCGGGTTCTTCTCGGCCTCTTCTCCGGGCTTGACGTACTTGTCCTTGACGATGACGTACACCTTCAGTTCCTTGCCGATCAGCTCGTCTTCGTCAGCAATGGTGAACTTCCGCTTGCCGGAACCGTCAGGCTCGCTCATGGAGGCGTAACCGATGGCTGCCTGAATGTCGCGCTGGGTGAAGATTGCCTCCATCCACAGGCAAGACTGGACAAAGAGCTTGCGCCCGTCGAAGTCGCCGCCGATGACCTTCAGCTTGTAGTTGAACATCGGCTTGCCCAGGTTCTTCTGAGACTTGGACTCTTTCTCTTCCACGTCTTCAATCTCGACGTGGTACCAGTCCTTCGGCAGGGGGGCGAAAGTTCCGCCGGTTGCAACGTCTTCGTCAATGATGAGTGCTTCGCGTGCCACTATGGGTTACGTCCTTTTTCTTTGGTTTCTGTGAATTTGTAGCTGTAGTGCTGTGTAGCTGTTGTTACTCTGTTGGCGTCTTCTCACCAGTGAGGTACTGGAAGAAGGTTGCCATGTCCGGGTTCACAAGCTGCTTGGGCAGTCTGTGCTCCAGACGGCTTCCGGCATCAATGCGCTCCGTGCTCGTCAACTGTAGCACACGCACCGTTTCACCGTCCCCGTCCTCTGCCTTCGCAAGGTAGGCAATGGTATCGGGAATCTTGGGAATGTCCACGATGGACTTCTTACCCAGGAAGTAAGGGGACAGGAGCACAGAGCCAAGGTTATCATCCTTGACCTTCTCCGTGTGCGCAATGTAAATCGCGTTGTACGGAGCTTCCTTGTCCTGGAACTGCGTGACCAGCCACGTCAGGTTGTCAGCGATCTGTGCCCACATGGCGAAGTCAGACGACTTGTTCTTCCTGATGTAGTCACGCTTGATGATTTCCTGGATTTCACCCAGCGTGTCAAAGACAATCGTCTTGAACGGGGTTTCGTTGTCCAGAACCATGTTCACGAGAGCTTCAATCTCAGACCATGTGCGGACGTTCACAACCTTGATGCGGCCCTTGGGGTACTTGCCTGCAAAGGCGGTGGTGCCGTCCTCAGCAGCTACCCAGAGGATCGGGTACTTGCCCTCAACCTCAGCCATCGTAGCTGCCAGCGTGGACTTACCCACGCGGTGCCTGCCGTACAGCAGGAAGGTGTGCTTGTCTGTAGCCTCAGTCGGCTCGTCCAGCTCCAGCCCCAACCCGCTCAAATCGAAATCTGCAAATGGATCAACCTCTTCAACAGTCTTAGTCAACTGGTGCGCGTCCCTCTCGTTGGCATGTGTAGCATTCAGAATCGCTTGGGAGTTCTTCAACTCTTCCACTTGATGAATAGTTCCACACTTTTTGTGCCCTGTCAAGTACCTTATCGGCAAATCTTGGGCTGTAATTTTCGGTGTAAACGTACATGTCCTTGAGGCTCGCTGAGTCCCTGGGAATGTACGCAATGGCGAATTTCTTCACCTTGTACCCTGCCGCAATCGCACCCTTGCAATAAAGGTGCTGCTGGCTGCGGTACTGGATACTGGGGCCGTTTACCATTGCGGCCTGTCTGGTGTTCTTGCCTACCAGCTTGTAATCAACAATAGTGCTCCGGTGGGGCAAATACAAATCCATCGTGCCCTTGATGATTCCGTAGCCCTCAATCTCGCCTACAGTCACCTTCTGCTCGGTGATAGCCCCTGGAATATTGTTGTGGTGCTCAGCCCAATAGTGAAAGGCAGTCCCCAAACGGGGATACCAGCCAAAGGACTGCTCTTTGAGCCCCAACATGTCCAAGCCAAGGCAGTAGGCACACGCACCCAAAGATGACGGGCCTACCAACCTTTGCTTGTCACGCTCTGACTCGGCACTCAGCATTTCACGGAGTTCGTTAGTCAGTGATTTCAAATGCGGCCCTTCAATTGCTGCCGCTGCGAGACTGTCATGCCGCCCCGTACACCCCACTGCTCATCGTTGCCGATGGCGTCTGAGAGGCATTCGACACGTACAGGGCATGTCTTGCAGATAGCCACGGCCTCTACTGTGTGCTCATCGTCGTAAGGTTCTTCGTCATCCTGGGAGTCCCCAAAGAACTTGCCGGAATCTACGGCACAAGGGACTCGGGGGGATGATGCTAGCAGTTCAAGAAAAGTCGATGCGATCTTCGATCACGTCCCAAATCAAGTCGATGTTGTCTTTGCACTGAGCCATTGTCCGGTAGATTTCGTAGAACTTGTGGCCGAAAGCCGCCTTATGGAACACTGACCACTCGATAACGTCCCACTTACGTGGGTCCGTCTCTTCAGGGAAGGAATCTGCCATGTCCTCAAGGCCCTGATCCAGCTCTTCCTTCAGCTCAAGGAACAGAGCGCCTACGTCGATCTGGAACTGGTTGAAGGCCTCTTGCTCGCCCTCTTCAAACTGTTCCTGAGCCTTGCGGGCTGCGTTGATGGTGGCAGTCTCACCGCTGTAGAGGTTCTTGAGGATGGTCAGGAATTTACGCTTGTCAACAGTCACTCTTTAGGCTCAATCCTGTAGAAACGTTCGAGGGTGTACTTGCCATTCACGCGCAGCGTGAACTCCGCGTAATTTCCTGTGACCACCATGCCGACTACGTGGCTAGCGTCAATCCCAAAGACCTCGGCAACCGCGCTGACTTTGCTGATCCAGTTGCTCTGGCTCAACGGTTGTTCCCCGATCCCTGGAGGACGCCACGAGCCTTGCGGTCAGCGAGCTTGTTCAGGTTCGCCGCCATGACACCCGCCTCTGTGCCACCCAGCAGGTAGATGAACTGGGCCGTGTGGTTCCAGATGTGGCAAAGCTCCACGGCAATAGCCTGCTCCCGCTCGGAGAACAGGAAGCCGTCATCGTCACGGATCGACTTCTTCAGGATGCCCTGAATCTTGCCATGCGAGACAACAATGTCCACGAGCGTCAGGCCCTTGCTGACGTGGTGAATGTCTGTGTTGGTCTGCTGGAGCACCCAGTCAAGCTGGAAGCCAAGAGCGTCAGCAGTCGCCGCGACGTACCACTGAATGTCTCCGCACTCGCTGAGTGCTTCCTTGGTGTCTGTGCCGTTGAGCTTGCCGTAGAAGCCCTTCTTGGCCTCAGCGTAGACCTCGGCCAGCTCCCCAATCTCAGACCCAAGCCCTACGATGGTGTAGTCAACTTCACGGTCATTCGGGTAGATAGCAGTGCTCAAGGCCTGTATCTGGTATTCGTTATACGTTGAAATGGTGTGTCCCTCTCATAAAAGCGGCGGATACGTGATAGTCAATCACCTATCCGCCGCTATGTCAAGCTATTTGCTAAAAGTTTCCCGCGTCAGGGCCGTTGACGTGGAACGTGGTCAAACCCAGTTCGCGCCACATGCGGAGCACACGGTGCCGGTCATCGTACACACCCAGGATGCGGTAGTTCAGGGGCCGAATGTGCTTGTTGAACAGCTCGTGCTTGATGATGCTGTCTTCGCGCTTGTTGCCCTCTTCGGTGGGGCGCATGAGCAGCCCGTCATACTTGATGCCGTGGGAGTCCAGCCACTTCTCCGTCACGTCACGGTAGACCTCATCACGTCCGCTGACAATGTAGATGGTGTGCTGAGCCTCGCGGTGCAGGGTGAGCGCGGTGGCAACGTCGTGGTTAGGCGTGTCCTTCCACACAGCAGCCCCGTCGTAGGGTGAACGGTCCCCCATGATTGCCAGCGTACCGTCAATGTCAAAGATGACAGCGTTCAGGCGGGGGTAGTCCGGTACAGGAGGCTGCACGTAGGGTTCGATCTTGTTCTTTGTGCTCGGGGTGTACTCCACCACCTTGTCAAGGTTCCGGCCCTTGATGAAGCGTTCGTGCTTCTCAACGATCACGTCTGCCGGAACCTGCTTTCCACTCCACTTACCACGCTCAGCGTTGTTGCTCAACACCTGAAGCAGTGGGACGTGGCGGAAGTCCTGGACCTCAACCGGCACACCCAACTCAACCCCCAGCTTCAGCCACTTCTTCACGGAGCGGTCAGGGAGGTGCGTGTCAGAGATGACCACCCGCGTGCCCTCAGCAAGGTAGGAGCGTACCAGCTTGTCCTGGAGGCGGGTCACGCGCTCTTCGTCTTCCTGCTTGCCCGTCCAGTAGCAGCCAAAGAGCTGCAAGCGCAGCTCATCCCGCTCCACGATGGCGACGTTGCCTGCAAGGCTGGCAAATGCCTTAGCCCATGTGCTCTTGCCCGAACCGGGCAGTCCACGGGTGATGATGATTTCTGCTGTCACAGGGTGACACTCTCCTTTGTAGCACTGAAGGGCACATGCCCCGGCTTGATCTGCTTGTCTACCCAAGCATGTGCCTTCTCGACGTTGAAGTCAAGCATGGCGAACAGCGGGGCTGACAATTCCTTGTGGTTAGCCATAATGTACTGGGCCTGCTCTTTGCGCGGTACCAAGTAGGGGACATATGCAAAGGCATCCAGAACCTTGCCGTTTAGGTCTTCCCACTCCCCGTCAAGCCTCTGTGCTACCTCCAAGGCCCACGGCTGAACCTCATCCGGCAGACCCTCAATGAGGTCTGCTGCTCCGTCCTTGAGCCACGCGTCGTACACGCGGGCCTCAGTCAGCCCGAAGATAGCCGCGTGCAGTTCCTTGTAACGAGCACCCTTGAGCTTGAGGTGGTCAACGACGTTCAGGTACTCATCCAGAATGTCCAGGACGTACCCTTCCTCGTCGTCAGGGATGGGCAGGGCGATAGCCTCAGCCAGCGTCATGATTGCAGGCTGACCCTCCACAAGCACCCAGTTGGGCCGGTACTTGATGAGGCCGGTACTGTTATCCACCGCTCCCAAGTTGATTACCTCGTCACGCTCGCCGTAGTCCAGCACAATCCGATTCTCGGGGAATACAATCTCTGCGATAGCCGTCCAACCCTCAGACGTGATACGGCGGGAGATAGTGGCCTCCGTGGCATGTGTGGCCTGTTCAGACGTGAAGCTGCCCCGTGTTGCCCAACCGTGGTGCCCCTCGTAGCTCCAGTGAATACCCAGTGAGCCGTCTTCCTTGCGGGTCAGGCGTACCTGAGTGTCCAGGGGGTATTCGTTGGCAGACGGCTCGCCGTAGTTGAAGAACTTGCGAGGTCCACGGGCAATGACTTCATCCGTGTCCATGTCCACGATGAGACCCCGGCAGTGCTTGGTGACGTTGTTCCAGCGCCGTTCGTAGGTGGCCTTGTCGGTGTAGTTGAAGATGTGCAGGTTCTTCAGTGTGGGGTGGCTCTGCTCTTTGACATAGCCAAGCTTGAGTTCGGCCAGCAGCTTTGAAGAGCTGAACAGTTCAGTGAATTTCATGGGCTATGCCTCATCCAGGACGTTGGGCTTGAGGCCCAGCTTGAACTCAACGGGGTAGGACTTCATGGCCTGCTCAACCTGGATGGGGGTCATGTGCTGCTTGAGCAGCTTGGCGTCCACGACTTCAACGGTGGAGGCCTCAATGTCCTCGGGAGTGACCAACGTCAGGGCCTCTTCCACGTCGAAGTAGCGGTTGGGGGTGATGTTGAGCTTCACGTTGCCGATGGCCTTCGTGTCCTTGTTGAACTTGCCAGCGTCCATGAGTGCGCCGATCAGTTCGGACTTGGCCTTGGTCAGTTCAGCGTTGGCTGCGTCAGCCTTGACCTGTGCGCGGAGGGCAATGTCAGCGTAGTATTCCAGTTCCTTGAGTGTGGGCTTCTTAGCCATTTTCGGTTCTCTCCTAGAATTTCGTGGTGATGAGGTTGGCGTGGGGATTTTCCTTGGCGATCAAGGCGCGGTATATGTCGGCCCCTGCCTCAGAATCGAACTTCATGGCTTTTGACTTCACAGTCGTGGTGCCGTGTTCGGTGAGCCACACGAAGTGTCCCGTGTCAGTCTCTACCTGGATGCCGCAACCTGCCATTTTCGGTTCTCTCCTACCTAGCAGGAAGGCCCCATGCCTTCCCTGTATCTCTACAGTAAGGGCACGGGGCCTTCGGTGTCAACTCTTGAGTTGGTTTATTTTTTCGGGGTGCCGTCAGCCTTCCAACAGGTGCAGGTGTAGGCGTTGCTGACGGGGGACTTGGCTGCTCGGGGGCAGTGTGCGGCGTGATCTTTCATCCGTCTATTCTACTCCTGAGCCGCGTGACGTTCTTTGAAGTAGTCAAACAGGGCTTCGTAGACCTGCTCCTGGACTTCCTGACTGAAGCTCATCTCACGGCCCTGACCGTCGATCACGTACAGGCCTACGGCACTGTCTACGCCCACGGAGTGATGCACAAAGCAGTCATCTGCGTCAGCGTCCGTTGCCACCATGTACTGCGTGAATCCTGCACGGTTGAGTGTTCCCACTTCATACCCCCTGATATTCGATCTGACCACTCATCCAGAGCAGTTCAAAGTCCTCAATGGTAAGACGCGGATTGTCCAACCAGTATTCCAGCAGTTCAGGGCTGGCGAACTTCTCAGCCCGCCGTCTGCTGCCTGTAAAGAGCGTGTACCCATCTACATGCTGCTCACGGCCCTCTTTGTTCACG
>Ga0065714_10065394_pt1 | contig 10345 bp, 8 predicted proteins | sample MisRhiReplicate2_FD_59101 | JGI IMG/M metagenome (GOLD analysis project Ga0065714, IMG submission 59101) | Miscanthus rhizosphere microbial communities from Kellogg Biological Station, MSU, sample Rhizosphere Soil Replicate 2: eDNA_1 v2... | ecosystem: Host-associated > Plants > Roots >... | reverse complement strand
TACGTGCCGACGCTAGCCTGACCCAACTCCAATCAGCAAAATTCCAGCACAGGAAACGGTTTGCGAGGAATCAGACTGGGTCAGTGGCATCTCGGTAACTGGATCAATTTGGCGTCGGCGCCAACAAGCTGTTCTCATGGACGAACGATAAGTTGGCATCACTGGCTTTTTGTCCGCGGCCACAGGTCGTAAAGCGCAGATAGACACCGCTCAGATGCCGGTGGCGGGAAAACATCAACACTTGGCTATCCAGTCCTAGTTGTCTTTATGATGGTGCTTATCAGATAACTCGAACCCGTCATTCATTACGTTAGCGTCCCCAGAATTGCGCCGATAGCAGTTGAAGGCGCTCGGCCAGTTTGGCGACATGGGTAGCAGTAGCGCGGCTCTGGCTACTGGCAAGCACGTTACTTTGGTTGGCTTGACTGATACCTTTCAGGTTGCACTGGATACTGTCACCCACCGCGCTCTGCTCTTCCACGGCGGCGGCTATTTGCACACTCATGTCGCTTATTTCACCGACTCGCTGGGTGATTTCATCCAGCGCTCGGGTGGCAAACAGTGCCTGTTCGACACTGGATTCGGCCTTGCTGTGGCTGCGTTGCATCGCGATCACGGCATCACCAGTGGAGCGCCGTAAGGTATCGATGGTTCCCTGGATTTCTGCGGTGGACTGCTGGGTGCGCGAAGCCAGCGCGCGCACCTCGTCGGCGACCACGGCGAAACCGCGCCCAGCCTCGCCGGCCCGAGCGGCCTCGATAGCGGCATTGAGGGCGAGCAGGTTTGTCTGTTCGGCGATGCTTTGGATTACTTCGAGTACGCGGTTGATTTCTTGGCTATGTTGTTCCAATTGGTAAATCACCGCGCCGGTCTGTTGCACCTCGCTGGCTAGGCTGTCGATGTGCTGGCAGGTTTGCTCGACCAGTTGTCGACCTCGATCGGTTTCTTGATTGGCCAAGCTCGCAGCGCTGGCGGAGAGCTGAGCGTTGCGCGCCACTTCCTGCACACTGCTGGCCATCTGGGTTATGGCGCTGGCCACTTGGGCAGTTTCCTCTTGCTGTTGTAGGGTCGCGCAGTTGTTGTTGTCCACTGCAGCGACGAGCTCTTCGGCTTCTTTATTCAACTGACGGGCCGAGTCGGCAATGCGGCCTACGACGGCCCGCGTCTCAGCTTCGAGCATTTGCAGGGTGAAATCGATCTGTCCAAATTGGTCGCGGCGGCCGCTGTATAACATTTGGCTTAGCGGGTTATCGGCGATATTTTTTGCCTTTCGGGCAAGGGCGTCGAGGGGGCGGAGGCTGGAGATCAGCAGGCCGCCGAGCAAAAGGCTGAATAGCGACGCCGCGATGGCTGCATGGTTCCAAGAGAGGGCCCCCACCAAGCCTAAGGCGGTAAAGCCAAGTAGGTTCAGCCCGGTACTAGCTAGTGCTAAGCGCATGCCGACGGACAGTCGCGACGGACGCAGGCAGTGTGTTTTTTTACCGCTGCGCAACTGTGCGTAGAGAAGTTCGGCAGCGTCTACCAGTGCTTTCGGTGGGCGCGTGCGAACCGATTGGTATTCCATTATTTCACCATTGCGCTGCATCGGCGTGGCGTAGGCGCTAACCCAGTAGTGGTCACCATTCTTACAACGATTTTTTACAAGGCCCATCCACGAGCGTCCGGCCTTGAGGGTCTGCCACAGGTGTGCGAAGGCTTCTGGCGGCATATCCGGGTGACGCACGATGTTGTGATTGACCCCAAGCAACTCGGCCTCACTGAAACCGCTGATGTTGATGAAATCCGGATTGACGTATGTGATGGCGCCCTTGGGATTGGTTGTTGAAAGAATGTTCGCATTGACGCTGAACTCGACAGCACGACCACTGACTGGAAGATTGATTTTCATAGTTCGCCTCCTGAGCTGATGGATAACCGCTGGGTGCCTACCATGCTTACAGCAATGGACACCCAAGCCCCTCGAAACAGTCTTCTCCGCTGAACAACCGTTGCATCTGAGCAGCAGGTCTTGGTCGGCTAAACCAGTAGCCTTGGGCGTAGTGGCAGCCTTCACTGACCACAAAGTTGAGTTGTGCTGGGCTCTCGATGCCCTCGGCCACGACTTCTAGGCCAAGACTACGGCCGAGGCCGATGATCGCCTGGCTGATCGCGCTCTGTTTGTTGTCGTACGGGATGCCGCCGATGAAACTTTTATCCAGCTTGAGAATGTGCAATGGAAAGCGTGTGAGATAACCAAGCGAGGAGTAACCGGTGCCAAAATCGTCCAGCGCCAACAACACGCCAAGGCTGGCCAATTCGTTCAGACAGGCCAATGTGTCCAGGTCGTCATGCATCAGTTGGCTTTCAGTAATTTCCAGGATCAGGCTGGCAGGTCGCAGGCCGCTTTCTTGCAGGATGTCGATCAGCCGGAGGGTGAAGTCGGCTTGTTGCAACTGGAGGCTGGAAATGTTCACCGAACAGCGCAAATGATCATGTCCAGCCAATTGCCAGAGCCGGGTCTGTTGGCAGGCCTGGCGCAATACCCATTCGCCGACGCGGATGATTTCCCCCGACTCCTCCAGCGCCGGGATGAACTCCAATGGTGAGATCAAGCGTTCGCCGTGGCGCCACCGTAACAGCGCTTCGACCCCAGACATTAGGGGCGCCCCCTGGTCAAGACGATAGATCGGTTGGTAATGCAGTTCGAATTCATTGTGTTGCAGCGCCTGACCCAGAGCGGACTCCAGTTCCAGATGGTGCTGTGCGGTATCTTGCAACGCTTCGCTGTAGTGGGCGAACCGCGCCTTGCCGGCAGACTTGGCTCTGTAGAGGGCAAGGTCGGCGGCCTGCAAGACATCCAGCGCTTTGCCCTTATCATGCAATGGGGCGATGCCGATGCTGGCACTGACCACCAGGGTACGACCGTCCATGTGCAGCGGTTGATGAAGGTTGTCGAGAATGCGTTGGGATATTTGCTCGGCGTCGCGGTCGCAGGTGAGATCATGAAGCAATACGATGAATTCATCTCCGCCGAAGCGGAATAACTGATCGCTGGGGCGCAGAGCGCCTCTCAAGCGCTGTGCCACTTCTACCAGCACGCGATCACCGACGTTGTGACCGAGGCTATCGTTGATCAACTTGAAGCGGTCGAGGTCGATGAACAGCAGCGCCTCGTGGGCACCTCCCTTGCGCTGTTTCATGAAGGTTTTCTGCATTTGCTCATCAAGGCGCATACGGTTGGCCAAGCCGGTCAGCGGGTCATGGTGGGCGGCATGTTTGAGGCGTTGCTCGGCGTCCTTGCGTGCACTGATATCGGACTGTGAGCCAGCCATGCGTAGCTGGCCTGGTGTCGTGACTTCCGCGACCCCTCGCACCAGTACCCAGATATAGCCACCGTTGTTTTGGCGGATGCGGTACTCGTGGTGGACTGAAGACGTCTGCCCTTGTATATGGGCATCGATGGCCTGGCGAAAATCCGGTAGGTCGTCGGGATGCACGCGACCGAACCAACTGGCACTGCTATCGCCGATGCTATCGCGGCTGAGGCAGAGCATGCTGGCCCAGCGTTCCGAAACGTACAGTCGATCCTGATCGACATGCCAATCCCAAATTCCGTCGTTGGCACCGCGTAACGCACGGGCGAAGCGAGCCTCACTATCCTCCAGAGCCTTGTGCTGGGCCGCACTGTAGGTATCGATGGCTAAGGTCATGTCGAAGAACACCGCCTTCAACAGACTTGAATAGAGAGCGGCGTTTTGGCTGTCGCCGAACACGCTTTTAAGCATGTCGTCGAGGTATAGACGGTAGCTGCCGAGATACCACTTCAACTCCAAGCCGACTTGTTGGTGAATCACACCGATGCGCAGGCGGCCGTTGACGTAGGTGTCATTGTAGGGGCCGCCCCATAAACACTGGTAATACTCGGCCTGGCTGTGCTTCAAACGTTCGGTGACCTCCGGCGCACGAAGTAACGCAGACGGCGTGGAGAATTTCGCTAGGTGACAGTACAAATGATCGACGAAAGCCTTCTGAGCTGGGGCCATGTGCTGAGCTGCTGCATGGAGTCTTTCGGCATCTTCGGCACTCCAGTCGAGAAAGCGAAAGCGTTCGACAATCTCCTCGTCATCGAGACGGATACGCCTGAGTAACTCCTCCAGATCTTTTTTCACCTTCATTCGCACACCTCGGTGTTTGTAAAGATTCCTTTCTGCTGACAAAAAAAAACGCCGTGACAACGAGTTCTGGTCAAGAACTGCTGTCACGGCGCTTCGTCTTTCAGGCCTATTATCCTGCTCGGCAAAGCCGGTTCCCGCCGCATTGGACGGAACCTACTGATGGCATATTTACATCATTTCTGATTGTCTGACAATCTATCCAGCAATGTAACTAAGCGCCGCCGTAGCAGCCCCAGTTCGCGAGATTTGAAGGCGTGTCGAGTCTGCTCCAAAACCTCGGTAGCATCCAACAACGCAGCATGTATCAGTCCAGCTGCCCCCAATTGTGCTTCACCGAGCCAGCGGCAAAACGGCTCGGCACTACAATTACTCGGAGCACTCAACACCTCGCAATCTGGTGCTATATGAACCAACAATTGGCGTAATTGATCGGCTAATTCTAGGTCGTTGCAGATAATTCGGGTTGTCTGGTTGGACTTGTTCATCAAACTGCATCCCCAAAAGGTTGATGCGCTGTTTACAACACCATCCGTGGCGTTTTATTGATGCAAATCAATGTTAAAACCGATCCTATGGATACGTGTTGTTGATCGCTCGTTCTCATGTCCCAGCGCCGAGTCGCCCGATAGGCCGAGGCCTTGGTGGCCCGAGGTTGTTTGTCTATACGCTGGTTTCCAAATTTGTCGATCACTTGCCGTTGTATCGGCAGTCCGAGATCTACGCCCGTGAGGGCATGGATTTGCAGCGCTCAACCCTGACCGATTGGGTTGGCCAGAGCAATCAATTGCTCAGACCTCTGATCAGCACCCTTGAGCGCCATGTCATGAGCGGCCTTAAAACTCATGTCGACTGCACGCCAATTGGCGCGCTCACACCGGGCCACGATAAAACCAAAAACGCTCATTTGTGGATGTATGTGCTTGAAGACCGGCCAGCGGGTTATTCAACAGGGGCGGCGGTCTGATTCGCTTACTCACCCGATCGCAAGGAGCAACAAGCACGGCGAGTGATCTGTTGCTTTTTTGGTGCGTCGACAGCCATTTTGAAAAGACCATGTCCCAGTAATGGGTTGAAACGTGCAGGTCAGTCAGGTGACGCCAGGGACTCGATAATGCGCAGGGTGCGTAGGGCCGCGCAGGTTAGTGGTGTAGAGCAAGGTCTGAAAATCAACTGCGGAATTGCTGCGCCGCGTAACCCATTGCTATAAAAACTGCGCGCAACGCGACAGTGGGTCATATCCTTTGAACAATGTCGAGAACCTATGGCATCACTCTTGCTAAATGAAAAATCACATCAGCAGGATTCGCTCCTGCAAGGCAAAGGCGCCTGAACCCGCTGCGGATATTTTGCAGAGGCTTCAGGCGTTTTTTTTGGCAACCGCATTGGAGATTCAGACACATGAAGTGGCTCACCTACCCTGCTTTCTTGCTGTTGCGCGAACTGGGCATCGTCGGCATGTTCCGCACGCTATTAGCGATTAGCCTGACGGGCGGCGCCCTAGCCGCTGTAACGTTGCCAACAGGGCCGTTGTGGGCGGTACTGGCCTACCTGGCCACTGCCAGCCTGTGGCTGCTGCTGGAGGAGATCGGGCAGTTGCAACGCTACTGTGTAAACTCCGCCCTGCAAGGCGCCCAGGAGCCTGTCAGCGCTGCCGAGGGGCTGCTGCAGCCGATCAGACGAAGCTTTCAGTATTGGCTGAGCCGCGAACAACGCCAACAACAACTGTTACAGCAGCGTCTGGATGAAATATCCCACTCCTCACACGAACTCGAACAGAGCGCGGCCCTGGTGACCAGCAATGCCGAAGGGCAAAGCGAATCGGCCACTGTCGCCGCAGCGGCGGTAGAACAACTGAATGTGAGCATTCTGCAGGTGGCGGCGCTGGCCGACGAGTCGCGTCAGACCAGCATTGTGGCCAGAGAACAGTTGGCCGACGGGATCGACCAGCTCACCAACTTGGTGCGGCAGGTGTCCGAGATGGCGCAGCAAGCCATCACCACCAACGAACTGATCGTGCAGCTGAACACCAACTCGCGCACCATCAATGAAATGTCCGGCACCATCCGTGGGATTGCTTCGCAAACCAACCTGCTCGCCCTAAATGCTGCCATTGAAGCTGCCCGCGCAGGTGAGAGCGGCCGTGGCTTCGCTGTGGTGGCCGATGAAGTTCGCCGATTGGCCTTACACAGCCAGGAGTCGGCGGCAGAAATCAGTCGCAACATTGAATCGGTGCAACAGCACATCAAGGATGCCACGGTACAGGTGTCCGACTTGACCAATCTGGCGCATCGCAGCGCCGCCAGTTCCGAAGCAGTGCGCACGCTGCTCAATCAGGTGCAACAGCGCACCCTGCAATTGACCGGACAGGTCGAGCAAGTGGCGGTCAGTACCGAACAACAGGGCAAGGCCGTTGCGGAAATCGCCGAACTGGCCGACCAAGTCCGCCAGGGCAATGCCAACAACCTGCAGGCCGCCGATCAGGCGCGATCCATCGCCCACCATCTAGCTCATCTGACGGGGTAATCAACATGAATGGATTCCACGGCCTACCGCTCTTGCTCGCCGCTGCCGCCTCCCTGCCCCCCCTGATCCTGCTGTTCTATGGCCTGCACCGCCGCCTGCAGCGGCAAAAACGGCAACATATCCAGTTGAACATTCGCCAGTTGGCCTTGTTGCGTGCCCTGATATCCGGATTTCAGCGTCATCGCGGCCTGAGCAATGGCGTGCTCTGTGGCGATGCCAGCCTGAGTCACGATCTTGTCACCGCACGCCAGGGGCTCGACCAGCATATCCGTGCGGCCAAGGACTTCGACAGCACGCACCGGGACTCCTGGAATAGCTTAATCGATCACTGGTCGCGCATGCGCGAAGGGCATAGTAGCGACCGGGCAAACAATCTGTTGCAGCATCACCTGATCATTCGCAACAGCATCTTTCTAATGGAGGATGTGGCGAACGAAATCGATCTGACCGAGGGTCGTGCCGAGCTGGGCTACCTGCCCTGCATCTGGCGCGAGGTAGTCCAAGCGGCAGAATGGGCGGGCCAGGCGCGCGCCCTGGGCACCGGCATCGCGGCGGCTGGTCAGTGCAGCGCCGAGCAGCGCGTGAGGATGCGTTTTCTCTACCAGAAGATCGAGCTGCTCGCCGGCACGGCCTTCGCCACACTGCAACGCCATGCCACCGATCACCCGCAGGCTGATGTGTTCCGCCTGCAGCATCGCGAGCAGGTGGTGGAGGATTTTCTACGCTGCACAAAAGAGGAGCTGCTCGACCAGGAACAACCCGAGATTGCCGCCAAGACCTACTTCCAACGCGCCACCCAAGGCATTGACGAACTGCTGGCCCTAGTGGATGCGGCGCTGGCTCAGCTACAGCCTCGCTAAGGAATTACAGATGCTAAATACCGTCCAGCCGCTGCGCTACGACAACGGGCATGATCCGTTCGCGTACCTCAAGGATGTACTGACGCGGTTGCCGACACAGAAGGCCAGCGCGATTGACCAACTACTACCGCATCGATGGGCACCGGGCTCTTAATAAACTGAGAATTACATTAGTCAGACGCTTCTGAATCTAATGGTGTCGATGTGGGTATTTGCCATGAGGGTTGTTTGCCGTCCTGGCTGTCGAAAATGCGCCGGGCCTTGCGGAAATCCTCAACGTTTTCGACAACCCAAGTCCAGATAGGGGACATGCGGATCAACAGCTCCATCCCCAGCGGGGTCAACTCGTACTCAACGCGTGGGGGAATTTCACCATATTCCCGCCGAGCTACCAGGCCATCCCGCTCCATAGAGCGGAGCGTTTTCGTCAGCATCCGCTGAGTCACACCAGTCATCTGCCTTTTTATTTCGGCATGGCGCATCGTGCCGTACACCCCTAGGGCATGCAGGATACCTAACGACCAGCGGCTACCTGCGTGAGCAAGCACTTCCCGCCTGACTCCATCATCGTCTTCTCTAAGCGTTCGGCAGATTGCCTCTGCCTGGCTTAGAGTCTCCTGATCGGTCATTTCTTTCTCTGGTATCACACGTGTGCCTTCTTACGAGCGCTGCCGAATCGTGCAAGCATTTACTCATCTTACAGGCAACAGGTCTCAGGAGAAATCATGACCGAAGTGACCCAGCGTTCCCCCCAATCCATTCTCGTTCTAGGCGCCGGTGAACTTGGCCTTCCGGTTCTGCGCAATCTTGCGCGAGTAGCAAAGCGCGCGCCCGGTTCCACAATCAGCGTGCTGCTCAGGGATTCGACCATCAACACTGAGGTGCCCGAGAAAAAGGTCGAAATCGATGAGCTTCGGGGGCTCGGGATCCAAATGGTAGCCGCAGACCTCGTGAATGACTCAATCGATCAGTTGGCTGAAGTATTCGCACGTTTCGATACCATAATCGGCTGTGCAGGCATGGTTGCAGGCCGGGAAACCCCGATGAAACTGGCTACCGCTGCTCTGAAGTCCGGTGTGAAGCGCTACTTCCCGTGGCAGTTTGGTGTCGACTTCGAGGTAATCGGTCGGGGCAGTCCTCAGGATCTGTTCGATGCTCAGCTTGATGTTCGCGAATTGCTTCGAGCACAAGATAAAACTGAATGGGTAATCATCTCGACGGGTATGTTTACCAGTTTCCTGTTCGAGCCTGTATTCGAAGTGGTTGACTTCGAAAACGATACAGTGAACGCGCTGGGCAGTCTTGAGACCAGCGTGACGCTTACGACTCCAGACGACATTGGTGCGTTGACAGCGGAAATCGTTTTCTTCGAACCTCGCTTCCGTAATCAGATTGTGTACCTATCGGGAGACACTGTGACGTACGGAGAGGTTGCGAGCCTCCTCGAACGCGTACTGGGCCGCCCGTTCAAACGTAACGTATGGACAGTTCCGTACTTGCTCCAAGAATTGGAGAAAGACCCAACGCATCACATCAAGAAGTACCGCGCTGTGTTCGCTCAGGGCAGAGGTGTGTCCTGGCCTAAAGCAGGCACCTTCAACGCGCAGCAATCGATTCAAGTCACGACCGCTGAGAAGTGGGCCCAGGCAAATCTGGCAACCTCTTAAGCGCAAGTGCAGTAGCCGAACGAGCGTTTCCGCGCAGGGAGTTGACCTACTGAATAGCTCCTCAGTCTGATAAAGAGCGCTGATGACCGAAGCAAAAACGCGGGTACGGGTTTGGTAATCCTTGACGTCCGAATCTTTATCTTTTCCGCACCGTCTGCCGAGGTCTGAGGCGCTCCAAAGCCACCAACTATTGAGTTTTTTCAGCGCGGATTGCGAACCACAGCGCGTTAATCAAACGCTTGCCATGATGAGGGACTAGAAGGTGTGTTCGCCGGACGGGTACCGAGTATCGACATCCGAAAGGATGTTTCTTTGAACGCCGCCACAGGACAAGAAGGATGACTGACGTCGGCACGAAAGTCTGCGCAATGGATGCGGGCTGTTTGCATCCCGCATGGTGCGTGGCCACCAAGTCGCCTGTGATCAGACCCGCCATGCGGCAAAACCGAACGAAGGCACGACACGTCGCCACAAAGGCGAGTTTGTTGTTTTTACGAAAGTCGGCGATGGTCTTGAAATCGGGTTTGAGTCGGTTGATCAGCCACATCACTTCGATATTGCGCTGACACTCGGCTTCAAGGCGCCGCGATGAGCGAATCCGCTGGAAATAGCCGTAGAGGTACAGCTTGAGCTGATCGGCGGGGTCATAGGACGGGCGACCGGTGCTCTTGGGAAGCGCTTTGTCAAAACCCAGTTGCGCCAAATCCAGCTTGGCGACGTACAGGTCGATGACCCGAACGAGGTGATCTTCAGAGATCAACTCTTCCAGCGAGACCGGGAATAGACTGGTCTGGCTGCGAGACTATCCTTGGATGTAGGCCATAACGAAAAATGCTCCGTATCTTTCGATACGGAGCATTTTCTTTGAGCGCTGCGCAGATTGCTAGGTTTTCACACAGTCTGGTAGAGGGCCTTTTTGTATGCAAACCAAAACATCTGGCGAGAGCCAGGACTCGGCGTTAGCCCGCCAAAATGTCGATGACTACGACACTTGATGAAGAAAACGCTTTATATCTGATTTGAGCTTGCTATTCAGTCATTTCATCGTCGGCATAGAGAACTCTACACCCTCGCGGATGCCCGAAGATGGCCAGCGCTGAGTGACCGTTTTACGCTTGCTATAGAAACGAACGGCATCCGG
>Ga0065714_10065393_pt1 | contig 10348 bp, 4 predicted proteins | sample MisRhiReplicate2_FD_59101 | JGI IMG/M metagenome (GOLD analysis project Ga0065714, IMG submission 59101) | Miscanthus rhizosphere microbial communities from Kellogg Biological Station, MSU, sample Rhizosphere Soil Replicate 2: eDNA_1 v2... | ecosystem: Host-associated > Plants > Roots >... | reverse complement strand
TTACAAATGAACAATTAATCGAACACATCTCAAAAATGTCAGTTTTAGACCTTGCTAACCTAGTTAAAGAACTAGAAGAAAAATTCGGTGTTTCTGCAGCTCCTGTAGCTGTAGCTGGTGCTGCTGGTCCTGCTGCTGCTGTTGAAGAGCAAACTGAATTCACAGTTATGCTACTTGATGGTGGAGAGAAGAAAATTAACGTAATTAAGGAAATCCGTACTATTACTGGTCTTGGGCTAAAAGAAGCTAAAGATCTAGTAGAAGGCGCTCCAAAAATGGTTAAAGAAGGAATCGCAAAAGCTGACGATGAAGCAATCAAGAAAACTCTTGAAGGTGCTGGAGCTAAGGTTGAACTTAAGTAATTTGAAAGCTTACGTTTAAATAGATTTTTAAAAAATAAGGTGTGAAAGAGAGAAATCTCTTTCATGCCTTTTTGTGTTTTTTGCTTTTTATAATTTTATTCTAAGAATATTTATCTCTTATACGAGGAGAGCGCGATGACTCAGGTTTTTTCACCTAACGAATGGTTTCGCAAAACCTTTTCAAATACTCCAGCAGTATTAGATACACCACCCCTAATGAAGTTACAGGTTAACTCTTATGAAGATTTTCTTCAAAAGGACGTACCTCCAGCTAAGAGAATTGATAACGGACTTCAACAAGTCTTTAAATCAGTTTTCCCAATTTATGACTTTAACAAGACAGTTTCTCTAGAGTTCGTTTCTTACTCTCTAGAAGAACCTAAATATACTGTAAAAGAATGTCGCCAACGTGGCCTTTCTTACGAAGCACCACTTAAAGTGGTTGTTCGCTTAGTATTCTTCGACGTAACAGTTGATAGAGACGGAGTTGAGCAAAGAACTGTTTCATCTGTAAAAGAGCAGGAAGTATACCTTGGTAACATCCCTCTTATGGCCGAAACTGGATCGTTCGTTTACAACGGAACTGAGCGAGTAATCGTATCTCAGTTACACAGATCTCCAGGGATCATTTTCGAACACGACAACGGAAAAAAACACTCTTCTGGTAAACTTCTTTATTCAGCTAGAATCATTCCTCATAGAGGATCTTGGCTAGATTTCGAATTCGATCACAAGAATATTCTATTCGCTCGTATCGATAGAAAGAGAAAGCTTCATGCATCTGTTGTTTTAAAAGCAATGGGATTCTCTACTTCTGAACTATTGAAAGAATTCTACCAAATGGAAGCTCTATCTTTTAACAAAGATGGATCTTACTCACGTAAACTAGATTTCAATCTTCTAGTTGGAACGAGAGCAAACGCTGACATCCTTGATAAAGCAGGGAACGCGATTGTTAAAAAAGGTAAAAAATATACAAAAGCTTCTACTAAGAAAATGGAAGACGCAAAAATTACTGAACTACCAGTTGAACTAGACGAAGTAGTAGGGAAAGTTTTAGCGGAAGATATCTTCAATGAAAAAACAGGTGAAGTAATTTGCCTTGCTAACGAAGCTCTTTCTGAATCTAAAATCCTAGACCTGATCAAAGCTGGTGTTAAAGAAGTTAACGTTCTTTACATCGATATGATCAACTACGGTGACCAGATCAGAAACACACTTCTTATCGATAAAACAGAAACGAAAGAAGACGCTCTAATTAAAATTTTCGAAAGACTAAGACCAGGTGAACCTCCAACGGTTGAAGCTGCATCTTTATTATTCGAAAACCTTTTCTTCAACAAAGACAAATACGACTTATCAAAAGTTGGTCGTATGAAAATCAACTACAAATTCGGAATGAACATTCCTGTAGAAGAAACTGTTTTAACAAGAAGAGATATCCTAACGACTGTTCAGTACCTGGTAGAACTTAACAACGGTAAAGGTAAAGTCGATGATATCGATCACCTTGGTAACCGTCGTGTAAGAGCTGTAGGTGAACTTCTAGAAAACCAATTCAGAGTTGGTCTTGTTAGAATGGAAAGAGCAGTTAAAGAAAGAATGGCAATTCAAGAAATTGAAACAATGATGCCATACGATCTAGTTAACCAAAAACCAGTTGCAGCAGCTGTAAAAGAATTCTTTGGTTCTTCTCAGCTTTCTCAGTTCATGGATCAGACGAACCCACTTTCAGAAGTAACTCACAAGAGAAGACTTTCTGCTCTTGGGCCCGGTGGTCTTACAAGAGAGCGCGCAGGATTCGAAGTACGTGACGTACACCCTACTCACTACGGAAGAATGTGTCCGGTAGAGACTCCAGAAGGACCAAACATTGGTCTTATTACATCTCTAGCTACATACGCTCGCGTTTCTGAATACGGATTCATTGAAACTCCTTACCAAGTAATTGGTGATGATAGATCTATCTCAGCTCCAAAATACTTCTCAGCTTTCGAAGAGGAAGGAAAAGTAATTGCTCAGCTAGATGCTAAATACGTAAAAGACAAACACATCGTTGGTGATGCTATCGCTGCTCGTTCTGCGGGTGACTTTACAATCGTTAATGCTAACGAAGTTCAGTTAATGGACGTTTCTCCAACTCAGATGATTTCGATTGCAACATCTCTTATTCCATTCCTGGAGCATGATGATGCCAACAGAGCCCTAATGGGATCGAACATGATGAGACAGGCAGTACCAGTTGTTAGAACTGATGCTCCTATCGTTGGAACTGGGGTTGAGCAAATTATCGCTCGTGACTCTGGTGCAATTGTTTACGCAAAAGAATCAGGAAAAGTAATTTTCGTTGACTCAAACAGAATCGTAATCCAAAGAGAAAACTTCTCTGAAGGTGAGTCTGGAGTTGATGTTTATAAACTTACTAAGTACCAACGTACTAACCAAAATACTTGTAACAACCAAAAAGCTCTTGTTAAAGAGGGTGATAAGGCTACAAAGGGAATGGTTATTGCTGATGGTCCAGCTACTCAGCTGGGTGACTTAGCCCTTGGACAGAACGTGCTTGTAGCGTTCATGCCATGGGGTGGTTATAACTATGAAGACTCGATCCTAATTAACGAAAACATTCTTGCAAGAGACGTGTTTACTTCTGTTCACATCGAAAGTTTCGAAATCGAAGCTCGTGATACAAAATTAGGTAAAGAAGAAATCACTCGCGATATTCCAAACGTTTCAGAAGAGGCCCTAAAAGACCTTGATGAAGCTGGTATCATCCGCGTTGGTGCGATCATTAAGCCAGGGGATATCCTTGTTGGTAAGATCACTCCAAAAGGTGAGTCTCAACTTTCTCCAGAAGAAAAGCTTCTTAAAGCTATCTTCGGTGACAAAGCTGGAGACGTTAAAGATACATCTTTAAGAGTTCCATCTTCAGTAAGAGGAACTGTAATCGACGCTAAAGTTTACACAAGAGAAGGTGTTGAACTAGACGCAAGATCTAAAGAAATCATCGATCACGAAACGACACTAATCCGTCGTGACGAGCGTATCGAAATTAAAGCAATCCAGACTTCAGCAATCCAAAAAATCGCTGAAATGTTCAAAGGTGCGAAGACTACAGATAAACTTATCTCAGAAGACGGTACAACTGAACTTCTTGGAAAAGGGATCGCTGTTACAGGTGAAATCCTGGCTTCAATTCCTTTCGAGCTAATTGGTTACTTACCTCTTGAAGCTGCTCTGGAAGAAAAACTTTCAGAATACTTCGCTGACGTAAGAAACAGAATCACTAGAGTTCGCCAAAAAGCTAACGAAGAAATCGCAAAACTACATAAAGGTGATGAACTTCCTCCAGGAGTTATCAAGAAAGTTATGGTTTACGTTGCGATTAAGAGAAAGCTTCAGCCAGGTGATAAGATGGCCGGCCGTCACGGAAACAAAGGGGTAATCTCTAATGTTGTTCCTGCGGAAGATATGCCATTCCTTGCTGACGGTACTCCAGTTGAAATCGTTCTTAACCCTCTAGGGGTTCCATCACGTATGAACATCGGGCAGCTTCTTGAGCTTCACCTTGGATGGGCAGGTCGTGGTCTTGGTGAAAAAATCAAGATGATGATGGAAGAGAATGCAAAAGTTAATGAGCTTAAAGATTTCATCTTCAAAATCTACAAAACTAAAGAAGTTGAAGAATGGCTGAAAAAAGCTACAGACGAAAGAGTTATTGAAGTTGCTGAACAACTTACAATGGGTGTTCGTTTCTCTACAAGTGTGTTCGATGGTGCATCTGAAGATGACATTAAAGACATGCTTGAACTAGGGGATCTAGATAGATCAGGAAAGACAACTTTATTCGATGGTAAGACTGGTGACGTATTCTCAGAAGACGTAACTGTTGGTGCTATGTATATGTTGAAACTCCACCACTTAGTTGATGAGAAGATCCACGCTCGTTCTACTGGTCCATACTCACTTGTAACTCAGCAGCCATTAGGTGGTAAGGCTCAGTTCGGGGGACAAAGACTAGGAGAGATGGAAGTTTGGGCACTTGAGGCATACGGAGCTGCTTATACTCTACAAGAATTCTTAACTGTAAAATCTGATGATGTTATCGGCCGTACAAGAATGTATGAATCGATCGTTAAAGGTGAACAAGTTCTTGAGCCAGGATTACCAGAGTCGTTTAACGTTCTTATTAGAGAGCTTCAAGCGCTATGTCTGGATATCAAATTGGAAGAGAACTCTGAAGAAGAGAATACTTTTAGTTAGTAGTTATGCGCGACCTCACAGTCGCGCATAAGTTTTGTTCTCTAGTTACTAGATAGAAATTAAATAGCACAAGGATAAAAATATGAAAGACTTGTTGAACTTTTTTGATAAACCAAAAGATCCTATCAGCGTAGAAGCTGTTTCGATCAGAATGGCCTCTCCAGACACAATCAGAGAATGGTCGTTCGGTGAAGTTAAGAAGCCAGAGACAATTAACTACAGAACATTCAAGCCGGAAAGAGATGGTCTTTTCTGCGCAAAAATCTTTGGACCAATCAAAGATTACGAATGTATTTGTGGAAAATACAAAAGAATGAAGCACCGTGGAGTTGTGTGCGAGAAATGTGGTGTTGAAGTAACTCTTTCGAAAGTTAGACGTGAAAGACAAGGTCACATTGAACTTGCTGCTCCTGTTGCACACATTTGGTTCTTAAGATCACTTCCATCAAGATTGGGAGCTCTTCTAGACCTAACTCTTAAGGAACTTGAAAGAGTTCTTTATTATGAAGCTTACGTTGTAACTTCATCAGCAACAAACAATGTTGATGGTGGATTAGAAGTAGGTCGCGTAATTTCTGAACAGCAATACGCTGAACTAAAAGAGCAAGGAATCGAATTCGAAGCCGGAATGGGTGGACAAACGATTAAAGAACTTCTTAAAAAACTTGATCTAAACATCGAAAACAAAGAACTTCGTCGTGGTCTTGCAGTAGCTACTACTGAAATGGCACGCGCGAAAGTTATCAAAAGACTTAAGGTTGTTGAATCAATCCTTAAATCTGAAAATAAGCCTGAATGGTTTATGATGGATGTTATTCCTGTTCTTCCACCAGATCTTCGCCCTCTAGTTCCACTAGAAGCAGGAAGATTCGCGACTTCAGATCTTAACGATCTTTACCGCCGTGTAATCAACAGAAATAACCGTCTAAGAAGATTAAAAGAACTAAACGCTCCGGAAATCATCATCAGAAACGAGAAGAGAATGCTTCAAGAAGCAGTCGACGCTCTATTTGATAACGGTCGCCGTGGGAAAGTTTTCACTGGAGCTAACAAGCGTCCACTAAGATCACTTTCAGACATGTTAAAAGGTAAGCAAGGTCGTTTCAGACAGAACTTACTTGGTAAGCGTGTTGACTACTCTGGACGTTCTGTAATCGTTGTAGGTCCTTCTTTAAGACTTCACCAATGTGGTCTTCCAAAGTTAATGGCACTAGAACTTTTCAAACCGTTTATTTACAACAAGCTAATTGAAAAAGGTCACTGTACTACTATTAAAGTAGCTAAGAAGATGGTTGACCAACAAAAGCAAGAAGTTTGGGATATCCTAGAAGAAGCTGTTCAAGAGCACCCGGTTTTATTAAACCGTGCACCTACTCTACACAGACTTGGTATTCAAGCTTTCGAGCCAATCCTTATCGAAGGTAAAGCGATCCAGCTTCACCCGTTAGTATGTACAGCCTTCAACGCTGACTTCGACGGTGACCAGATGGCCGTTCACGTTCCTTTATCGATTGAAGCTCAAATTGAATGTCGTATTCTTGCAATGTCGACAAACAACATTCTTTCTCCAAAAGATGGAACACCAATTATCGTTCCTTCTCAGGATATCGTTCTTGGTCTTTATTACATGACAAGAATCAGACCTTTCGCTCGTGGATACAACAAAGTATTCGCTTCGAAAGAAGAAGCTCAGTTCGCTTACCATTCAGGTAACCTTCACCTTCAAGCGCCGATTAAAGTTCGTATCGATTCAGTAATGATCGAAACAACTGTAGGTCGTACGTTCGTTTGGGATGCAGTACCTAGATGTTTAAAGTACAACGACATCAACCAAATCTTAGGAAAGAAAGAATTAGGTAAACTAATCGATCTTGCTTACAGAGTTGGAACTGAAAAAGAAACAGTTATGCTAGCTGACGCTATCATGAGACTTGGATACGAGTACGCTACAAAAGCGGGTATCTCGATCAACATTAACGACATGACAATCCCAGTGGAAAAAGCAGGAATTCTTGCTGACGCTCACAAGGAAGTTGCAAAGATCACTGAAGAATATAACGAAGGTTCTATTACTGATGGTGAACGTTACAACAAGATCGTCGACGTTTGGGCACAAACAAATGAACGCCTAACTAAAGTAGTTATTGAAAGAATTTCGATCCAGACTTTTACATCGGAAGATGGAAAAGAAACGATGAACGCTCCTTCATTCAACTCTCTTTACATGATGGCGAACTCTGGAGCCAGAGGTTCTACTCAGCAGATCAGACAGCTGGGTGGTATGAGGGGTCTAATGGCGAAGCCGTCTGGAGAGATTATTGAAACTCCGATTACTTCGAACTTCCGTGAAGGTCTTTCTGTACTAGAATATTTCACGTCTACTCACGGTGCTCGTAAAGGTCTTGCCGATACAGCCCTAAAAACTGCGAACTCAGGTTACCTGACTCGTCGTCTAGTTGACGTTGCTCAAGATGGTATTATCAGAAATACAGACTGTGGATCTACAGATGGAATCATTCTTACTTCAAGAATCGAAGCCGGAGAAGTTGTAGAGCACGTTGCTGATAGAGCTATGGGACGTGTAACGACTCAAGCAATTTTAAGTGGTGCTGGAGTAGAAGTATTCCCAAGAAACCACATGTTAATTGAAAAAGATCTTAAAGTTCTTAAAGAGCAAGAAGTCGATCAGATTAAAGTTAGATCAGTTCTTACTTGTAAAGAAAGACACGGTTTCTGTGCTCACTGTTTTGGACGTGACCTTGCCCGCGGTAAACTGGTTTCTATCGGTGAAACTGTTGGGGTAATTGCTGCTCAGTCAATTGGGGAGCCAGGTACACAGCTTACAATGAGAACTTTCCACGTTGGGGGAACTGCAACTGCAGGAGCTCAAGTTAACAAAACTGAAGTACGTACTGCGGGTGTAATTCACCTTGAGAACGTTCAGTCTGTTATCAACAACGAAGGTGTAACAATCGTTCTTAACAAAAACGGAGAGCTAATTGTAAAAGACGCTCGCGGAGTTGAGAAGGAAAGATACCCAGTTGTTTACGGATCGAAAATTTTCTTTAAACAAGGTCAGGAAGTTTCAGTTGGAGATAGAGTACTTGAATGGGATCCATTCGCTATTCCAGTTCTAACAGAAGTTTCAGGGACAGTTAAATACGAAGATCTAATTGTTGGATCTACGGTTAATGAGCAGGTCGATGCAGTTACAGGTCTATCTCACAGAGTTGTAACAGAATCTAAAAACCCTTCTCTTCAACCACGTATCGTAATCGTTGATGAAAACGGAAATCCTCAATTAGTTCCTGGAACAAAAAGATATGCAGCTTACAGACTTCAAGTCGGAGCTAACATCGTTGTTCAAGAAGGTGACAAAATTGATATCGGTTCACCGGTTTCAAAACTTCAGCGTGAAACGACGAAGACTAAGGATATTACCGGAGGTCTTCCGCGTGTTGCTGAACTTTTCGAAGCACGTAAACCACAAAACGCAGCTCAAATTTCTGATATCTCAGGAACGATTGAATTCGGTTCAGAGTTAAGAGGAAATAGAAGAATTATCGTTCGTCCAGAAGACGGATCAGATGCAATGACATACGTAGTACCGAAAGGCCGTTACGTTGTAGTAAACGAAGGTGACTATATCAGAGCTGGAGAGCCAATCATGGATGGACCATCAAATCCACATGACATTCTTCGCGTTCTTGGTGTTAAAGCACTAGCTCGTTACATTGTTGATGAAATCCAAGAAGTTTATAGACTTCAAGGTGTAAAAATCGATGATAAACACATTGAGGTAATCGCTTCTCAAATGTTAAAGAAAGTTGAAGTTACTAATGCTGGTGACTCTTCTTACGTAACAGGTGATTCGGTAACTCGTGCTGAGCTTAACGAAGTAAATGAAAGACTTATTGCTGCTGGAGAAAAACCAGTTGAAGCGGCACCGCTTCTTCTAGGTATTACAAAAGCATCTTTAACTACTGAGTCATTTATCTCAGCAGCTTCTTTCCAGGAAACGACAAAGGTTCTTACTCAAGCAGCGCTTGAAGGAAAATCTGACGCGCTTCGCGGTCTGAAGGAAAACGTTATCATGGGTCGCTTGATTCCAGCAGGATCAGGGATTCCAAGATACAGAAACTACGAAGCAGTTATGGCTGAAGACGAAGTAACGTCTGCAGCATCATTATCATTTTAAAAATTAGCTTGAACTGGTCATTTTTTTTTGATAATAAAAATGACCAGTATTTTGCAGAAGTTGGAATTTAAGGGAGCAGTTGGATTATGCCTACAATTAATCAGTTAGTTAGAAAAGGTCGCGAAGATAAGTACACGAAAACTAAATCGCCGGCTCTAAAATCATGTCCTCAGAGACGTGGAGTTTGTGTGAGAGTTTATACAACTACTCCAAAAAAACCAAACTCAGCGATGAGAAAGGTATGTAGAGTTAAGCTTACTTCAGGATTTGAAGTAGCGTCATATATCGGTGGAGAAGGTCACAACCTTCAGGAACACAGTATCGTTCTTATCCGTGGTGGAAGAGTAAAAGATCTACCAGGGGTTCGTTACCATACAATCCGTGGAGCTCTAGATGCTACTGGTGTAGATAAGAGACGTCAGTCTCGTTCTAAATACGGTGCTAAGAGACCAAAGAAATAGTCTAAAGACTAAATCTAAGTAATCAAAAAATTAAACACTCCCCATTTTGTTAATTCGAATTGGGGAGAGTAATTTCCTTCATAACGAAGGAAGTGAAGAGGAGTATAAAATGAGTAGAAAAAGAAAAGCGGACGTCAGAGAAGTATTACCTGATCCGAAGTACCAAGACATCGTTATCACTAAGTTCATGAACACACTTATGATCGGTGGAAAAAAATCAATCGCAGAAAAAATCTTCTACGGTGCCCTAGATCTAGTTCAAGAAAAAACTGGTGAAGAGCCTCTAAAAGTTTTCAAAAAAGCACTATCGAACATTAAACCAGCTGTTGAAGTAAAGTCTCGCCGTATCGGTGGAGCTACTTACCAAATTCCTGTTGAAGTTCGTCCAGCTCGTCGTCAGTCACTAGCACTTCGTTGGTTAAGAGACTACGCTGTTGGTAGATCTGGAAAAACTATGGTTCAAAAGCTTGCTGATGAAATCATCGATGCTTCTCAAAACCGTGGTGGATCTGTTAAGAAACGTGAAGACGTTTACAAAATGGCAGAAGCTAACAAGGCTTTCGCTCACCTAAAATGGTAATTAACTAATTGAATTTTTTTTAAAGGGCTCCCCGAAAGGGGAGCTCTTTTTATTTTAAAACTATGAGTTCAAATCAAATAGATAAAATTCGCAATATCGGAATCATGGCACACATCGATGCCGGTAAAACTACGACTACTGAAAGAATCCTTTATTACACTGGAAAAAGTCACAAGATCGGTGAAGTTCACAATGGAACTGCAACGATGGACTGGATGATCCAGGAGCAAGAAAGAGGAATCACAATTACATCTGCCGCGACTACATGTCGTTGGAACAATCAAGTCATCAATATCATCGATACTCCAGGCCACGTAGATTTCACGATCGAGGTTGAAAGATCTCTTCGCGTTCTAGATGGTGCTGTTGGTGTATTCGATGCTGTATCTGGTGTTGAGCCTCAGTCAGAAACTGTTTGGGCCCAAGCTGATAAATATAAAGTCCCACGTCTGGCCTTCGTTAATAAGATGGACCGTATGGGCGC
>Ga0065714_10065392_pt1 | contig 10348 bp, 6 predicted proteins | sample MisRhiReplicate2_FD_59101 | JGI IMG/M metagenome (GOLD analysis project Ga0065714, IMG submission 59101) | Miscanthus rhizosphere microbial communities from Kellogg Biological Station, MSU, sample Rhizosphere Soil Replicate 2: eDNA_1 v2... | ecosystem: Host-associated > Plants > Roots >... | reverse complement strand
ATTCAGTTAACATTGGGTTAACATTGAAATTTAAAACCTTGATATTCAATTAATTAAATTTAAAAATAATTGAATTGTTAACATTGGAGTTTAGATTATGTGCATAAAAAAGGCTAAACATCATCAGTTTAGCCTTTTTATATTGTGTTTGCCATTCCGTAGGAATCTCGACAGTGAATTTTAAAGTAACAGTTTAGATTCCTACGGAATGACAAAGATGATCGTTAAAAATATGTATTTAAATTTTTAGATTTAAATTTATTACATCTCCTTCTTCAAATACTTCCCTGTCAAACTCTTCTTCGATTTAATAATTTCCTCAGGAGTTCCCTTCGCAATAATCTCACCGCCATATTTTCCGCCTTCAGGACCAACATCAATAATATGATCTGCCAATTTGATGACATCCATATTATGTTCGATGATGATGAATGAATTTCCTAATTCTACCAACTTATTTATTGCATCCATTAGTATTTTCACGTCTTCAAAATGAAGTCCGGTTGTTGGTTCGTCGAGAATATATAAAGTATTTCCGGTTTGTCTTTTTGCTAATTCTGTTGCTAACTTGATACGCTGCGCTTCACCTCCTGAAAGTGTGGTCGATTGTTGTCCCATTGTGATGTAACCCAAACCAACATCCTGTAAAGTTTTTACTCTTGCAAAAATCTTAGGAATCGGCTGGAAGAAATCTACCGCTTCATCAATCGTCATATCCAAAACATCAGAAATCGATTTTCCTTTGTAACGTACTTCCAGTGTTTCTCTGTTGAAACGTTTTCCGTTGCAGGTTTCGCAATGCACGTAAACATCAGGTAAAAAGTTCATTTCAATCACTTTCAAACCGCCTCCCTGACAAGTTTCGCATCTTCCGCCTTTTACGTTGAAAGAAAATCTTCCGGGTTTGTAACCACGAATTTTACTTTCAGGCAATTCAGAAAATAAATTCCTGATATCGGTAAACATTCCTGTATAGGTTGCAGGATTTGAACGGGGCGTTCTTCCAATCGGAGTCTGGTCTACATCTACAATTTTATCAATGTTATCAAGACCTTCCACTTTTTTGTATGGCAAAGGTTCCTGAACGGCTCTGTAAAAATGTTTGTTCAGAATCGGATATAAAGTTCCGTTGATCAGAGAAGATTTTCCGCTTCCTGAAATTCCTGTGACAACAACCAGTTTTCCTAATGGAATATCAAGCGTTACATTCTTGAGATTGTTTCCTGTAGCACCTTTTAAGACAATACTTTTCCCATTTCCTTCTCTTCTGACTTCCGGAATGGCAATTTTTCTTTTCCCGTTGATGTAATCTGCAGTAATTGTATCTGCTTTTAATAAATCTTTCGGTTTTCCCTGCCAAAGAATTTCTCCACCGAATTTTCCGGCTCTCGGACCAATATCCAAAACTTCATCGGCTTCCATGATCATATCTTTGTCATGCTCTACCACCAACACAGAGTTTCCTATGTCGCGAAGATTCTTTAGTGATTTGATCAGTCTTTCGTTGTCTCTCTGGTGCAAACCGATACTTGGTTCATCCAGAATATAGAGAACATTCACCAACTGAGAACCAATTTGCGTTGCGAGACGGATTCTTTGAGATTCTCCTCCAGAAAGCGTTTTTGAACTTCTGCTGAGACTTAAATATTCTAAACCTACATCCAGTAAAAACTGAAGTCTGGTTTCGATTTCTTTTAAAATCTCGTGAGCAATAATTCCATTTTTTTCTGAAAATTTATCTTTCACATCTGCTAACCATTCTTTCAGATCAGATAAACTCAAAGCATTGATTTCAGCAATATTTTTTCCGTCTATTTTAAAGCTTAAACTTCCCGGCTGAAGACGTGTTCCTTTGCATTCAGGACAGGTTTCTTCGGTCGTGAAATGTCTTTCAAGCAAAATACCCTCATAAGATTCTTTTTCATCGATGATTTCTTCCATAAAAGGAATCAAACCATCAAAACTGATCTTTATTTTTTTGGTAATTCCTGCGTATTTCAGGTCTTTATTAAATTCTTTATGACAACCATGATACATATAATCCAGAGCTTCCTGCGGAATATCTTTAAACGGAGTCGTCAATCCCAAACCAAAGATTTCAAGAATATTTTTGATCTGAGCTACAATCCATTTATTCGATTTAATATCTTCTAAAGGCAATAAACCTCCCTGGTTGATTGATAATTTAGGATTTTCAACAAAATAATCGGTATTGATTTTTTTAATTGTTCCTAAACCTTTACAGCTTGGGCAGCTTCCTTTCGGTGAGTTAAAAGAAAACGTATTCGGTTCCGGTAAAGCCAATGAATGACCTGTTTCGGCATCCATCAAATTTTTTGAGAAATATTCAATTTCTGTACTTCCCAGTTTCTGAATTCCGATTACGCCTTCACCCATTTCCATTGCGGTTCTGAGTGATTTTTCCATTCTGGCTTCTGAAGCAGATTCACCAATGATCCAACGGTCAATCACGATATCGATATCGTGGGTTTTGTAACGGTCAAGTTTTAGATCATACTCGATATCCTGCAATTCGCCATCAATTCTAGCCTGTCCGTACCCTTTCTTAGCCATCTGAACAAAAAGTTCATGATAATGACCTTTTCTTGAACGAACAACAGGAGCCATCAGCATCAGCTTTTCGCCTTTATAGTTTTCTTTGATAGTATCAAGAATCTGATCTTCTGTATAACTGACCAATTTCTTCCCTGAAGACAATGAATAAGCATCTGAAACTCTCGCAAACAAAAGTCGGAGATAGTCATAAAGCTCAGTCACCGTTCCGACAGTAGAACGTGGATTTTTATTAGTCGTTTTCTGCTCAATCGCAATTACGGGAGAAAGTCCTTCGATTTTATCTACATCAGGACGTTCCAAACCTCCTAAAAACTGACGTGCATAAGCTGAAAATGTTTCAATATAACGACGCTGGCCTTCGGCAAAAATGGTATCAAAAGCCAATGACGATTTTCCGCTTCCGGAAAGTCCGGTAATCACGACAAGTTCGTTACGCGGAATTTTAACATCAATGTTTTTAAGATTGTGTTCTCTGGCTCCGTAAACTTCTATATATTCTTTTGATTCACTCATAATTTGGGGTGACCTTACATGAAAATCACGATTTGCAAAATTACGGAATTTTATGGAATTTCTTTAGCTAAAAATAGTATCGATTAAAATCATAACATCAAATATTTTTAAACAAAATTATTTTTCAATATTATTATGTTCTCAATTTCAATCAAATTTATGCAAGTCTAATAGTCTGTAAATTAACAAGATTTCTCCATAAAGATTTTTTGGTTTTAATAAGTTAGAAGTGAACAAAATCTTACATTTCTAAAATATGCTAACATCTGTAAGTGATTTATATTTTGAATATATAATATTTAAAATTACACTCAGTTGAGTGAATAATAAAACAGAGATTTGATCATTTTCAGGAAAACGGAGATTAATATATTTTTGCATCAAACTCATTTTTAATCCAGGATTTTGAGCTTTTACCATGATAGCTAATAAACTCAGAAAGAAAATCTAAATCGGGGCTATTGTGCTTTTTATAAAAAAACTTTGATAATATGATAATAAAATATAAGAAGCAAATACTCAATATATTAAAGATATAAAGCAATTAACTGAACTATTCGTTTTCAGGAATACGGCAAACCTTTTCTTTTCAAACTATTCTCAAAACCATATTTTTACTGAAATAATTCATAAAATACTTTGAATTATCATATTATATTTTAATGACTTAGAAATTAAATATAAAAAACTGCTCATTTATAAATTTCAGATTAATGATGCAGCTTAAAATTCATAAACCTTCAATAAATAATGATTCAATTAGCTCAAAGCTTAATATTACATTCCTACCTATTTAATAATATTCTGCTAAGTTATCATTGAAATTTTGAATTGTAATGTAACGAATTTAAGTTAAGCATATGCTGATAAAAAAACTATTAAGACTACCATTGTATTTTGTTCTCTTTTTAATCCTTTCAGAAAATCTGAATGCACAAAACCCAGAAAGCTATAATAAAATTTACAATAGAACTTATTTAGAAACGTCTCAGAAAAATTTTAAAAAAGCTTTATTAGTTGCAGATTCTCTTTATATTAATTCAGAAACTCCAAAATTCAAAGCAAAGAGTCTTATGCTTTCTGCAACTCTTTTACAACAATATGGTGATGATAAAAAATCATTAGAATATGCTCTCACAGCAGAACAGTATGTTGCAAATTCTGAGGATTATGTGTTACAATCAAAGATTTATGGCTTTTTATCTTCTCAGTATCGAAGCCTCGGATTGTTTAGTCGATCTAAAAATTACATTATTAAATCTGAGTATGCAATCAAAAAAATTGATAATATACTCATCACTAATAATCTACTGGCTTTTGTAATGTTGGAGAAAGCCTACTATGAGATAAAGTTTAAAAATTATAAAAAAGCACTAAATTTTATTTATAAATCAGACAGTCTTTTTAATGCTTCGGGGAATAAAAAGCTCTTTCTGATTGCCAATAATAGGCAGGTTGAAGGTCTTTGTTATGATAGATTAGGCAATTATAATAAATCTCTTACATGCTATAGAGCTGCAGAATCTATTTTAGAGTTAATGCCCGATAATTATTTAAAGGGCTTAGTATTTAGTGGAATTGCACAAGTATACATAGAAACAAAAAATCTTAAAAAAGCAAAATTATATTTTAAAAGAGCGGAAAGCATTGCTGAAAAGTCTAATCATCTCAGCTTAAAAAATGAAATCTATGACACTTCTCAAAAATACTATTTTGCTACAAAAAATATTGAAAAATTAGCAGAAGTAAAGATTAAACAAGATTCGACAAGGGAGAAAATTTCACATAACATATTAGCATTTATAGATAAACAATATAACGAGTCACAACAAAAAAATACAGCTGATGAAAAAAAAATCTACTACAAATACTCTTTTATTGATTTTGCTTATTGTATTGTTTGTTATATCTACTATCGTAAGATTTTTAGACAACAGGAAACAAAAAGCCCATGTGAAAAATCTAGAACAAAATTTTTATCAAGCACAAGAGAAACATCGAGAATATATTAATTTGAAAGAAAGTATTCAAAAAAACAATGATAACACAGAAGTCATTCCTGTTCTTGAATATGACCAATTTTCAATGATGACACCGGCTACCGAAAAAAAACTTCTAGCTAAACTTGAAAAATTTGAAAACTCTATCCTTTTTACACGAAATTCTATATCTCTTCCCTATTTAGCAACTTACTGTGATACTAATACCAAATATTTATCCTATATAATCAATAATTTTAAGCATAAAGATTTCAATAACTACATCAATGAGCTACGCATCAATTATATTATTGGAAAGCTCAAAAGTGATTCAAAATATCAGAAGTATAAAATAGCAAGTTTAGCTGCTGAAGCAGGTTTCTCATCCCAAAGTAAATTTGCAACTGCATTTAAGAAAATTACGAATACCTCTCCATCTCATTATCTGCAGACATTAAAAGATAAAAAAAATGACTAATATCTTTTAAATCATTCAATTTTCTTTTATAAAAACCACGAATTTACATTTATTCATTTTTTTCAAAAAAAACATATTAAAAAACTATAATTCAATAACTTAAATAGATTATTACAGCATCCATTTTCCCGAATTAAAATAAATCATTGTTTGTCTAAGTAATTTTACAAATGTACTTTTGAAACATAACAAAAACACAAATTCACAAATATTAATTCTGAAAACACAAAAAATACAAATAAAATATACAGTTCTAAAATCTACAAACAAATGAAAAAACAATTTATTTTTTTAAGCAGTCTAATCACCGGATTTACTTTTTCGCAAGTAGGAATCAATACAGAATTTCCCAAAGCTACATTAGATGTAATAGCATCGCCCACAGATCTTAGTAAAACAGACGGATTTATTGCTCCACGACTAAAAGGCTCTGAGCTGAAAGCAAAAGACACCAACTATGCGGCACCGCAAACGGGTGCAATTGTATATGTTACCGAGGCATTGATGCCTGCCGACACATCATCAAAAACGTTGAATGTAACAGCAGTAGGCTATTTCTATTTTGATGGAAGTATTTGGCAAAAAATGACCGGAACGGGAACAGCTTTTACAAGCCCATGGAATTTGGAAAACACAACAGCAACAGCTACTCTGAATAATCAGAGTATTTATCAAAATGGCAATGTGGGAATAGGTAATTTCTCGTCAGCTAATCCTATCGCAAAATTAGATGTGCGTGGTGCTTTGCGAGGGGGAACACCACACGCAGATGAACTTAATGGCAGCTCTTTAATTGGAGTGAATTCTACTGCGTTAGGGCTGGAAAATAAAGCATCCGGCTTAACTTCTTCTGCAATTGGCTGGAGAAATGTGGCAAGTGGTGACAGGTCTCAAGCAATCGGAAATTTCAATATTGCCGGTGGAGAATATTCTTTTGCAGCAGGACCCCAAAGTTCAGAAGCTACAGGATATATATCAACTGCAGTTGGGTTTTATGCGAAAGCTAGCGGTTATGGCTCAACAGCAATTGGTATCCAGCCTGAATCCAGCAATATTTACAGTGTTGCTGTTGGTTTGAATGCAAAAGCTAGTGGTATCTACGCTCTAGCATTAAGTACACATACGGCTGTTGCAAGCGGAGATCAGTCCGTAGCCATTGGAGCCTATACAACTGCTGCAGGAAATGCTTCGACTGCTATGGGAAGACAGACATTAGCAGCCGGATTTGTTTCAACTGCCATTGGAGAAAGAAATGCTATTCGAACAGGATCACTTACTTCCACGCCCGTACAGGATGACGCTTTATTTCAGATAGGTAATGGTAATTCTTATACACCACCTTACACTTTCAATAATGCGATGACTGTACTTAGAAATGGTAACACTGCAATAGGTGTAAGTGGTGAAGAAGATGATGCAAAACCGACTGAATTATTAGACTTAGGGGGTACACAATTTGCAGGAAGAGGTGGTCTAAGAATCCGAAATATCAATGCAGCTGCTTACACAGGAACATCAGCAGACAGAATTGTAGTTGCAACTTCTACAGGTGTTATAAAATCTGTAACAAGAGCGTCTGTTTCTGCCGCAGATTTTAATTTTAGTACCCTTCCAACATATGCTAATGATGCAGCTGCGGCTACAGGAGGTTTGGCAGTTGGTAAGTTATACAAAACAAGTACTGGCGAAATCAGAATTAAATTATAAGTAAATTTAGAATTCTATTCAGACACCCTTAAATATTCGAATAAATTAAGCAATACAAATTTTCAACTTGTAATCAGGCTATTTAGATTATTTTAATAATATTGACTGTTGTTAACTTTTAAGTTAATGACAGTTTTTTTATCAAAATGGTAGAAAGAAATTTTTAATATTGTTTGTATAAATTGATAAATCATATTGTCATTCCAATTAAGAATTAATTCTCAAAAAAATCTACATCCTCATTGGTAATCATTACACGATATTCAATTCCGTCAATCGCTTTGGAAATAATTTGATTCCGTAGAATATTTGCCACGTTTTCCCAATACACTCTTCCGTAGAAAGCATAATTTTGTGGAATAACTTCTACTTCAACCGTACGAACAAAACCTTCTTTCGGCTTGTTACTGATCATCGTTCCTCGCTTTACGCGGACATCTTTTAATTCGTCCTTCAAAACCATTCTAACATAGTTTTTCACATCTTCCAGAGAAATTATTTTATCTCGTGTCGTCAAAGCATATTTGTAAGCCTGAATACTGTCTGAACCCTTTTGTTCTTCTGCACCACCTATGGTTTCTGTTAAAAGCACCAATGATTGGGATTTTAATTGATTGGAAAGTTCAGTTCCCGGTCGCATATGATTAGCAAATGTGCAATGTGTGATCCAAAAAGAAGCGTAAGTATGATCGGTTTTCTCCACTGGTTCCATGATAACATAATTGAGTTCCTGTCTGATGTTCCTTTTAGCATTATTGACTTTCTGCATCATCGATTTCATTTTGTCAGACATCTCGCTGAGCATTCCTTTTACATTATCACGGTTTAATAATGAGAAAGCGGCGATTTCATCTCTTGTCAATTCCAGAACATTGGAAATCATATCAACGGCATTTCTATTGTTGAAACGCTCCATTCCGCCTTTTCTTACGGTGTATAAACCTTTCTTTAAATCATCCGAAGGCGTGAAAGGTATCTCTGTATATTTTCTTCCGTCGCCATCCTGCACTTCATCTACGTATAGAAAATGTTCTCCTTCTTCCGTAATGAGAGGAATATTATTTCCCATGATATCAAGACTGTACTCAGTTTTTTTCCAACCACGATTGTATATTGGAAACGCATTGAGTACAAACGTAAAATTATCTAAAATCTCAGCCGAAAACTGAGGTGGAAATTCAAAAGTTAACCACAGAAAAGATTTTCCGTTGATGTATTTTTCAATTTCTTCTCTGCCATCGAGAAAATCTAAATCCTGCGGAAGCTTTCCGGATTTTGAAAACAGATCTCTCGAAAGTCCCATCACCTCAATGAATTTATGATGATAAATACTTTTGATATCTTCAATGATTTTTGTCTGAATCGACTGCTCGTGAAAAAGCTGTTCATATCCTTCAGACTGTTCTTTTTTAATATACGTTAAACCTTCTTTTATAAATAACGGATTTCCGTTGCTTGAAACTGTGATGTAGGGAAGTAGTTTATACACATAATCCAAATGCTCAAATGCAGGATTTGAACAGAAAATCCCTAATGTTCTCGGAAATTTCTCGTTTGAATATTTTGAAACATCAATTCCTATTGTAACTTTTCTGTAATCAGAAGGTCTTCCCTGAAATCTTGAAATCGGAATTTTGTTTAGACGCTCATCAATGCTGTAGCAGGTATTTCCTACAAACATAATGGCAGTTTGCGCTTTATTGGTTCTTACACTTCCAATCGGGGTAAAAGGAATATTGAGCTGTTTATCTGATTCGGATTTTACCGTGGAATTCATCTGTTTTCTAAAGAAAAATTCTGTATGCTCCAGCAAAATCTCTGATGATTCAAAAGGTAAAGTATATGCAACAGCATGAGCCGGAATCGGATGGGTGTAAATTGATGGTGTCAAAAGTTTCGCCAGTTTTTCTAAAATTCTCGCATTAACAGTCTGAATTTCATTATTGGCTTTAAAAACTTCCGTACTGAAAGCATCAATTAAAAGTTTAACAAAAGGATCCAGCGACTGCGGACTTTTTAATCCCCAGACTTTGGTCGCGTTCTGCAACATTCTGGCTTTTACAGATTCTTTTGAATATATATTCTGATCTAAATTCATGTTTGTGATAAGGTAGGTGATTAATCGATAGACATAGGGCTCAGAAAAAGCTCAGTAGAAAAACTGAATCGTTCTCCTGAATCTTCCATTTTAGCATTGATGGCTATTTTTACTTTTTTCTTGATTTCCGTATGCTCTTTGGTGTCGTAGTTGTGCTCCACAATTTCTACATGAGCATCAATCTGTGGCTGAACAATTCTGGGTTCAAATTCCTGAATCTGCCGTTTAAGGCTTTTTATAAAGACGCTTTCCCATACGGCTGATGTAACTCCGTTATCAAATTCCAGATTCCAAACGTCGTTTCCGTAATTTTCATCATATCTGTTTTCGCCTTTTTTTGTCGTGATCAGGAGCATGATGTTGTGGGCTATACTTTCACCCATATCGCAGGTGTCTATACTCCCACCTTCAGACATCAGTATAGATGGTACAAAAGGCATTCTGTAATTTGGTGTGTCCATAGATTTTATTCTCTATTTTATTTTTTTGGTGTCATTATTTAAAATGAAATACCAAATTAATCATTTTCGGGAAATAATGTACAGTAATATTTTGAAACTTTAATTGTTTGTCTAAGTTAAATGAATGTCCGTAATTAGTAATAACTTAGTTTTTAACGGTTTGTTTGTCATTCCGGAGGAATCTCAACACACTGAAAATAAAGCAGTTTAGATTCCTCCGGAATGACAAAATGAATGATAATTTAGTGTTATGATTAAAAACGTACATCCATACTAAGTTATTAGCTAAAATTATTTTAAATGCAGAGCTCAAAAAGATTTTTGATTACTTCCTACTTTTAAGTTACACGAAGGCGTTTCACTTATAAGAAGGTCACAAAGTTTTTTATAACTTACAATTGTTTAGTTTGAAAAATTGACATTCTATTAAAATGCTCTTTATTTTATTTAAAGATTGCTTCGTTGCTGCGCTCCTCGCAATGATGAAACTTGAACTATACACAAATTCCTAGCCCCGATTGAACGGCATGTTTGA
>Ga0065714_10065391_pt1 | contig 10356 bp, 6 predicted proteins | sample MisRhiReplicate2_FD_59101 | JGI IMG/M metagenome (GOLD analysis project Ga0065714, IMG submission 59101) | Miscanthus rhizosphere microbial communities from Kellogg Biological Station, MSU, sample Rhizosphere Soil Replicate 2: eDNA_1 v2... | ecosystem: Host-associated > Plants > Roots >... | reverse complement strand
GATTAAATCAGATGTATTCGTTGCGATATGGAACTGTTCCAATTGTTAGAAGGACTGGTGGTTTGCGAGATACGGTAATTGATTTTGGAGATAACGGAAACGGAATTTGCCATGATCAGGCTTCTGTGGGAGATATTTGTTATTCTATAACTAGAGCAATAAAATTATATACTGATAAATCTAATTTCAATAAAATAGTAGAAAAAGGAATGTCAACTGATCATTCCTGGGAAAGAGTTTGCCAAGAGTACACCGAGATATACAACCTAATAATTGAAAAAAATGAAATTTAAAAAGAAAAATGTAGTTGCTATTATTTTAGGAGGAGGACAGGGATCACGTTTGTTTCCATTGACAGAAACCAGATCAAAACCAGCCGTACCAATTGGTGGAAAATATCGATTGGTTGATATTCCTATTTCAAATTGTATCAATTCTGATATTTTTAAAATATTTGTTTTGACACAATTTAACTCGGCATCATTGAATGCACATATAAAAAACACTTTCAATTTTAGTATTTTCAGCCAGTCGTTCGTCGATATTTTGGCGGCAGAGCAAACTCCGGATAATCCAACATGGTTTCAGGGGACGGCGGATGCTGTTCGACAATGTATGTCGCATTTTCTTAAACATGAATTTGATCATGCCCTTATTTTATCAGGAGATCAATTATATCAAATGGATTTTAACGAGATGTTAGAAGCACATATTGCTGCAGATGCCGAAATCTCTATCGCTACTTTACCAGTAAATGCTAAAGATGCACCTGAATTTGGAATTCTAAAAACAAATCATGAAAGTTGTATTGAAGCTTTTATTGAGAAACCAGATGCCTCCTTATTGCCTCAGTGGGAATCTGATGTAAGTGAGCAAATGCAGGAAAAAGGGAAAAAATATTTGGCCTCAATGGGGATTTATATTTTTAACCGACAATTATTGGAAGATTTAATGGCCGATCCGCATACGAAAGATTTTGGAAAAGAAATTATTCCGCAGGCTGTTGGAAAACATAAAATTCTTAGTTATCAATATGAAGGATATTGGACTGATATTGGAAATATTGAATCCTTTTTTGAAGCTAATATTGGGTTAACGGCAGATATTCCGGAATTTAATTTGTTTGATAATGACAATAAAATTTTCACACGACCAAGATTACTTCCTCCATCGAAATTTAGAAATTCGGTTATCAATCAGTCCCTAATTTCAGAAGGATGTATTATTAATGCGAAAGAAATTAAAAGTTCTGTGATTGGAATTCGTTCCAGAATTGGAGCAGGAACTGTGCTTGAAAATTGTTATGTAATGGGTAACGATTTTTATCAGGATTTAGATGAGCTAAATCACGAAGCAAGTGTCAATAAAATTCATGTTGGAATTGGTGAAAACTGTTTTATACAAAATGCCCTTGTTGATAAAAATGTACGTATTGGAAATAATGTTCATATTAGTGGAGGAAAGCATTTAGATAATTTTACTAATGAATTATATAGTATCAAAGACGGTATTGTTGTTATTAAAAAAGGTGCTGTTTTATCAGATAATTTCAGAATAGAATAAGAATTTTAAAATTAATTATTGCCTTAAAAACCAAATATGTCTAAAGTAATCACGCATTCTCTATTTACTGTTTTTGATATCGATTTATTCAAAGCAGGGAAACACTTCAAATTATACGAAAAGTTAGGAGCACATTTAGTTGAAGTTAACGGAGTAAAAGGTGTTTATTTTGCTGTTTGGGCTCCAACGGCCCAATCCGTTTCTGTTGTAGGTGATTTTAATTATTGGACAGGAAATGAACATCAATTACAAGTTCGCTGGGATTCTTCAGGTATTTGGGAAGGTTTTATTCCTGAGATTGCAAAAGGTGCTTTGTACAAGTACAAAATTCAATCCAATATAAATGGAATTGTAACGGAAAAAGCAGATCCATTTGCTTTATATTGTGAAAAGCCACCGCATACAGCTTCTGTAGTTTGGGATTTAGATTATAAGTGGAAAGACGAAAACTGGATGCAATCGCGCCAAAATCATAACGGATTAGATAAACCTTATTCGGTTTATGAAGTCCATTTAGGTTCCTGGAAACGTGGTGATCACAATAGATTTATGACTTATTTAGAATTTGCGGATGATTTGGTGTCTTACGTTAAGGAAACTGGATTTACACACGTAGAATTTATGCCAATTATGGAATATCCTTATGATCCTTCCTGGGGATATCAGCTAACTGGATATTTTGCACCAACTTCTCGCTTTGGGAAACCACAAGACTTTATGGTTCTCGTTGATAAACTGCATCAGGCCGGAATTGGGGTTATTCTGGACTGGGTTCCGTCACATTTTCCTGATGATGCACATGGTTTAGGTTTCTTTGATGGATCACATTTATACGAGCATCCGGATCGCCGAAAAGGATATCATCCGGATTGGAAAAGTCTGGTTTTTAACTATGGACGAAATGAAGTTCGCGCTTTCTTAATTAGCAACGCTGTTTTTTGGCTACACCATTATCATGCAGACGGTTTACGGGTTGATGCTGTTGCTTCAATGCTTTACCTTGATTATTCCAGAGAAGCGGGAGAGTGGGAACCGAATATTTATGGGGGAAGAGAGAATCTGGAAACCATAAGTTTTCTTAAAGAATTCAATGAAGTAATCTATGCTAATTTTGATGGAGTTCAAACCATTGCCGAGGAAAGTACTTCTTTCTCGATGGTTTCAAGACCAACGTCCATTGGCGGTTTAGGTTTTGGAATGAAATGGATGATGGGCTGGATGCACGATACTCTAAAATACTTTCAAAAAGAAACAGTTTATCGAAAATATCATCAAAATGATTTGACTTTTTCTATGACATATGCTTTTACGGAAAATTTTATGCTCCCGTTTTCTCATGACGAAGTTGTGTACGGTAAAAAATCTATTGCCAATAAAATGCCTGGAGATGAATGGCAGAAGTTTGCTAATTTGAGACTTTTATATGGTTATATGTTTACACATCCCGGAACCAAATTATTGTTTATGGGTTCTGAATTTGGACAAAGTGATGAATGGAATTTTGAAAAAAGTTTAGACTGGCATTTACTTCAATATGATTATCATTCTGGTATTAAAAAAATAATTACAGATTTGAATCAGCTTTATAAATCGCAACCTGCATTATATGAAAAACAATTTACTGGTGAAGGTTTTGAATGGATTAATTATTCTGATCATCAAAATGCTGTTTTATCCTACATCAGAAAAGGAAATAATTCGAAAGAAAATTTAGTTATTGTAGGGAATTTTACGCAAGTTGTTCGTGAAAATTATAGAATAGGAATTTCGCAAAAAGGAAAATTAATTGAAATTTTTAATACCGATGCCTCTATTTATGGAGGAGCGGGTGTTGGGAATTCAGGTACTTTAAAAATTGAATCCTCACCCTATGATGGCAGGGATTATTCTGTAGAATTAACATTGCCTCCACTGAGTGTGACTGTTTATTCATTCGCTTAAAATCCTGATATTAATTCGCTGTATGCCAATTTATCATTTTTTGATTCTAATATTATCGAATTGTTGATTTTGTGAGATGTAATTTGTTAGTCAGACAGAAAAAACGTTTTCGTGAATAAACCTCATATTCATAGGGGTTTATATAGTTTTTTTGTATGTTTGAAATAGCGATATGTTAGATTAATTAATTCATTAGCGATATGATTACAAATACATCATTAGAATATAAAGGCGATTTATATCCATCAAAAATTGTTTCGTATGAGCATGAAGGTGATTCCATTTTTTTTCATACAGATAATAAAGTAATCTTAAAAGTCACTATCCTTAGAGACAGCTTAATTCGATTTCGTTTTACTACAAAAGGTTATTTCAGTAACGACTTTTCGTATGCAATTGATAAAACTCAGCTTCACGGTTATAATTTTCTGGAACTTACAGAAGAAGAAACTTATTTTTTAATAAGAACCAGTAAAGTAAAATGCAAAATTCAAAAGGCAGATCTTCGTTTATCTATTTATGATCTAAGTGATCTTTTGATTTTGGAGGATGAACTTGGCTTTCATTGGGAAGAAAGCTATGAGTATGGCGGTAATATTGTAAAAATGAGTAAATCTTCTAAAGATGGAGAATGTTTTTACGGTCTTGGAGATAAGGCCACTCAAATGAATTTAAAAGGCAAAAGACTTGAGAATTTTGCTACCGATCAATACGCTTATCAAAAAGATCAGGAACCTTTGTATAAAGTAGTTCCTTTTTATATTGGTTTACATAACAAACAATCGTACGGGATTTTCTTCGATAATACTTTTAGGACTTTCTTTGATTTTTGTCAGGAAAGAAGAAACGTTGCCAGCTTTTGGGCTGAAGGAGGTGAAATGAATTATTATTTCATTTATGGTCCACAAATGCAGGACGTAGTAACTACTTATACAGACTTAACAGGTAAGCCTGAATTACCTCCTTTATGGGTTTTGGGGTACCATCAATGCAAATGGAGCTATTATCCAGAGAGTAAGGTAAAAGAAATTACTTCGAAATTTAGAGAGCTTAAAATTCCTTGTGATGCCATTTACTTGGATATCGATTATATGGAAGGTTTTCGATGTTTTACCTGGAGTAAAGAATATTTTCCTGACCCAAAAAGAATGGTTGCTGAGTTAGCCGAAGATGGTTTTAAGACAATTGTAATCATTGATCCGGGAATTAAAATTGATAAAGATTATTGGGTTTATCAGGAAGCTTTAGAAAAAGATTATTTCTGTAAAAGAGCCGATGGTCCTTATATGAAAGGGAAAGTTTGGCCTGGAGAATGTAATTTTCCGGATTATACAAACCCCGTAGTAAGAGAATGGTGGGCAGGATTATTTAAAGAACTAATTTCAGACATTGGGGTAAAAGGAGTTTGGAATGATATGAACGAGCCTGCTGTTATGGAGGTCCCGAATAAAACTTTCCCGATGGATGTTCGTCACTCTTATGACGGAAATCCATGTAGTCATAGAAAAGCGCATAATATTTACGGTACACAAATGGCCAGAGCAACCTATCATGGTGTAAAACGTTTTGCCTATCCTAAACGGCCTTTTGTAATTACAAGATCAGCTTATTCAGGTGCACAGCGTTACACATCGTCCTGGACAGGAGATAATGTGGCAACTTGGGAGCATTTATGGATTGCAAATATTCAGGTTCAGAGAATGTGTATTTCGGGAATGGGTTTTACAGGTTCTGATATTGGAGGCTTTGCTGAACAGCCAACAGGTGAATTATACGCACGTTGGATTCAGTTAGGAGTTTTTCATCCTTTTTGCAGAACACATTCTTCAGGCGATCATGGAAATCAGGAACCTTGGGCTTTTGATGAAGAAGTAATCAATATTACCAGAAAGTTTGTGAGCCTCCGCTATCAATTGCTACCTTATTTATACACCATGTTCTGGCAGTATATTGAAGAAGGTATTCCGATGTTAAAGCCATTAGTTTATTATGACCAGGATGATACACAAACACATTATCGAAATGATGAATTCATCTTTGGAAATGAAATTTTAGTATGTCCAATTCTTGAACCCAACGCTGTCGGAAGACGTATGTATATTCCAAGAGGAGAGTGGTATAACTACTGGACAAATGAGTTTGCACTAGGAGGAAGAGAAGTTTGGGTTGATACTAAATTTGATGAAATTCCGGTTTTTGTAAAAGCAGGAGCTATTATTCCAAAATACCCAGTTCAGCAATATGTTGGTGAACTTGAATTTGATGAATTAACACTTGATTTATACTTTAAAATTGGCAAAGAACAATCATTTGTATATGAAGATGCACAAGATGGCTATGACTATAAAAAAGGCCGTTACAGTTATTTGTCTTTCAGAACAATTGGAAAAGAGAAAGAGCTTATTATACAATTACACAAAGAAGGAAAGTATGATACACCATACAGCAAATACAAAATTAATTTAATAGGATTGCCCTTTAAGGTTACTGAAATCGAAATTGACAATGAAAAAGTAGAATTTGATACTATTGCTTTTGAAACAAATCATTTCCTCCTTGTTGATAAAGGTTTTAACGAACTTCATATAATTGGTGAATGATAAAATTATGATATGTTTTAATTTAATTGTGTAAAAATTTCAGAATATAATATTTGTATTTTTACTTTATATTTTAAAATTAAGAATAATGAAAAAGTATTTACCAATAGGGATTTTCACAGCACTATTAGTTTGCGCATGTGCTACAAATCCAATTACAGGAAAGCAAAATCTAAATTTTGTTTCGAATAGCGAATTATTTCCAACTTCGTTTCAACAATATAATGCTTTTATAGCTGAAAATAAAGTTATAACAGGTACGGCTGACGCTAAGAGAGTTGACCTTGTTGGTAGTAAAATTAAAGCAGCAGCAGAAAGATATCTAACCTATTTAGGTCAGACCCAATATTTGAAAGATTATCGTTGGGAGTATAAACTTGTTGATAATAAAGAAGTAAATGCCTGGTGTTTGCCTGGAGGTAAAATTGTCGTTTATTCTGGAATTTTACCAGTTACACAAGATGAATCAGGATTGGCAACGGTTATGGGGCATGAAGTTTCTCATGCATTGGCGAATCACGGAGCACAAAGAATGTCAGCTGCCCAATTACAGCAAATTGGTGGTGTAGCATTAGATGCTGCAACAAGCAATAAATCTGAATCGACCAGATCAATATTTTCGCAAGCTTACGGAATTGGTTCTGAAGTTGGAGTTATGCTCCCTTTTAGTAGAAGTAATGAAAGTGAAGCGGATAAAATAGGTTTAACATTGATGGCTATTGCAGGTTACAACCCTGATGATGCCATTGCTTTTTGGAGCAGAATGTCTGCTAAATCAGGCGCTGGAGGAACTCCTGAATTTATGAGCACTCACCCGTCTGACGCAACGAGAATTGCGAATTTAAAATCACTTATTCCGCAGGCAAAAGAAATCGCCCTTAAAGTTGGAACTATCAGATAACATAATGAATAAACAAAATACTAAAGCTATTCTTTCAGAGTAGCTTTTTTTATATCCTTTACTTTTTTAAAGTTGTTGATTTAATAATACAGGATTTGAAGAAAATTCATTTGATTATGATAAAAAATAGATAAATTCGTAGCGCATTAACAAAACCATTTCTATGAAAAACCTACAAAAAGGAGATAAGAAATTATTAAATGCCTGGGCATTTTATGATTGGGCAAATTCAGTTTATACACTTACTATTGCCTCGGCAGTATTTCCAATATTTTATGAAGCTTTATTTTCGAAGGATAACCATTATATTGATGTTTTTGGTTTACATCTTAAAAATTCAGCTTTAATCAGTTTTACTACTGCTGGCGCCTTTTTAGTAGTTTCATTCATGTCGCCATTATTATCAGGAATTGCCGATTACGTTGGAAATAAAAAATCTTTCATGAAATTTTTCTGCTATTTGGGATCTTTCTCTTGTGTGGGGCTGTATTGGTTTGATCTTGATAATATTTACATCGGATTGACTTTTTATTTCCTTGGATTAATTGGATATTGGGGGAGTTTGGTTTTTTATAATTCTTATTTACCAGATATTGCTTTTGAAGAACAACAGGATAAAATTAGTGCAAAAGGATATTCGTTAGGATATATTGGAAGTGTAATTTTATTAATCATCAACTTAGCAATGATTATGAAGCCAAAACTTTTCGGAATTACCGGAACTGATGGCGAGGCAGCAATGAAGGCAATGCGCTACTCTTTTATAATGGTAGGAGTTTGGTGGATATTATTTAGTCAATATACCTATTACTATTTACCAAAAGGAAGTAAGGAAAATGGGCAAAAATTAACGAATGATGTGATTTTTAATGGTTTCAAGGAATTGAAAAAAGTTTGGGCTTTATTACAGGATAATATTCCTTTAAAAAGATATCTAGGAGGTTTCTTCGTTTCTAGTATGGCAGTTCAGACGGTTATGCTTGTAGCAACTTATTTTGGTGCTCAGGAAATTCAATGGTCATCAAAAGAGGAGAGTACAATTGGTTTGATTATTTGTATTTTAATCATACAATTAGTAGCAGTCATTGGTGCCGTTTTAACCTCAAGAGCTTCTGCTAAATTTGGTAATATTCCAACCTTAATTGTAATTAATATTATTTGGGTAGTTTTCTGTGTAATAGTCTTTTTTATATCATTGCCAATACATTTTTATGTAATGGCAACCGTTGCCGGATTTGTAATGGGAGGAGTTCAGGCTCTTTCGCGTTCTACCTACTCAAAATTATTACCTCAAACTGAAGATACGGCTTCATTCTTTAGCTTTTATGATGTTGCCGAAAAAATTGGAATCGTAATCGGGATGTGTGTTTACGGAATTATAGATCAAAGAACAGGAAGTCCTCGTAAAGCAGTTGTTGTTTTAGGAGTCTTTTTTGTTGTTGCCATTTTCCTTTTAAGAAGAGTACATAAAAAAGGCGCTATAAATTAATTAAGCGCCTTTGATAGATTATTTAAAGTGATTTATTTGATTGATAATTTGAATCTCATGTTAATGGGACTTAATTTATTTATCAATAATTTAAACTTTTGAAATATTTCCGGAACCAGAAACTTTTACATCTCGTTTTTCAGGATTTCCAGTGTATTTAATATCGCCCGATCCTGAAACTCTTGCAGTTAAACTTTCGCTGCAGTTAACTTTACTGTCTCCGGATCCGGAAACATTAACATCTACAGTTTTTGATTTTAGTTCGCCAGCATCGATGTCGCCAGAACCCGAAAGTTTTGTTGTAAAACTATCGGCTGAACCTTTTAAACGAACATTTCCGGAACCACTTAAATTAAGCTCTAAAGAGTTAGAATCAACTGCCAGATTAAAGTTTCCTGAACCAGATAGTCTGGCTAAGAATTTATCATTTTTAATAACATCTTTTGCTTGAATATCTCCAGAACCAGATAAACTTAATTCAGAAATTTTCTCAAAAGGAACTGTCAAGTGAACTTTTTTACCCATACTTGAATGGATATTGGTGTTTTTCTTAACCTGAATTTTAAGTGTGTTTTCTTCTACTTCAACGACAATAACATCCAATATATTTTCTTCTCCCTTTATTGTGATTTTACCTTCTTTTCCTGCAACTAAATCAACATCAAAAGCACCGGAAACTTTTATAGCATCATAACCAGAGGTATTTCTTGTTTGACTCACCACTTTTCCATTTCCATCAATTCTGTTATTTGAAGATTGTGCATTAGCCATAAAACTTATTAAAAATGCACCACAAATTGCTGATTGTATTAATTTTTTCATTTTCTTGATTTTTTTTAGATTATTGTTTTTTGATTAATGTTACGTTTCCGTAATTAGAATTTATTAATACTTTGTTTTGACCTTTTTTCTTATTATAGCCGCTGATTCTTTTACTGGCATTTTTACTTTCTGTAACAGAAACCTCTAAAGAATTATCGTTTTTAATATTTCCATATTTGGTATTTATATCAAAATCAAAAGCATAGTTTGTATCATAGCCCAAAGAAACATCAGTATAACCGGTATTTATATTTACATTATTTGCCTTACTGGTTATAGTCGAAATATTAATTTTGCTATAGGTGGCATCTACATTTACATTATTTGAAATTTCAGCAATAGAAATAGTAAGATAGTTTCCGGATCCTGAAAAAGAATTCAATTTTTGAAATTTTAAAGTCCCATAGTTACAGTCATATTTGATGTTTTGGCCATCAGCAACCACTAAATCAGTATAATTAGTATCAAGATTTAAATTACCTGAATCATTGATTTTCAAACCTGAATAGCTTGCTTCAACAGTTCCGTTTTTAATATAATCAATAGTTGAATTTTGACAATATTCGATATGAAATCTATTACTTGTATTGTTTAGTTTTCCTACTGTAACTTTTCCGTATTTACAGGCTATATCGCTGGCTCCTTCTAAACTTAAAATGGTGATATTTCCGTACTTATTCATCAATTTTACAGTTCCGTTTTTCGGAATTTTGACCACATAATTAATCTCAAAACTATTGTTGCTTCCTTTACTTTTTAGTGAAGAATTTCCAAGTTTTGTAATAGCTGTGACCATAGATTTCAAGGCTGTAATATCAACATCAATACTGTTAAGTCTTTCATTTACCCAGTTTTCATTAGGCCCGTTAACTTTTATAGTAATGTCAATATCAATCTTATCTTCATCCCAGGTTGATATTGAAATATTTCCATATTTATTATCAACATCAATTCCTGCATTGGAGTTTACGATATAGGTTTTTTTGATGTTTTTTTGCTTTGAAATAAAAGTGTCATCATTTGAGAATCCTAGGAAAGGA
>Ga0065714_10002916_pt1 | contig 10364 bp, 7 predicted proteins | sample MisRhiReplicate2_FD_59101 | JGI IMG/M metagenome (GOLD analysis project Ga0065714, IMG submission 59101) | Miscanthus rhizosphere microbial communities from Kellogg Biological Station, MSU, sample Rhizosphere Soil Replicate 2: eDNA_1 v2... | ecosystem: Host-associated > Plants > Roots >... | reverse complement strand
CGTGCAGTTGATGAGCGCCGGCAGCGGCGTGGCGCACAGCGAATACAACCACTCGACCACCCGGCCGGTGCACTTCCTGCAAATCTGGATCGTGCCGGACATCAGCGGCGCCAAACCTCGTTATCAGCAAGAGCATTTCAGCACGCAAAAGAAACGCGGCCGTCTGCAACTGATCATCTCTCCCGACGGGGNGAAAGGTTCGCTGAAGGTGCGTCAGGATGCACGGGTGTATGCGGCGCTGATCGACGGTAAGGAAAGCGCTGCTCTGGAATTGGCCACCAACCGCTATGCCTATGTGCATGTGGCCCGTGGCAGCGTCGAGCTCAACGGCGTGCCGTTGCAGGAAGGCGATGGCGTGCGGGTTCGCGATGAACAGGTGCTGACCTTGAGCAATGGCGTCGATGCCGAAGTGCTGGTGTTCGATCTGCGCCCTCAAGAACTGCCGGAAATGCCATAACGGCCACCCGCGATCCCTGTAATTGGATGGACTCGCCCAAGCCGAGGCGTCTGTGCGCCACGGTGGCATTCTTATCGAAGCCAACGACAGCGAGGGCGAGGCCATGAAAAAGCATAGTGCGATCAACCAGTCTTTGTCAGCCGATGTGACGGCATGCACCACCGTCGCGGTGGATCTTGCCAAAAGAGTCTTTCAACTGGCCGGGGAGGATGCCCTCGGTCAGGTGCTGTTCGAGCAGCGAATCAAGTCACGTGAGGCTTTTCAGGCATTTATTCAGCAGCTTCCAGCGAGCGTGACGGTGCTGGTGGAAACCGGGCCAGGCGCTCAGGCCTGGGCGCGATTGCTGCAAACGCAGGGTAATCCTGTCCGCATCCTGCCGGCCCAGCTGATCGCCAATCATCGCTGCGGCCCGAAAAACGACCGCAACGATGCCTTGGCGATCTTGCGCGCTCCAGACTGGGGTCTTTGTTGACCGGCACGAGTCTAGATCAGGGTTTCGCCCCCCCCATTCAGTCTTTGTTCAAATCTTGTAATGCGGGCATCGCGAACGCGTTCCTGTTCGGCAACTGTAGCTAATGGCCTCAGCGGTTCTGGACGGAACGGGACAGCCAGGGCGCGAACAATCGCGTCGCCATCGGCATGAACAGGTACACCACCGACAGCACGATGGTCAGGGTGATCAGGAAGGTAGCGACGATGTAATTGGAGAGAAAACCGTTGAGCTGCAGCAGCGGCCCCCAGATCAGCGGCACCAGCAAGGTGTGCGGCAGAATCACCAACAACGTCACCACGGCCTGCTTCCAGCGCGGTGGTGGCGAACCCGCTTCGGTCTGCGGGGCGAACCAGAATTCATTAACCGGATTGACCTCAGTCTGATCACCGTCGGCCAGCATCGGCGTGGCTTCATTAACCAATGCTTGCCGTTGCGGCGAATCGAGCCAACGCTGCATCGCCTCGGTTGAGCAAAAGAGCCCGAGATCACGGCCTCCTTCTTACCAACCAAGCGAGCTTGAACGCGATAGCAGTAGAGCAGACGACGTCGATGCCGAACTCAAAACCGCAATCGCGAACAGCATCAGTTGTAAATAAATCAATGGCGCATTCAACCGGTTGAATGCGCCCCTTTCTTCTCCTACTTCCCTTCTTCGCTGCTATTCCTTTAGCGTTCCGGAAAACAATCCCGGTTGTGGTTTGTAGTATTGATTCTTCACATTCCCGCCCCAAAGCACGTAACTACCGTCGCGACGCCTTGCTGCGAATGAAGGGTCGATCGGAGGCGGATCTGGCGGAGGAGCTTGGTAAAACGGATAGCGTTTGATCGAATACAACTCGACCACATCGTTGCTCACATACTGAGTCAGTTCCGTAGGGATTTCACCTGCATCCTCCATCGCCAGGGTAGCCCCCCAGACAATGACCGCGCCATAGACTCCCCCTTGCGTGGCCACGACTCCGTACGCACCATTCGTGCAGTAAACACCGGTGATCTTGCTGGCCATTATTGCCTGACGGATACCCGACGTCATCGCCCCTCCATGGGTGTTCATGCCCCAAACAATCACTGCACGGGTTCTTCCGTCATCGTGTTGGCTCAGCAGAAAAAAACTCAAATCATTGGAGTAAAGACTGAGGATCCCCGGAACGGTGATAGCGCGGGTACCAACATAACCCCGGGCATCGTCAGGCTTCGGTTGCATCTCTTTTACTGCCGATTCGATCTCGCTACGTGTGGCTTGGGTAATCGACGCTCCGCCGTAACGCGTAGCTCCCCATGCTTCCGCCTCGCCACGCTCGCTGATAATACAAAACGCCCAGCGTGTTGCCTTACATAACAGAACACCACCGCGCACCGCGATCAAAGACGCCGACTCTGACATCAGACCTCCTTCTCCTGCCAGCCCCCAACTGACTGCCCTTCGTCTGTCGCGAGTAATTGCACAAAAAGCAGTGGTGGACGCCGTGACCGAGTTCACACCGCCATCGTTAAGGATGGACTCAAGCTTGCTCGCCGGAATGGCTCCACCGTCGGCCGCTTTCCCCCAAGTCACAATCTCGCCGTTGCGCCCGATGGCGCAAAAGGCAGCCGCTGCGGCGACAATCCGTTCGACGAAAATACTGTCCAGATGCATTTGGGCATCGGCATTGATCGAGCCTCCATTATTCGGGTTCCCCCAGGCATAGACCTTGCCGTTTTTGGTGCGTACAGCAAATGCATTCTCCGTGGCATGGATGGCGATGGGTTCATCGAACCACAGTGCTCTTTGGATCAGATCAGGAATAACATTCCCTGAACCATCCAAGCCGACCGCGCCTATTCTGTTTGCATCACCTGTGACGTCTTTGTAGATAAAAGCAAAACATACACGGTTGCTATAAACCGACTTGATATCGGTCAACTTTACGGACGGGTTTACTGGAATGTTAGCGCCCCAGACCAACAGTTGATTGCTTGATCCGTTGTTCACCAACGCAGCAAAATCCTTTTCAGTTGTAAAGAGCCGCGTGGCTGGATTGTTCTTCAGAAAGTTGATGATGTCGGCTGGTACCGGTAGCCCCCAACCAGTCTGCCCTTCAAAGAAAATATCCTGAGTATCTGGATCGATCAGGCCAAATGCGCCCCCCGTCGATACGAAAACCCTATCCGGCGGTTCAGGAACATGGCAGGAAAAGTTGCCCCATTGTTTCAAAAAACTGCTTTCATTTTCCCCGCGACTGATCCCCTGAAAATCGGAGTTTACGGTCTTGGCGGCGGAGCGTATTTCCGTGCCGGTTTCACCGGTAGCCGAGACTGGTGTCACGGCAAATACAATTGATCGTTCGCTGTACTCTGGCTTGATTCTCAGATCGATCGCGCGCCCTTCCGACCCCGTGATCGGCACGTTATCGAGGTACCACTGGTAAAGAGAAATCCCTTCAGGATTTTCATCGGCATTTTCGTAGCGATAACTACCGCGTACAAAGCCACCGATTACCGGTTCTCCGATGATGATGACGTCGTGGGCAATGGGTTCGGCTACTGTGCTCATATCGAGGCTCCTTTGCGTTCACATTAGTTGCTGATCCTGCAGCGTAAACCTGCGATCAGCTGCGTCCGGGGTCGAACTCTTCCTGTTTAACGTGGGCCCCCCACGTCACGTACTTGTTGTTCGTCTTGCGTGCAGCAAAGGCTGCTGGAACCGTTGCCGTCGAGGGGGCAGGAGAGGCCTGAATGGTGTAGATCTCGACAACTCCACTGCTCAATGTGTCGCGCAACGCGGCAGGTATCACTCCACCATCCTGTGAAGATCTCCCCCAGGTAACGACCGCTCCTTCCGTCACCCCTTGGTCAACCAGGGCCGCGTAAGCACCGTTGCTGCAGTAAATCTTGCGAATGCGGCTGGCCATGAGTGTCTGCCTGACGTCGCTCGGCAGCGTGCCACCCGTTGCAGCCAACCCCCACGAGACCAAACTCTTTGTGCGACCGTCGGAATGCCGATTGAGTAACAGGAAACTGCCATCGTTGCGCATCAGTTCGATTTCCCCATCAGACAATGTGATGTGAGAGGAAACCCTCTGTAGTGAGCTTCTGGGGAAGCTGACGTCACTGAACATGGCTTCGATCTGCGTTTGGGTGTCCTCTTGCTCAAGCAACCCTTGAGCATTCAACGGCAACGCGGAGTCCTCTGCATTGGCGCTTTGAACGGGAATGGCTCCGCCTCCGTAGCCGGCTGATCCCCAGGCTGCCGACTGTCCATTTTGATTGATGAAGCACATGGCCCAAGGTGCCGCTGCACACAGCACAAGATTCCCACGAGCAGCCAGGCTGGCAGCGGTTTCCGACATTGCTCCTCCGTGAGCAGCCAGTCCCCACGTTGCTGCTTTCCTCCGGCCTTTGGTGATAGCAACGAAAGCACTGTCATTGGCGATCACGTTGAGTGCACCGTCATCATCGTAGATTTTTTCCAGAGTCGCCGCGGGAATGACACCGTTCAAACCCCAAGCGATAATTTCTCCTGTTGCGGTAAGGGCACAGAAAGCCGTGCGCGAAGCAACGATGCGTTCCACTTTCATGCTGTTCAGTTGTGTCTGAATATCAACCGGGATCGAGCCACCCTGTGTTGCACTACCCCAGGCGTAAACGCGCCCGTTTTCCGTCAACACTGCAAAGGCATCAATAGTGGCGTAGATGGCTCTGGGGCGGTCAAACAGCAGTTTGTTCTGTATATCGACAGGCACCACGCCACCCGTTGCGGCAGTCCCCACAGCGCCAATCGTATTATCACCGGGTTGAGGGTTTTTATAGATAAAGGCCAGCGAGGAGCCGTTGCTGTAGACCGACTTGATGTCCTGAAGATTGGGTAATGTCGCCGGTATTCCCGGACCCCATACCAACAACTGATTGTGATCGCCTACCGGCACCAAAGCCCCAAAGCTATTGGTCGTGGTGAACATGGTGATGGCAGGATTATTTTTCAGATACATCGCCAGTTCCGGGGGAACGACTCCGCCAAAACTCTGTGTGCCTATGACGGAAACGTTTTGCGTCAGTCGGTTTTTCAGCGCGAAAGCCCCGGCTGTGGAAGTAAAAACTCCGTCCTTAGGACCATTGGCATGAAAGGCGAACTGACCTCGTTGTTTCAGAAAACTGTTCTCGCTCTCTTCATCTGAGATGTTCTGGAAACCACCCCGTGCGACTTCTACTGGATCAGAGAACGACTCAACACCTTTTTCGCCCGTCGTTGCGACAGGAGTGACCGAGAACATCAGCTTCATTCCCACATGCACAGGTAACAATGTCAGATCGATGGTAGTGGCGATGACGCTGCTATTTGCGCCGCCGTCATACCAATGGAAAGTCGAATCCCCTTCGGGGTTTTCATCCGCGTTTTCATAAAGATAACTGCCACTTACAGTTCCGCCGATTTCGGGACCACCGATGATCGAAACCTGCTTGACCGTGGGTATGGCTTTTTCACTGTTACTCATGAAGAAGACTCCTCATCAAAACTCCCTGTCCACAGGGAATGGTTAAGTTGAGCAATAAAATGCTCACTCGGTATACGAAACCTTTCCGGTTAACTCTTCCAGATCGGGTGCGTTCGGTCCCACGGCGAGTACCGTATTGTTGGCACTCAGTAACACCATATGAGGGCCGGCTGGATAGGCGCAGGCAACCGGGGCCAGAGTGGGAGATGACGTATTGACTCCCCACGAAACAGCGACGTGGCTATCCAGAACCGCGCAGAAGGACCCGTAAGATGCAGCCAAAGAAAGCGCTCGCCCCAAACCAGAAGGTACTTTTCCACCCTCGGCGGGATCGCCCCAGGCAATGAGTGATCCGGCTCCTGTCAGCGCGCAGAACGCGGTGGTTGATCCCACGACATGCCTGACAGCCTGCAAACCGCTCGGGGCCTCACCGCCAAATCGCTGATTGCCCCACGCGATGACCGAGCCATCCGCTTTCAAGGCGACGAACGCTGCGCTCGTGGAAGCAAGAAATGTCACGCTTGTCAGAGAGGTAACCAGGCTGTCTGGGATGGACCCGCCGTGGGCAGCCGATCCCCACGCAAAGATGCCGCGATTTGCCTTAAGTGCACAAAATGCTCGATCGGTGGCACACAACAGTGTTGCGTCGCGAGCACCTGAGACGGACAAACCATTGGGCCAAGTGCCGCCCCAGCTCACCACGCGACCATCGCGCAGCAACACACTAAAATCCGCCGTATTACCAATGATTTGGGAAGCAGGTGTGAGTTGAGAATCTATAGGGGCAGGGATCACGCCGCCAAAGTCTGGATTGCCCCACGCCACCAGGCTTCCGTCGTCACGCAGTGCGAGGAAGGCTCCAGCAGTGGCCGCCAGCTTTTTTACGTTACTGAGTTGCGTCTCAACGCTGGGGGAAATGGCTCCCCCATGGGAAGGCGCCCCCCAGGCAACGACGGTAGAGTCTTTTTTTAATGCGGCAAAAGCTTGCCCGCCAGCCGTGACACAACGCACATCCATCAACCCCGTAGGAGGTAGCATCTCGGGGTTGTCGCTCCACCCAAAAACACTGCCATCGTCTTTGGTTATGCAGCCGCTGTGACGGCCTATCAGGTTAAAAACACCCGTGACGTTGCTGGGTCGCAGTACTCGGCGGCAGAGTGTTTTTTCTTCGTGTTGCACAGTGACAATCAGGGATCTTTCCGGTTGTTCGTCAAGGAAAGTCTCACCAGACACACCCTCCGTATCACCTGAGTAAGTCCATAAAATGTCGCCTGTAGTCGAAGCAGATGCCACCAGTCGACTCCTGTTCGAATGGTAGTGCGGAGCTATCTGAGACCTCTGACCGACGATATCGAGCCGTGCTGACGTGACGGTATATGTCTGGGCCGAAAAGCTCACGGCCTTACTTTCATCGGTACTGCCATCGAAGCCCACCTTGAACTTCATGGTGAAAGGACTACCAACCTTCAATAACTTGAGATCTTCATACGGCGCCGTGACTTCGAAATAACCCTTGGCAATCCAGTCTTCATTGGTATGCGCGTCAGGTGCTGCCCAGAATTGTCGTTCGTAGGGGGCATCGCCATTGCTCAGGGTACCGGTCAGTGTCAACCATACGAACTGCCCCAGCGCGATAAACGGCCAGTCGTCAAACCACATCTGCCCGGCGGCGGTCAGATCCGCAAGGTTGAGCTCAGGCCCGTCACCGTCGTTCGTGGCCTGCTTAAGCCTTGGCTTGTTGAGTGCAATTTGCGGCAGGGTTTGCACATTCACCCCCAATGGGTCCGATTGTTGTGGCTCTCCAAGGTCGGGGGTAATCACATAGGTCACCGTGACTCGCTTGCCGAAATTAAACGCCACCACCGAATTCGGTAGCGCAATTTCTTTGATGCCAACCGTGCCCACCGGCACCGGCGGCGTAGCGTGTGAGCCGCCGATTGGGGTGCCAGCCGCACCAGTCCAGATCACGCTGATGAGGTCCGAGCCCAACATGCCGGTGTAGTGCGGCACCACCACCGTCAAGGTGTCCTTGGCCTTGATCGGGTTAAGAGTTATACCGTCGGTTTCGACTTCCTTGATCGTCGGAGCCTTCGGCGTGACGCGCTCAACATGCACATCAATCAGCTCGGTCGCCGAACGATTGAAGTTGCCCAATTGATCGGTGACGGAAAACTCCACAGGTGTATTCGGGTTATCGCCACTTTGCTTGAACGTGTCCGTGAACAGCGTATGTGTCTTCGGTTTCGGATCACCGGGGCGAACCTCTAGGTCGACAGCCACCACACCCAGCGTCAGGCGGATACGGTCGTGGTCTCGCCGATAGATATAGTCGAAGCCGAACACCACACCGAATGCGGCCCGTTCGGCGTCGACGCCCCGCTCCTTCACGTCCGCCGGAATTAGCAGAAGCATGCCACCGGGGGCCGGCTCGCCGGGCGCGCGCAGGTGGTAGAGCACTTCCAGAATCCGAGAGTCTTCCGGGGATCCGCCACCGGGTCGAGTGACCTTGTAATGAATTTTATTGACGCCGTCCTTTAACCAACCGTGAGGCACGTAGAGGCGAATACGCTGCCCTTCCTCGCCGGGGCTGATGGTCTTGCCATCCACGGCGGTGGGACCGTCGTTGATGTACAAATCCACCCGATCATCCACCGCTGTGGCTGCCTTCAACGGCTCGGCCCAGGGGTCAATCAGACACTCGAGACCTTTGGTCTGATCGTCGTAAAGCGACTTGGGAATACCGCCATGCGCGATGTCAGTGGGCTGAACAGGAGTGACCCATCCAGGGATCATCACCGGATATAATACGAACAGCTCGTTCAACGCCAATGACTGAATGTCCATCGTTCTTTCCCTGAGAGTAATGAGGCTGTGCCGCTCGACACAGCCCCATCAAACACGGGACAACGTGTATTGACTACTGTCAAAAATAACAGGTAGAACCCGTTTTAAGACGAACGGTCATATCTAACCTTTTTTTTGCGGCCACTAAAAAAGCCCACAGTTCGTTAGCCGATACTGTGGGCTTTTGTCTGACATGCGCCTGGATTCATGACGCTGCGCAATCCTGTGAATCGAGATTATCCAGCTCCCGATTTACCGCCAGTTCGCCCAGCATGAGGATTTGCGCAATACCCAACAGCGAATTGCGACTCGCCCCCTCCATATGATCCGCCAGGTCCATGGTCATGACATTGGCCGAGGCCAGCGACTCGCAAGCGTGGGCCAGCCGGGTTTCGGTATCGAGCTCCGGGTTGACGACGAACATAGCGCTGGGGATGCGCGGAGTGGCTTTGATGCGGGCCGCCGGGTTGAGGTAATGATCGAGAGCGCGGTCGGCCGCTTTGTGGAGTTTTTTTGGATCGAGGGAATCGTAGGGGGAAACGTCGTCGGTTTCCGGGGGGATTGGGTGTGGCTTTGAACATGGTGATGCTCCTTGATTAATGGAGCCGCCACGGTTCGCTGCTGAACGATGAGGGTGGCGGCTGTACGCGGGTTAGCAGACCAGGAATCAAGGAACCCGGCGCACCGAAGTGCCCCACGCACAGCCACCATAATGCGAATCAGCGTGGACAAAAAAGTCGACTGATCGAGAGGTGACACTGTGTACCTTGATATTCACCGAGCTGCTAAACCCGATCGCTGATTGGCAGCGATGCGGGAACCATAGAGGCCAGGGTCAAAGCGCACAAGCCGGCGGATTCTGGCGTAGTTGTAGGCAACGGCGCAAGGTGATGTAGCTTTCATGAAGTAACGCTAAACACCTTTAAACATGGCTCTCAGACTTGTATGTGGACTGATCAGTCCCCCTCACCTGCCGCCAGCGCGCCGCTGATGATCGCGATGCCCGAGCTGGTGCCCAGTCGGGTGGCGTCCGCCTCGATCATCGCCAGTGCAGTCGGGTAATCGCGTACGCCACCGGAAGCCTTGACCCCAATAAGCGCGCCGACGGTGCGGCGCATCAGGGCGACATCTTCCACGGTAGCGCCGCTGCGGCTGAAGCCGGTCGATGTTTTGACGAACGCGACGTTCAACTCACGGCAAATCTCGCAGGCCTGCACTTTTTCTGTATCGGTGAGCAGGCAGTTTTCCAGAATGACTTTCAGCGGCACACTGCCGCAGGCCTATGTGACCTGGGCGATGTCGTCCCGCACCTGATCGAACAAACCGTCTTTCAGCCCGCCAATGTTCAACACCATGTCGATGTGTCGGCAGAATCGAATTGCTCGCGAAGGGGCCTGAAGCCGCACCGTCGAAATCGGAACAAAGTGATATCATTGCGACACTGCGTGTCGTGGCTATCACGGAGGATCCATGAAAAAACAATCTCTGCTTACCCTGCCCGTTATTCTTTGTACTAGTCCATTGATGGCCCTGGCATGTCCAAAAGGCACCCACCCCGTCGGCGGCACCTGCTCGCACCATAAAGGTGGCAGTTGCCAGTAAGTCATTGCCCGGGACTGCGNCGGGCCATACATACAACTGTCGAATTTATCCCCGCCTTCGCCACGCTTCTGTTAAAACCCGAACTTTCCTTTTGAACCTCCGGGCCACCGCATGTTTTCTAACCTGATGAGCCGCTTGGGCCGACGCTGGCTGCCGCTGCTGTGCATGGCCGTGCTAATCGTCGGTTTGCCGGTGAGCTGCGGCGTGCTCAAGTACACAGAACGCGAGTTGCTGTTCCGCATCGAGCCGGGCAACGCTGGTTGGTATCGTGGTCTGCCGCAGGACGTTCAGGAATTCGACATCAAGCCCGCCAGCTTCAAGGCCGGGCAAAGCCTGCATGCCTGGTGGTGGCCGGCCGCGCGTCGCGATGCGCCGTCGATCCTCTACCTGCATGGCGTGCGCTGGAACCTGACGGGCCAGGCGTTCCGCATCGAGCAATTGCGCGCCATGGGCTATTCGGTGCTGGCCATCGACTACCGCGGGTTTGGCCAGAGCA
>Ga0065714_10065388_pt1 | contig 10374 bp, 7 predicted proteins | sample MisRhiReplicate2_FD_59101 | JGI IMG/M metagenome (GOLD analysis project Ga0065714, IMG submission 59101) | Miscanthus rhizosphere microbial communities from Kellogg Biological Station, MSU, sample Rhizosphere Soil Replicate 2: eDNA_1 v2... | ecosystem: Host-associated > Plants > Roots >... | reverse complement strand
CCGCAGGATCCTTCATATGACCGCATAGCTTCCGGCAGCGCGGACAGTCGACTTGAATGTCGATGGAAGCATGACTTTCCCACCCACGACGGGCCTTTCCCGTCGTGGGGAAGGCCTTTTTTTGTTTAGGAGGCCTTAATGAAAATGGAACTGGCGATGTATCAGGCGCTGCGCGCAATCGACGTGCCTGAGCTCAAAGCCGAAGCTGTTATCCAAGCATTGGAATCTGACATGCTCACACTACTCGCGACGAAAAGTGATCTCTCTAATCTAGAGCAGCGATTGACCGCTGAGATTACTCATATTGATCATCGTCTCACATCTGAGATTCATCGGCTGACGGCAGAGATCGCGAAATCTGATCTCAAGTTATCTATTCGTATGGCTTCCATGCTCGCAGTCACAATTGGCATCTTGATCGGGGCGATGAAAGTTTTCTTATAATTTTCCTCAGCGATTACTGGAACCATCAAAACCACCTGTCATTCGATAGGTGGTTTTTTTGCGACTTCTTCAGCGGTATATGGGCACGTGTGGTGAAAACGCTGGCAACATCAAACAGGGGCTGGCCAGGTTAAAGGGAGGAAGTCAGGCGTGGCCCCTTAGCTGAGGCCACAGATGGGCAAAGGCTAGAGTAGCCGCCGGCGGCCCAAATGATTTCTCGCGTCAGCATAGGCAGAAATCGGCCTAAAGCCGCCGCTTAATGGTGTCTATCAAACCAGGGGCGATTCACATAACTATTGAAAGCGGATTACAACACATCAGGCTTTTGACTCATCCGGCTCGCCCTCCTCCGGCTTCGCTGCTGATGGGGGAGAAAAATGTAAATTGATTAGAAGGTGATAGAAAACAATATCTTTGCGATCCCGCCGGCGGGTTTCCGTTCCCAGCCAAATGTGGTCGGTGTCGCATAACGCTGTCACCTTTCCTGGCGAATCCTCGGCGACTGTATAGCCAACGTATTGCTGTTTCGAAACGTATGGACCATACCCCGTAACGAGTTCGGAGAACTTTTTAACATCGCAGTATCCGACCATGAACACTGGACTCAGGGACTCAGCGTCATAACCCGCGATCTTGTTTAGGTGCTGAGAGATAACCGTCGTGTCGAGCGAGAATAGGCGGAATGCTTCAAATATCGCGATCCGCGTATTGTCGCTTGAAGTGATAAACCCATCGATCTCACCTGGGTTTTTACCGGATGCTGAGTGACCGCCCCGTTTTTGATCTCTAAACCCTACCCGCGCTTGCGCCATCCGAAGGTCAAACAGCGAGGTAAACCAGTCATTGATCCAATCCTCCAACATGATCCGGTAGCTCGTTTTTCCTTTTGCATTGTCTTCGACTTGCAAATTGCGCTTACGTAGCACAAGTTCGCGAGCTACCGCAAGGACCGCGTCCTTTAGGTATTCGTGTGGTGGCTGGCCTTGCCTGACAATTTCGACGTAGGTTTCAAAATCTTTGGAAATGACCTGGGCGTAGTGCTTCTGGAGCTGCAGAATTGAGCGCTGAGATCCCTCATTTAAGAGCTGAACCAGATCTTTCATGGAAGGCAGGTCTGCCTCCACTTTAGCGAGTTCAGAGATCAAATCATCAATACCCAAGTCATCAGGTGTCGACTGATTGAGCTCCTGATAACGCGCCAGTACCTTACGCGCCGTGAAGGAATCACCACGCGCTATAAGCGCGCTGCAATAGGGTTTAAGAATCTGAAGCCGCGTATGCTGTTCAGCAGAAAGCCTCATCCAAAAACTGTCGATTTCTGGAGCACTGATCAGTCGGTAAGCATCCAGAATGGTGGCCACCCAGGTTTCGCTCATCTGCTCGGGCTCGATGCTTCCTGCACTATCGAGGAAGTAAGCTAAGGCGTGCTGAAGACGGATATTGTCTTTGTCGACCGCGTACAACTGGAGGTGTCCGTAAAATAATACGAAACCATGGTGACCGCGCTTGGTTTGCCGGTAGAGGGCATCCATGAACCGGATACTCTTTGCGGGATCAGCATCACTGAAGGCCATAGCGATTATTTGTCGTCTGAAATGGTCGCACTCCTCGTAGTGCGCGCGATCAGGGGATTGTCCCAACGATCCTTTCCGCTCATGCGGAATAGGCAATTCATCCGCCACTTGCTGAAAACTGGCAGGGTCTGATTTATGGGCTTCGTACAACTCCAAGAGCTGCCATTTGTACTCGTAGCTTTGCCAGACTTTGCGAATGCGAACGATGTTCTGATTGCTTGAGTTCGCAAATCGCTCCTGTGCGAGGATCTCTTTCGCTGACTCCAATAATCGAGCAGCAGTTGCAGTTCGCCCCGCATCACATGCAGATGTGAAGGCTTGCTCCAACCCCGTCAGACCCAGGTCATCACTTGCGTAGGATTGGCGAACGTCGATCGCTTCATGCAGAAGTCGTACGCGGGCGATGACAGTGCACCTCTCCAATAAAACGAACAGATGATCCAAGGGAATAGAAGGTACACACCGAGCAACGAACTCCTCATACAGCTCATCGCGAAATGCATTGGAGTAAGAGCAGAAATGTTCCCAAAGGTCGTATTTGTCCGACCCAGGCATTTCCCCAAAGAGATGGACGAACTTCTCCCGAGGGCCAAACCCACAGGACCGCACAATCTCCTGCACCCTCGTCGCGACGCCATGCAGCGGTCCGGCAAACGGGGTCAGTCTGCCGAGACACATCAGGACCTGAAGATATTGGCGCACCGCTGAAGCCACATCAAACGGATGCGGACTGCCATAAGCAAGATCCTGCTTCCATTCATCACATCTGTTGGACAAAGTTAGAAGTGAGCTGGACCCCGCCTCAACAATGAGTTTTCCCCACGGCAAGGTGGCAAAGAATGCACTGGGCTCCAGGCTACTCAAGCCTTCCAAGTTTGCCGCGAACTCAGCACCGTAATACGCCTGAATTGATTCACGTAACGCTCGGCATGTTGCTCCGGTTGGATCGGTCCCTGAGCTCTCCAGACGATCGATAAGCCAGAATCCCAACAGATATTTGTAGTGCTGACGTGACTGTTCGTACCGCGAACCTTCAATCCGTGTGGGGAGCTCCGTAAACGCCTGCGCCAACTGGACAACCTGCTGATGCCCAAGGGCGTCTAGGAGGTTCAACAAGAAACGGTATTCGAACCCTCTAGAGAAATCGGGAGACCTGAACGCGCATTGGTCGCCCAGCACCCCCAAAACGGATAGGACGCGAGCGATAAAATCTGGCTCCTTTTCGACAGAACGAATGTACTCTCGGCACACTAGCTGTTGATACCCGTCTTCCAGATTCTGGACATAGGACGTATCGCGATTCCGCGAATGTTCAAAGGTTTGTTTGGCGAGATAGTAGAACGCCACGTCGCAGGTCGCAGAGCGGGCGAGTAACAACACCATGTAGTTCGAGTGCTCGTACGTGGGCAGGATGATGAACAGTATGTATTTGAGGATCGGCCGACTGTCTGCAAGCTTCACCAAGTCCTCAGTGAAACCTGAAGAAATAAGATGCTGACCCTGGATTCGAATACTGGCATCGACCGCGCTGGACAGCAGCCAACTGTAAAAGAGCTCACTGCGCCCGCGCAGTCTTGAGCGATGAAGATCAACAACGAATTCGAGATTGTTTGATGCATCGCCTACCTTCGGCGGGTAAACATCCTCAAGCGAACTCAGCGTCGGCTTAGGAAGCTCCATCGTTTGGGTGGAGCCTGACCTGCTACCTTGGTCGCTGACGATAAACTCTTGGTGGATTTCCATCGGCCGGATACGGCCTGAGAAATCCTCTTCGTTGATCGATTGCCTGATGTAAAAATCGACATCCTGAGCAAGCTCGGCGTCCTCAGCTAAAAACCTCAAAAGCTGCTCATTGAATTCCTTGCGCTCTTCATACTGCTGTTGGTCAAAGATGACCGGCATGGCCCATTCGCAATTGACGCGGAAGCACATCATCCAGCGAGAAAAAGCCTCCTCCGGGGTCTGCGTGCTGCGCAGGGTCAGCCATAAATGAGTGCTGATCAGTGAACTGAAATTCTGATTACCGGGCGATAGGCTAAAAACGCCGTTCTTAAGCTCGAGTTCCGCAAGGAGCTGCTCCACGGTCAGGTGATCACCAAACTCCACATGCAGCAGCTGCCTAAGCTCTGCCTCTGGACAGGCGTAATGAGGCTGGATGCAGCCGTTTCGACCGTAGCGGATGTCTTTAAGATGATTGATTGCCCCAATCAGCGGCACCAGGCTCGGGTCTATTGCGCCCAGATCTCTCACCGAGTCACTGTGAGTGGCGCACCATCCTGCGTAGAAAGAAACCAGCCCCCACTTTTCGAATTGCGAGAGCGGAATGTCAGTGCCAGCGAATGGCACGCCGGATGACCGTGGCCATTGGAGTGTGCCGGCGAGAACGGCCTCCACCGTTTCCCTGTCCAGCATTGGTGTCGCCAGCTTGGCATGTGCCAGAAAAATGGAGAACGCCTTGGCCTGACGTTGCTCCTCGTACGAATAAACCTCGACGTCGCGATCCCTCGTCGCATATCCCGCCAATATTGCTTTCAGGTGTCGCCAATTTTCCGAAAATTCGTTCATGGTGGTTGCCGGTCCATTGCAAAAAAAGAGTCGCGTAGCTTCAACCGCGCATTATGTTTACCACCCGGCGCGCTGGACAATAGCGTAGAAAGTCGTATTTTTACCGATGATGATTTCTCGCCCACCCCAAGTGTAGAGCGAAGTTACTTCAAGAGCCTCCTATCGGTTCTGGCCACGCTGATAGAATCGGTCAGGCTATAGCTCGGCGGTCATCGCTCGCCGCCAATACGCCAATAAAGGATTTGAGATGTATAACTTCATCATGCAATACGGCCCTTGGACAGAAGGCCTTAACTCAATGAGATCCGAGCGGCTTTTTGAGTACACCGACGAGGTCATTCGAAGCGCATTCACTACCGCTGCAGGACCAGACTTTTCAGCGCTTCAAAATCAACCCGCATTGTTCGTTCAAGAAGATCAAGGACATGAGCCGCAATTTGCACATGTAGGCAGAGTTCTAAACCCGAGAATAGTTGTCAGAGATGTTGAATTTGAGGTTGTCTTTGAGCGAGGCACGCCGCCAATCCCACAAGCTGAAATTCATCGTCTGTCGCGCAACTTACATATCTCAACATCCGGGCGCGGACTGACAGAGTTCAATCGGGGTCATTGGGCGGTAAAGGATGTAGACCTCTACCGGGTCATCCACACGGAACTGAGACAAGCAACCAGAGCTCCGACGGTCTTCAGGCTTCCAGCTCATCCCCAAGTAGATCCGCGCCTGGTTTCGGTGATGATGCCTTTTGCTCCGGCATACACAACAGTATTCCATGCAATCCAAGGCGCCTGCCTGGGAGTCGGCCTGGCATGCACCCGCGCCGATAACATTTGGGAAAATCCAGCGGTTATTGATGACGTGGCAAATCTCATTGACAGGTCAGAAGTTGTAATTTTCGACTGCTCTGAAAAAAATGCTAACGTTTTCTATGAGCTTGGATTAGCACACGCTTGGGGCAAAGAAGTGATAATTCTGACCAACGACCCTGCGGATATTCCCTTCGATTTACGTCACATCCGATTCATCCGATATAGCAACGATCAACTCACCTTGCTGAGTACTGCACTTTCCGTTCGCCTGCGAGAGCTCACGCAGTAGCTACAGAAGGTTACAGATCTTCAATCTCAGAGTAGGGCAGATTGACAGTCTGCCCGGCCATTTCGTGCACCGGAGTCATGCCAACACCTTTAATGACGCCTGACACAACGCTAGTCGATCCGCCGCGCCACTGGCACAGTCGGGCCGGGGCCGCCAAGATCGCCTCGCTGGTAATCTCCAGTTTTAACGCTCAACTCCACAGCAAGAGCTGATGAAGTCGAGAGCAGACCCAGACCATATTTGTCAGTTTGTAGTGCCAGGTCGGATTATTTCCGTCGCGCTGTTCCGAACCCAATCGAAAGCGCAAGCCTTCAATCCTCGATCAGCGGCCAAATGTGCAATAGCAATGTCAGCGGGCGAATGTTGAGTTAAGGCAGTATTGATGGCATTTTGTCTTCGCGCCGGTAATATCAACGCCCAAATGCGGACGGTATGTGTCTACGGGGAAATTCAGCGCCCAGACGAATCGGCAAGTGGATGGCGCGACTGCTGAAGTCCTTTCAGCACGCAGGTTAGGGGCAAAGGAATGCAAATTGCTGGTGGTCTTTACCGTGAGCTCTGCGACATGCCATTTTGGGACACAACTTTCGGCTCCGGAGCCCGCGCGGCTGCCGCCGTCGTAGCCCATTGTTCAGATGTCGAACTGCACACGTATGCCTCACCATCTGACCAACTGGCTCTCGCCGCTCTGCGTAATCAAGGCATACGTTTGAGCATCACCTCACGACCGTCGCCGATCGCCTTTGCCTATTTTCATCCGCTCTCTGTGCCTTACATACAACCCGCCCCCGCCCACATTGAGCGTCAACCTTCACTCAACGTTTCAGGTGAAGCAGTTCTGCGGTTCGGCTTCCTTGAGGGGGACGCTGTCGTGAAAGCCAACCGTGCTGTCTACGACCCTCAGACATGGCGTAATCCCCAGACTTTTGCAGCCAATGGATCGACGGCCGACGAACTTGCAGTCGTGTTGAATGAGCTGGAGTTGCAGCACGCGACCGGAGTTGCCGAACAGGATGAAGCAGCCGCTGAGCTCATGAAGAAGCAAGGCGCTGCGATCGTGGTAGTTAAAGGCGGTACTCGCGGCGCAATAGTTTATGAACGCTCGGGGCATTCCTCCCACATCCCGGCATATCGCTCTTCCAGGGTATTTAAGATAGGAACGGGTGACGTATTCAGCGCTATGTTCGCACTCCATTGGGCCCAAGACGGCATTGAGGCTGCAAAAGCAGCTGACCTAGCCTCTCGCTCAGTCTCTCTATATTGCGAAACCCGAAACTTTGGGTTCGACCGAGCCCTGATGTCGCGACTGCTGCCAGTTTCCGGGACGGCGGGTGGTTCAGTTTCCCTTGAGGGAGCGACTGAAACGCTGGGGCAACGTTTTGTCATGGAGGAGGCCCGATTCGCATTACGCGAGCTGGGGATGGACGTGCATTGCCCCGAGCTTGAGTTCGGATCGAACAATACGAGCGCTAGCGCAATACTGGTTATTGATGATGGCTTGTCACTCGAATCTCTGGCTCGCATACAGGTTGCCAAGGCCGCTGCCATACCTCTTGTGACACTGCATGAACGTGCCGACACACTGACCTCCGTAGCCAATAGCGACTGGATTACTGACGACTTCACGACGGCAATGTACTTGACTGCTTGGGCAGCTAAATCCAAAAAAATAGAAAAGCAGTAACGAACTTGAGGCATCACCCTCTGGGTCATGCAATGGAATGTAATTAGCCGAGACCTGATCGCCCCATGTCCGATGTGTACATTATTTATGCACGAGAAAATCGTGAAACAGCCCAGAAGGTGTACGACCTTCTCACCCGTCGTTGGAAGGTGTGGTGGGACGACCACATCGTCGGTGACTACAATCGCGCCATAAAAACGAACCTCGCGAAAACGAAGTGCATCGTCGCGCTTTATTCGGTTTATGCCGACAAGCCGGCTGTGACAGAGGAGCTGAGATTAGGGGAAAAGTACAATAAAATCATTATCCCCTTGGAGCTGGACGACAGTGACGCTCCCTACCCATACGGCCACTACAGCAGCATCGATTTTCGTCAGTGGAACGGTGAGGCTGAACATCCTGGCATGAAGCTTCTGCATACGAAAATCGGAACCGTCATCGAAGGACGCGAGCAGGAGCGAATCCAGGCCTTAGCGGGTGAAAAGCTGCCTATTCCCAACATTTTTATGTCTGTGTCCTCGCACGAAACCCAGTTTGATCCGGTCGACGCGCTGAAGGTGCTGAAAGCACATAGCACCTCCTCGATTCTCGTTTCAGCCTATGATCTCGTGAACTCGGCCAATCGCGCCCAGATGATCAGCCACATCAAATCCTACCGTGACAATGGAGGACTTGTGCTAATCGATTCAGGGAATTATGAGGCTCAGCGCTTGGAGGACGAGGAATGGAAGCCAAAAGACTTCCACAAGGCGTTGAGGGACACTCCGCATGACTGGGCGTTCAGCTTTGACGAAATGAACCCTAGCAGCGATCCACGAGAAGCGATTGAGCAAATCATCTCTGCTGTAAAGCGAGATTCAAAATTCACTCCTGCTCCTGTATTTCCCATTATCCATGTAGATCAGGGTGAGGAAGGCCTGGCGAGGCTTCCTGAAATCGTCAGGGAAGTGTCCAAGCAACTTCGCCCGCAGGTCATCGCACTTCCAGAGAGGGAGCTGGGCGCGGGTCTGGCAATGCGAGCTAAAACCATGAAAATGCTCCGAAAGGAGCTAGATTGCCTACCCTACTACCAACCGATCCATTTGTTGGGAACAGGGAACCCGTGGAGCATCGCAGTACTGGTGGCCGCCGGCGCCGATACATTCGACGGCCTCGAGTGGTGCCGATTTGCGGTGGATCCCGTCCAAGGCCGTCTGCACCACTTTCAGCATTTCGATTTCTTTCAAGATAAAGCTACCCGCACGCAATTCCTCGATCTGGTGGACGCTACACCTGAGATTGAATTTGCGGGTCGGGTCGCTCTTTATAATCTGGAGTATTATAAAGAGTTTGGCCGGGACATGCGTGACTTCATCTCGACAAACGACGCGCGACTGTTTGCACTGGGCGTCATGAACGCCTTCACCTCAGAAGACCTGAAAAAGCTGTTCCCGGAGATTTTTACATGACCACCTATTCCCCTGAAGCGCTGTCGAGGGCCGTCTCTGCGGTCTGCCCAGACATTCGCTCGCGTATTGAAGTGGGCGCGGTCTCCAATGAACGCCACCTTTGGTGGGAGCTCTCATGCTGCATCCTGAGCAGTCAAGTCCCCTATTCCCTAGCGATGGCTGCCGCAGACGCAATCGATCAGCAGGGGCTGCTTCGTGACGGTGATCAGGACGTCGATCGCTTAAGCCTTTGCCTGTATGAACTCCTTCGTGAGCCGCTGGATGTCGACGGTAAGAAGCGCAACTACCGGTTTCCCAAGGCAAGAGCCGAACAGCTAGCTGCCACCCGAGCAGCTGTCAGCAAAGCAGGAGGTTCGCTCAAGTCATTGATCAGTGGTGATGCCAATGATGCTCGTACCTGGCTGGTTGCTCATGCCAACGGTGTCGGGCCGAAACAGGCCAGTATGTTTCTGCGCAACTGCGGGGTGACTTACGACTTGGCGATACTGGATCGTCACGTGCTCAATTACATGTCTGCCCAAGGGATTTACTCGGGCGCACAGACATCAATATCTGGCTTGAATCAATACGGTAAGCACGAAAAAAAGCTTCGGGATCACGCGCGACAGCTGGATTGCTCCGTGGGTCTACTAGACTGGGCAATCTGGATCGTCATGCGAGTCGCAAATAGAAAGCAGGAGGCTGTTTTAGTATGAGCATCGTCACTCTCGTTTCCGGCGGGCTGGACTCCACACTGGTTGCAAAACTTGCGCAGGAGGAAGGGCTCCAAATTTTCCCTCTATTTGTCGATTATGGTCAGCGTGCACGCGATCGAGAACTGGCAGCTTGCCGGGTCGCGATGAAGACTCTGGGCCTCCCAGAGCCCGAGATTGCGGGTTTGGGCGGTTTTGGCAAATTGATACGTTCTGGCCTGACCGATACCTCATTACACATCATTGATGATGCATTCACTCCAGGGCGCAACATGCTTTTTCTGCTGACCGCAGCTGCTTATGCGCATCAGAAAAACGCTGACGCTATTTCAATTGGGCTGTTGCACGAAAGCACCAGCTTGTTCCCTGATCAGACCTCTGGCTTCCTTGCCGAAGCGGAACGCATGATATCGCTATGCATGGGTAGAACAATAAAAGTGCTTGCACCGCTATCTGTTTTTACCAAACCAGATGTGGTGGCTTTGGCAGCGGAAAAGGGAATTTCAGGCACCTACTCTTGCCACATAGGTGACGAGGTACCTTGCGGAAATTGCATTTCTTGCAACGAGTTTAAATTCGAGGTGACCAGCGATGGGCGGTAGCAGCTCTGGAGGATGGAGTCGGCTGGGTGATGTGAGGTCACTGGAGCAGAAGGCTAAAGAGGCGCTTCAAGAAGGTAAACGGAACGTGTTCATCAGCTTCGCTACAGAAGACATGAATGAGGTCAATCTGCTCAGGGCCCAAGCGAAAAATGAAAATAATGACCTTGAGTTCAATGACCACTCCGTTCGTGAGGCCTACAACAGTGAACAGGCGGAGTACATCAAACGCAAGATTGCGGAGCGGATCAACCGAGCGTCAGTGACGGTCG
>Ga0065714_10065387_pt1 | contig 10378 bp, 16 predicted proteins | sample MisRhiReplicate2_FD_59101 | JGI IMG/M metagenome (GOLD analysis project Ga0065714, IMG submission 59101) | Miscanthus rhizosphere microbial communities from Kellogg Biological Station, MSU, sample Rhizosphere Soil Replicate 2: eDNA_1 v2... | ecosystem: Host-associated > Plants > Roots >... | reverse complement strand
AGCTTAGTGAGTTTCCATCCACGATTTTCCCGTCTTTGCTTCACCCGCTAATGGTACTTTAAGTTTCAGGTACTGTCCAGCTTTTTCAATTGCTTTTTCAATCATCTGTCCAATTTCCTCAGCAATAACCTCATCACACTCAAATTCTGCTTCATCATGCCAATATCCAATACGACGAACAAGGTGTCCTTTGTAGGTGTAGTAAGGTTTGCGATCTTTCCACTTCAACCCACCAAGCCATGCGTCCATGAAGCATAGCGCATAATCCATTGAAATACCACCACAGCTTTGAAAAATTGTATTGAGCAGTGCAGACTTCTTACGGGTGCAAAGCATACGCCCATCAATTGCAGGAAGATACTTCTCACGTCCTGTACTTGTCCAATACTTTTCCAAGTTCTCTTTCAAGGCTTTTGTAGCGGGATTTGCCTCCCAAAAAGCTTCCAACTTGTCATTCCCCATCTTAACAGGGATACCAAGTGTAGCAGCTAGTTTCGGTCCTGCACAGCCATACATACAGGCATAGTATCCGTTTTTACTCCAATCCCTATAAGGTTTGAAGACTGGATTGTCTTTGCTAAAGTCGGCTGAACTAATGTCAAATTGACTAACTTCAGGAATATGATCATAGAAAGCAAAGCGTGCATTCTTTGAATGAACATCCCCTTTCAACAATTCTTCAGCAGTAGCCCCACCATCATATTTAAAACAGTAGTGTCCTTGGACCCGCCCCTCTAATGCAGCAGCATCCCCAGCAGCAATAAGCATTCCATCCTCTGAAATCCATAGGGAACGGAACTCTTTACCAAGCAATACCTTTTCAGATGCTTTTGGGACGTTCACAACAGTTTTATGCTTTTGGCGATGAGTCGCAGCGATACCACTACGGCCTGCCCCGATACGACCATCCATCTGCAAACGATCATTAGTAAGCCAACCTTCCAGTACAGATTGACGATTACGAAGACTCAACCACTTTACCACCAACTTGACAATAGCGCCTTCAAGTTTCATAAGGTTAGGGCAAATCTTGCCTTGCTCTTGAATCTTTGGACTTGTCTGAATCAATTGCCGCGTCTTAGGATCACGCATTGGCTTGCCGTCTGGGCCACGTTGGAAATTCCAGAGCGTGGGTTTCCAGCCCTGTTCAAGAAACCAATCTTTCATCTGATCTTGGTTAGCCATCTCCATTGGAAGTTTAATATTGAGCATTGAGCCTGCAACTACGAGATACTTTTCACCATAGAATTCCCACAAGCCTGTGTTTGTATCCAGAACTCCATTATGCTTCTCAACAAACTTTTCCCATGCTGAAGAATAGTCCCCTGATTTCTTCCAAGGCTTAGCGGGCATACTGTAATACTTTTCCTCAGACTTCTTCAAAGCCCTTGGAGGAAGTTTAGGCTCTACTTCAGCACGAATCTCTTCCATCATAATGCCAATGCGTTCTCTAAGCTTCAAGCCCCCTTCAACATCGAATTTGAAGCCTGTAAGCTCTTGGCAAGACATCAGGTAGAAAGACTTCTGACCACACTTAAACGCATCTGTGATTGTGAAATCTTTCCCATAAACATCCTTCCATTCTTTTTCAAGGTACTGATACAATAAGACGTTTACGTCGGTGTCCCGCTCACAATAGACATCCATCTCTGGGTGCCATTGCATGAACTCCTGTCCCTTAGGACTATCCCTTTCAATCAGGCCAAGTTCGATTGCCTTCTCACGCCAATCAATCTTAGGCAGTCCAAGAGTTTCACCAAATGCTTCAACGCTGTGTCCAACACGGTCAGGGTTAAGAAACATGCTTAAATACAGCGTATCTACAAACTGGACAGCTTTCCCTTCAATCGTATCTTTCCCAACAGAGAAATTGATATCTACAATATTCTGCAACACGAACATGTCATAGCCAAGAATAAAGTGGCCTATCACTACAGGATTAGGCTTTTTAAAGATGAATGAGATTAGCTGATCTTTGGCAGACTCATCTTTAAAAGGATTTACCTTAATCTTTTCTCCACTTTGAATATTGGTTGCACAAATTGTCCAAACCTTTGTGGACTCAAAAATAAATCCATCTGCCTCAATATCGAGCACAATCTCATTCTCGCCTAGCATTTGTTACTCCTTAGTAAATCCAAAATGTTCTAATTCAAGAGCTTCCCTATATTGGCATGCTTCCTCAAAAGTAGCAAATCTTTTCTTATAAACCTTCCCCTCCTTATTAAGCTGGGCAGTCCAGAGTTGGCAATCAATATCAAAATTAACGCCTGTACGGCCAGATGTATTGGTTCTGATTTTACCTTTGTCATAGGCTTGGAGAGAAAGATTTACCCATTCACAATTGTCCTTACTGTATTCCTTGGCTGCTCCTTTTCGGTTGAGTTGATAACCTTCGGGGCGATCACCCATATCTTCAATAAAGTTCAACAGACCTTGACCCTGCGGCTCCATCCATCTTTCACAGACATATACACCAACTGCTCCATATCGCGGATAACTGGTATGAGATTTTACATAGCATCTGGATATCATACCTCGCCAAATTTTATACATCGGTGTTCCATATAATCCATGGAAGAAGTTTACTTGACCAATCTTCTCTCTTGTTAAACAGCCACAAGATTTGGTATGTCCATTACGCAGATTAGCTCCATTAGTTGTAAATTCCTTCCCACAACTGCACAAGCAATCCCACCTGACTTGCCCGTGTTTGTCTCTCCCACCCTCAGCAATGACTTTTACTCTGTGAAATTCCTGCCCTGTTAAATCAATCTTCTTGCCCATTAAAACTCCTGTGGATTTTCCAACAACCAATCTTCATAATCAGAAAGTGTGTGTGTTTCATTTGAATAAAAGAACTGTCCCGCAATTGGTGCAGTCCGCCCGGTCCAACGACATTTAGTCATTTTCATTGTAGTTACGTTCCTAAGTACATCATCCTCGTGTTCCTTGTTCCGAGTAAACAGTAAGTTACATGCACTACTCTTAAAAATCGAAGATGAGCCCATGAAATCCTCTTCGTGCAAATCTGCCCCTGTTGAGTTTGCTTTTGCTCCTGACGAACTCTTGCGAACATGACTAATCAGAATAAAAGTAACTTGGTGACTCTTCACCATTCCCTTCAGCCACTTCATAAATACTGACTGCTCATCATTACTCATTCCATCAAGAACATCAGTCAGTGGGTCAAGAATCAACACACGACAATCACATGCAACAATCAATTCCATGATCTGATTTTTAAGACTATCAAGCCCGCCGTCCCGTTCATCAATCAAGTGGAAACGGTGTGAACCGTCATTGTTTCGGAATAGTTCATTTGCTTTTTCTTCAACCTCATCAGAGTTAAGGAAGTTAACCTTTAACTGAGAATCATCAATAAGGTCAATCTTCTTACTAATATGCCGAGAGAGAATTTTTGTACCATACTGGGCACAATCACTTTCCAGACTCACGATCCCGATTTTATGAGGACTATTGAAAACCCAGTAGTAAACCATTTCCTCTGAGATAGTTGACTTACCTGCACCACTCATTGACCCCATAGTTAGGATGGTTCCAAGTGGAATCCCCCCAGCCATCAGAGTTTGGAGACGATGCATAAAAGGTGGCAACGGAATACGAGGAACCAGTGCAGCTTCCTTAATCCGATCCATCAGCTCACCGCTGCCCACAATACCATCCGGGGTGTAGGAATTAGCTGTAAAAAACGAATTAACAAATTGTTTCTCACGGCCTGCCATCAAAAGCTCATTTGCATCTTTCATTGACAGATTCATTACAAAAACTTTACCCTTGGGCAGAACTTTTGCAATCTTATCTACAGCTTTCTTACCTGCCTCATCTTGATCTGCACAAATGATGATCTTGGTGAATCGAGAAAACCACTCATATTGAGCTTGAATCTGCTTTGCTGTGCCAGCCTCACCAATGGTTGAACTTACAACTGGAATTGGTTCATAACCTTTTGTTTTCTGATAGTCAGCCAGCATTTGGAAACAACTGAGGGCGTCAATTTCACCAGCAGCAATTACAACCCGTTGCTCGGTCGTGTTCTTAAATGCAAACTGCAAAAATAACTCGCAATTCTTCCCGCTTTCACCAATTGCCTCAAATCGCTTGGGGTGATGTCTAACCTTATAACCTGAAATCTCATAGTTCTGAGTAGTTGGGTAGTAAGTTGCTGCCACACTCCCGTCAGCCTCATCATAAGAATAACGAACACCAAAAGGACGGGAAATATCACTACGAATTCCCCGATAACCTTTACTGTCTGTCCCCGTTTGTTTCTTAATCTTTTCATTAACTTCTAGATCGAAATAACTTCCCACTACAAACTCCTCTTCTTCATCTTTAATCTCACCATGTTCGGCAAGCCATTCGTCACTTGGAATAGTAAATTCACACGCCCAGCAGAAAGCCCCCTTACCTTCTCCATAGACGTGCAGATTGTTCCTAGACTTATCTTCGCCCTTTCTAATACAACGCGGACATCCTGTTTTGTGTTCATGTGATGTATCAATATCGTATTTGTTACTCACATCATTCTCCCCTCAACCTAATTTATTCCAAAACCTCTTCAATCTTAACATACTTCACAGAACCACGCAACCCATCTCCACCAAATCCACCTGTAGCACAATCATTAGGATTACCACTCTTAGGGTAAAACCCTGCTGCTCGCTCAGCTTTGATGTATTCTTCTTTGGTTACTTCTTTCTCTCCGAGTATTTTGTGGCTTAGATAATATTCTACTTTATAATTTGTCATTATTCCAACCCATCTTCAAGAATCGCAATAGCCCTTTTCACCTGATCCTTTAAATATACTCCATCTTCCTCATCACTGCAATCACATTCGCAATTCTTTTCAGCTTCTTCAATTGCTTTGTCTACATCGTTTTGAGAGATCATGTCTTGAAAGATGTACTCTAGAAAATCGGAGATGTCCAGACCATTAGCCTCAAGAATTCCACGATAAGCCATATCCCTAAGCTCTTCACTAGAATATTTACGATAATCTTTAGCAATGTTAATCATAGACACTGTAGTATTCCTTCAAAGTTTCATAATCTTTCATGATTTCTTCACTTACTTTGCCATACAGGAAAGAGTAAGAATATTGAGTATCACGGAATATGCGCCCATCCTCGCAATCACCATTGTTGTGCTCTTCAAGGATTTCAACATACTCTTTTTCAATCTCTTTGTCTTCTTCTGTTTCCACTACAAAGCGATCTAGAGCATATTCAACTTTACCAAAGCCTTCACCCCAATATCCACGAGTCTCTTCACCAGCACGAGCAAGCATAAAGTATTTATCTTTCTTGTCAAGGACATCCAACACATCAGACCATTCAAAGTCTTCATCAAGGTTATACTTAACCTGAAGACGAGCTTTAGCAAGGATTTCTTTCTTGGCTTTCTCGGTCTTTTCTGCCTCTTGCAGCTCTTTGCGCATGTTAGCCTTGAGTGTGTCAGCATGACGCTTTAGCGAGTCTACAGCACTCTTAATTAGCGTTAACATACGCTCACTTTCATCACTCACAGGGACATTGCGCTGCAAGTCCCCAAGGTATCCAGCAGAGTGAGTTGTTGTAGTCTTTGTGCGTGAACGTTGAGTCTTGAATTCAGAGGTAGAATAATTATTGGGGATGCCAATATCCTTCATAATCTGGCTAATCTTTTCACGTACTTTCTGATTGTTCTCAATCGCTGGAAGGTTGGCTTCGTGTTCAGCTACTACTTTAAGACGTTCTACTTCAGCTTTCTCAAGCAATGAAGAGAGCTTGCTCTCAACTTCCTCAATAGTCTTAGGGTCACGCTCATAATAACTGCTTCCATATTTGAAAGCATTAGCTGCATATGTGTTAGTCACTGATGGCATTGTGATTTTATTTAGTTTCATCACAGAAGGAATGTTACTTTCTGCTTTCTTTTCTAGGGCTACGACCAATCCTTTTACAAATGAGAAAGCTTCGTCAATGTTCTTTACGTATTTCATCAGTTAACCTCCAAAGCTTCAAGCTCTTTAACCAATTCTTGTTTACGCTGCTCTTTCAGCTCATCAGCAACCATTGCTTTATATTTATTGAACAAACCCCAGAAAGCTTCATAAACTACTTTAGAATTATCTTCACGAAAGTACAAAGCATTATTCATTGTATCAGAGAATGCAGTTCCATAAGCTTTCAACTCTTCAAAGAATGCATCAAATGTTTTCTTAGGGTAACTCTTATTCCACAAACCATCTCCTCCAAATGTGTACGCACCACAAGGAAAGCTAATCTTGAACAACCACTCATCTTTAGGCTGCTTACCATTATCCGGGCAACCAATTGTACGGCCATGTTTCTCACCAAACAGACTCAGCCCTGTCCAGTCATCATAGACATTCTTTACACGAAGATGTGTGCCAGATTGAATACCTTGCAAAGGGATACCGAAACGTTCACTCACTTCAAGAGCCTGCACAACAGACTTAAGATGTTCCGGGGACAGTGTTACACTCTCACGGTCAAATGCTTCAGAGTGTTTCTTTACTACTTTCAGTAGCTCTTTATATGCTGTAATTTTGTTAGTCATTATACAGTCTCCGAGATTTTATTTTGCAGTTCTTCACACAGGCAACGAAAGCCTGAATCAGTAAAGACTTCCTTTAGCATTTCTTCCAACTCCTCAATCCGAGCTTCAGCCTTCAAAGATAATTCAGCAGCAGAATGGCGTGCGTCACGATGTCCTAGCTTATAAGCTGTATTGTAATCAGACACAAAGTTTAGCTGATCTAGCATCCTAACCCTGTCAATCTGAATATTCATAATTTCATTGTGCAAATTCATCTTTCTCTCCACCCTATATTTAAATTAATCTTGCATACACCACATACGTGTATTGTTTCTTCGAAATGTCAGCGACATTGAGAGGTTAAAGCTCTGTGTTAGCCTTTTTTATCACTGCCAATGCTGCCTTATACTGCTTGACCACTACAGCGATGTCAATTTCTGTCTGTTTGGCTGTCTGCGGGCCGTTGTGGGGAGAACGCAAGCAATCTCGGTAGGTTGCAGGCCAGCGTACTGCTAGCATAGCACGAAGCATTTCTTCTGTAGGTTCTTCTGGTACATTAACTGAGTTGGTTTCGTTAGTCATTTGTGTTGCTCCTGTTGGTTGATACGTCACATTCTACACGATCGAATCCCTCTGTCAACCCTCCTCCCAATAAATTTCTCCCACCCCTTCTCAGTGAATTTATTCGCTATCCCCTCTTGACTTCACCCCTTGATCTGTTATGATTGGCCTACATTAATTGAGGAGGTTGTTATGAAATGGTCTTTAGATGTGCCGAAAGTTGCAGGTTGGTATTGGGTGGTTTGGAAAGGTTATGAGTATCCTGAACTTGTCATTGTGACACAACGAGAGAATGAAATCTATGCAACTGGTCAGCAGTATATGATTGAACCTAGTGACATTCTTTACTGGTCAGAATCTCCTATTGAGAAACCTGAACTACCTTGGAAGCAGACTAAATGAAAAACAAATTTAAAATCATTGACACATCTTCTGGAGAGAAACTTAAGCTTGGGGAGGGGAAAGCGTGATGACTAGCACATATTACACAGTAAAAACAGAATTGAAAACTCCTTGGATTGGTAAGCCATATATCCAGTATCAGCTTGTCAAACACTGGACACAGTTTGAAATGGAATGGCCTAGTAATTATGGGGATGATAGGAATTACCAGAAGGTTATCTTTAAATCTGAGGATGAGAGTCTTGTCAATAAGTTTTTGGAGAAATTGAAATGAACACAGACAATGGTAAAGATTGGGACAAGATAGGTAATGCAATTATCATCTATCACACGAATGATGAAGTCCCCGTGGGGACAATTCCATTGTGACTGAGTAGGGAGGGTCTTGAAGAGATGTTGAGGGTGTTGGAGGGAGGAGAATAAAGATAAATATTCTCTAAACAGCCTGAACAAAAGATAATTTGACTTGCACCTGTAGTCTGAGATATGAGACAATTCACTTATGAATTTGAGTGTCAAGCGAGGAAATGAAAGTGCAGACTAAAATTGAACTTCTCGATTCAATCATGGGAAGTGGTAAGACACAGGGTGTCATTCAGTGGATGCTGAATAATCCTCAGAACAAATACCTTTACGTTAGCCCAATGCTGACTGAGGTAGAAGAACGTATCCCTACAGCTTGCCAAGCATTGGAATTTACATACCCTTGCACGGAAGAGTATAAGACTAAAGGTCAACACCTTCTTAAACTTCTTGAAGAGGGTTGTAACGTTTCCTTTACACACTCATTGTTTACTGACTTAACAAAGCAACACTTGGCACTAATACGTAAACATGAATATGTATTGATTGTAGATGAGGAAGTAGCTTTTATTGAGCCGTACAAAGGTAACTACAGCCGTGATGATATTGTATCACTTGAGAAAGCTGGACACATCAGAGTAGAGGAAGACAATCTAGGTCGTGTAGTTTGGCAGTGGTATGATGATAATGAAATGAATGATACGGCATACAGCAAACTTAAAAGGATGTCTGATCTAGGTATGCTGTACTGTGCTAAACGTGATCGTAAGATCATGGTTGTACACTTACCGATTGAGTTAGTGCAATCTTCAAGACGTGTTATTCTCCTTACATATCTCTTTAAAGGCAGTGTAATGGAATCCTTTATGGATCTTAAAGGGATTGAGATTGTACCGTTTAAAGAAGTAATACCACCTAAGACAACAAAAGATGTGTTAACAAAAGCTAAAAGCCTTATTACTTTTATTGATACAACAACTACAAAAGCTGTTTCTAATCTCAGTATGTCTTCAACTTGGTATAGTAAGAACGCTACTACAGCAGATTTAGAAAGGATTTCAAATGCTATTTTCTCTGTTTACCGTAAGTTTGGAGATAAAGAAAGTTTTATCTTTACAGCTCCTAAGTCTTTAGCTGATTACGAGTATGTGAAAGAAGAAAGATTGAAACGTAATATTATACACAAGAAGATGCCTAAAGATGTGGACTGGATTTATTGTGGTACTAAAGCAACTAATATGTGGTCACATAAATCAATTGCTGTACATGCTTATAATCGTTATGTAAATACAGCTATTAAAGCTTACTTACAGGATTATGGTACACCACCAGATGATGATATGTTTGCTTTATCTGAGATGGTACAATGGATCTTTAGGACTTGTATTCGTAACGATGAACCTCTGCAACTGTGTATTTTGAACAGTAGAATGAAGAGACTCCTGACAGACTGGTTGAATGGTAGCTAAAGAAAGTGGTAGATCTTGTTTCCCACTTTTTTCTGGAAGGCTTGATTTTAAAGGTCTGTAGAGGCGTTCCCTTATAATCAGAAAGACTTAGAAAGGGTTTGACATTGGTTCGTTTTAGGTTTAATCTTTGCTGTATGAATTATTAATTTGAGGTGATAAATGAAACGATTCACAAAATCCATGCTTAAGTCTGGTGACAGAGTAGAGCTTCGTAATGGCATAATGTACGTTGTCCTCAACGACTCTCGTTCTGGTGTTCTATTGTTCTCAACAAGCTGTTACAGTAGCTGTGAGTTTACAGAGGATCTTCTTAGTACGAGCTATTCAGACTCTGATATAATGAAAGTCTACACTGTAAAGAATTTGTCTGGTATGCTCAACCTAGAAAGTGATTGTGAACTGATTTGGGAACGTCCAAGTTATTCAGAAATGTTTGATTATATTGAGGGATTGAAATGCTAAGTGACTCTTGGTTTAAGAAGTGGTTTACTAGCACTCCCAAATACGAGTGGTGGGAGAAATACCTATCAGGACACCGCCTAAACGAAGAAGACAAAGTATTCCTCTCGTACTACACAGAGAAAGAATATCTTGCATTGTTCCCTGAATATTGGTATGTTGGTGCAAGGTATAAGACTACAGTGTTGGACAGCCTCCTGACGCTGAGGCATTGGCAGAAGACAGGGTTGTGGGAGTATTTCTATACAGAACGTAATCCATCACTTTATTGGGAGTATTTGAATAAATGAACAATTGGTACGACAAAGCATCAGAACAAATCCAACAGGATCACACTGAAGGATTGATTTCTGACAAAGAATACTATCAGCAAATGCGTGATCTTGATGAAGAATATCAAGAATATGTACAGCAGGAAGTTGATAGTTATCGTGATAGTTTTTATTGAGGAGAATTAAATGAAAGCACCAAAAAGCTTATTCGTAATTGTCTGTGATGAATGGACAGGCACACGCTATGCACGAAGTAATCTTGGTATCTATTCTACAATGGACACAGCTAATCAAGCACGTGAATATCTGCAAGCGAATTATAAGATCTCCGATATTGAGTATTGGG
>Ga0065714_10000108_pt1 | contig 10379 bp, 6 predicted proteins | sample MisRhiReplicate2_FD_59101 | JGI IMG/M metagenome (GOLD analysis project Ga0065714, IMG submission 59101) | Miscanthus rhizosphere microbial communities from Kellogg Biological Station, MSU, sample Rhizosphere Soil Replicate 2: eDNA_1 v2... | ecosystem: Host-associated > Plants > Roots >... | reverse complement strand
ACCTGGTGGGGGGCTCCTACAACATCAACGGCGTGGTCGGGCCTTACGGCGGCATCAAGTACATCGATCCGCTCTCCAAGGCGCAATGGTCGTCGGAATCCCTGGCCGGCAGCGGCATTCGCTAAGCCAAACGCAAAAAAGCGTCCGCAAAGTCCACGGCTCACAAGGCGTGGACCGTGCGGCGGTCGGTGCACGCCGATCGTCGCGGGCGCCAGGTGTGAACGTCAGACACACGGATGTGTGTCCCGGCGCGGTTTTCCGAAGAGGACGCGGTATGTGTTCGTATAAGAATTATTTGCAGGTGGCGTTTGGGGTTGTGCTCGGCCTGTTGCAGGGCGTCACCCACGCGGCCGATTACGTCGATGTGCTGGACCTGCCCGCCAGGGTCAGTGCCTTGGCCATCAACAGTCCGTTGTCCGGCATGGCCCGCGCCGGTGAGCGCGTGATCGCCGTCGGCCAGCGTGGCCATATTCTGTTTTCCGATGATGCCGGNCAGCACTGGCAGCAGGCCGCGGTGCCGGTCAGTGCCGACCTCAATGCCGTCAGCTTTCCATCCGCCACCCAGGGCTGGGCGGTGGGCGGCGACGGTGTGGTGTTGCACAGCAACGATGCAGGTGCGACCTGGCGCAAGCAACTGGACGGCCGCGAGATCGGGGCCTTGTTGGTCAAGCATTACGGTGCGTTGGCCAGTGCCGAACCTGACAACGAACAATGGCCACTGCTGGTCGCCGAAGGTGAGCGCCTGGTGGTGCAGGGCGCCGACAAACCCTTGCTCGATGTCTGGTTCGCCAACGACCGCCTCGGCTATGTGGTCGGGGTGTTCAACCTGATCCTGCGCACCGAAGACGGCGGCCAGAGCTGGACCCCGTTCCAGGACCGCACCGACAACCCGCAGGGCTTTCACCTCAACGCCATCGCCTCCACCGGCGATGCGCTGTACATCGCCGGTGAGCAGGGCTTGTTGCTGAAATGGAATGACGCCCAACAGCGCTTCGCCGCTGTGCAGACACCTTATCAAGGCAGTTTTTTCGGTGTGCTCGGCAAACCCGGGGAAGCGCTCGTCTACGGCTTGCGCGGCAATGTGCTGCGCAGCACCGATGGCGGTCTCAGCTGGACCCCGCAGGACACTGGCCTGCACGTCAGCATCACCGCCGGCATCGTCGATGCGCAAGGTGATTACCGCTTGTTCACTCAGGGCGGGCAGATGCTGGTGAGCCAGGGCGCCGGTGCGCAACTGCACTGGTTGCAGCAAGCCGAACCGGTTCCGGTGACGGGCGTCATGCGCGCCGCCAACGGTGCGCTGGTGGTGGTTGGCAGCCGTGGTGCACGGACGCTGTCCGTTGAATAAGCCCTCGAACCCTTAGAGCGAGAACCCAGACATGGGCCATATCAAACAAGAAACCATGCCGGTGATCCGCGATCTGCGGGACTTCGACCGCCAATCCGGCAATCGGCTGGAGCGGCTGGTGTTCAACTACCGTCCGCTGTTCATGCTGCTGATGGCGCTGGCCACCGTGGTGTTGGGCTACATGGCCGCGACTCGCCTGGAGCTGCGTCCAAGCTTCGAGAAAATGATTCCNCAGAGNCAGCCGTACATCCAGAACTTCCTGGAAAACCGCCAGTCGCTGCGCGGTTTGGGCAANTCGGTGCGGGTGGTGGTGGAGAACACTCAGGGCGATATTTTCGACCCTGGCTATCTGGATGTGCTCAAGCAGGTCAATGACAAATTGTTCCTCACCGAAGGCGTCGATCGCGCCTGGATGAAGTCGTTGTGGAGCCCGGCGGTGCGCTGGACTGAAGTCACCGAGGAAGGGTTCCAGGGTGGCCCGGTGATGCCCGATACCTATGAGGGCAAGCCTGAGCAGATAGAACAGCTGCGCCAGAACATTTCCCGTGCCGGCATCGTCGGCAGCCTGGTGGCCAGCGACTACAAATCGAGCATGCTGATCGTGCCGCTGCTGGACAAGGCCACGGCCAGCGGTCAGCGCATCGACTACCACGCCTTTTCGCAGATGCTCGAGGAGCAGTTGCGCGACAAGATCGAATTCGCCGGCGACAGCGCTGCACGCAAGGCCGGGGAGGAGGGCAAGGGCCAGTACAAAGTCCGGGTGATCGGTTTCGCCAAACTGATGGGCGACCTGATCGACGGGCTGATTCAGGTGATGATGTTCTTCGGCCTGGCCGTGGTCACTTCGCTGATCATCATTTACGCCTACACCCGATGCGTTCGCAGCACCTTGCTGGTGGTCGGCTGCTCGTTGATCGCGGTGGTCTGGCAACTCGGCATCGTCGCCTGGCTCGGCTATGCCATCGACCCGTACTCGGTGCTGGTGCCTTTNCTGATCTTCGCCATCGGCGTGTCCCACGCGGCGCAGAAGATGAACGGGATCATGCAAGACATCGCCCGTGGCACCCACAAACTCATCGCCGCACGCTACACCTTCCGCCGTCTGTTCATCGCTGGCGTCACCGCGCTGCTGGCCGACGCCGTCGGATTCGCGGTGCTGATGCTGATCGATATTCCGGTGATCCGCGACCTGGCAATCACCGCCAGTATCGGTGTGGCGGTGCTGATTTTTACCTCGCTATTGCTGATGCCGGTGGCGCTGTCTTATGTCGGCGTCGGCACCAAGGCGGCCGAGCGTGCGCTGAAAATCGACACCCGCGCAGAAGGGCACAAAGGCTTCGGCAAACTGTGGGACTTGCTCGACCGNTTCACCACGCGCAAGTGGGCCACGGGGGCGGTATTGGTCGCAGTGCTGATGGGCATCGGCGGNTTCATNGTCAGCCTGCAACTGAAGATCGGNGATCTGGAAAGTGGCGCACCGGAGTTGCGTGCCGACTCGCGTTATAACCGTGACAACGCCTACATCACCAGCCACTACGCGCTGTCCAGCGACCTGTTCGCGGTGATGATCAAGACTGCGCCGGAAGGCTGCTTGAACTACAAGACGCTGGTCCTCGCCGACCGTCTGGCCTGGGAACTACAGCAGTATCCGGGCGTACAGGCCACGGCTTCGTTGGTCAACGCGGTGCGCCAAATCACCGCCGGCACCTATGAAGGCAACCCCAAGCTCAACAGCATCCAGCGCAATCAGGACGTGCTGAACTACGCCGCGCANCAAGCCTCGGTCAACTCTCCGGAGTTGTTCAACACCGATTGTTCGCTGATGCCGGTGATCACCTTCCTCAAGGACCACAAGGCCGAGACCCTGGATGCCGTGGTGGGCATCGCCGAGAAATTTGCCCGGGAGAACAACAGNGAAGATCGCCAGTTCCTGCTGGCGGCCGGGTCGGCCGGGATTGAGGCAGCGACCAACATCGTGGTGCGCGAGGCCAATCGCACCATGCTGCTTTACGTCTATGCGGCGGTGACGCTGTTCTGCCTGATCACCTTCCGCAGTTGGCGCGCGACCCTGGTCGCCCTGTTGCCACTGGTGCTGACCTCGATCCTCTGCGAGGCGTTGATGGTGGTCATGGGCATTGGCGTGAAAGTCGCGACCCTGCCGGTGATCGCATTGGGCGTNGGCATCGGCGTGGATTACGCGTTGTACCTGCTCAGCGTGCAGTTGCATTACCAGCGCCAGGGCTTGCCGCTGTCTCAGGCTTACCGCAACGCCGTGTCGTTTACCGGCCGGGTCGTGGGCCTGGTGGGCATCACCCTGGCAGCCGGCGTGGTGTGCTGGGTCTGGTCGCCGATCAAGTTCCAGGCCGACATGGGCATCCTGCTGACCTTCATGTTCCTGTGGAACATGCTCGGCGCGCTGGTGCTGATTCCTGCCCTGTCGTACTTCCTGCTGCGTCACCCCGTTGCGCAAGCCCAAGTGGCGCAAGCCGCTGAAACCGATACCTCTCAACGCCAGGGTATGCCGCATGCCCTGACCACTTCCGAGTAAGCCAACCATGTCTGATTACAAAGCTCCTTTGCGCGATATGCGCTTCGTACTCAACGAAGTCTTCCAGGTGTCCCGGCTATGGGCCCAATTGCCTGGCCTGGCCGAGGTGATCGATGAAGAAACAGCCGCTGCGATCCTTGAAGAGGCCGGCAAAATCAGCGGTGAAGTTATCGCACCGCTGAACCGCAGCAGCGACGAGCAGGGCTGCACCTGGAGTAACGGCGCGGTCCAGGCGCCGGACGGTTTTGTCGCGGCCTACCAGGCATTCGCCGACGGCGGTTGGGTGGGTGTTGGCGGCGATCCGCAGTTCGGTGGCATGGGCATGCCCAAGGCCATTTCGGCTCAGGTCGAGGAGATGGTCAACTCGGCAAGCCTGTCGTTCGGCCTGTACCCAATGCTGACCGCCGGCGCGTGCCTGTCGATCAATGCCCACGCCAGTCAGGAACTCAAGGAACGCTATCTGCCGAGCATGTACGCCGGCACCTGGACCGGTTCCATGTGCCTGACCGAGGCGCATGCCGGCACGGACCTGGGGCTGATACGCACCCGTGCCGAACCTCAGGCCGATGGCAGTTTCAAGATCAGCGGCAGCAAGATCTTCATCACCGGCGGCGAGCACGACCTGACCGAAAACATCATTCATTTGGTGCTGGCCCGGTTGCCGGATGCACCGGCCGGCCCCAAGGGAATTTCGCTGTTTCTGGTGCCCAAGGTGCTGGTCAATGCCGATGGCTCGCTGGGTGAACGCAACGCGCTGTCCTGCGGTTCCATCGAGCACAAGATGGGCATCAAGGCNTCCGCTACNTGCGTGATGAACTTTGACGGGGCGACCGGCTGGATCATCGATGCGCCGAACAAGGGCCTGGCGGCGATGTTCACCATGATGAACTACGAACGTTTGGGCGTGGGTATCCAGGGCCTGGCGTTGGGTGAGCGTTCGTACCAGAACGCCGTCGAATACGCCCGTGNCCGCCTGCAAAGCCGTTCGCCGACGGGCGCGCAGAACAAGGACAAAGCGGCCGATCCGATCATCGTGCACCCGGATGTGCGGCGGATGCTGTTGACCATGAAGGCCTTGAACGAAGGCGGGCGGGCGTTCTCCAGCTACGTGGCCCTGCAACTGGACACCGCCAAGTACAGCGATGACGCGGCAACCCGCAGCCGTGCCCAGGAACTGGTGTCGCTGCTGACCCCGGTGGCCAAGGCGTTCCTCACCGACATGGGGCTGGAAACCACGGTGCATGGCCAGCAGATCTTCGGCGGCCACGGTTACATCCGCGAATGGGGCCAGGAGCAACTGGTACGCGATGTGCGCATCACCCAGATCTACGAAGGCACCAACGGCATCCAGTCACTGGACCTGGCCGGGCGCAAAATCGTCGGCAGCGGCGGGGCGCTGTACCGGCTGTTCGCTTCAGAAATCCGCAACTTTACCGCCAATGCCTGCGCTGACCTCCGCGAGTTCACCCAACCATTGAACGCCGCCGTCGACACCCTCGACGAACTGACCGCATGGCTGCTGGACCGAGCCCAGAACAACCCGAATGAAATCGGCGCGGCTTCGGTCGAGTACCTGCACGTGTTCGGCTACACCGCGTACGCCTACATGTGGGCGCGAATGGCCAAGGCTGCCATGAGCACGCATTCCAAAGACGATTTCTACGCCAGCAAACTGGCCACCGCGCGCTTCTACTTCGCCCGTCTGTTGCCACGCATCCACTCGTTGAGTGCATCGGCCAAGGCTGGCAGCGAATGCCTCTATCAATTGGACGCAGCGCAGTTCTGAGCCCACGTAAAAAGGACCGGGAACCACAACCATGATGGCGACAAAAATAATTCCGCCCGCCGACGGCGCCTATGCCTATCCCTTGCTGATCAAGCAATTGCTGCTGTCCGGCGTGCGCTACGAGCCGGGCAGGGAAATCGTCTACGCCGACAAACTGCGCTACAGCTACCAGACCCTCAATCAGCGGATCCGTCGGCTGGCCAACGCCTTGACCGCTGCCGGCGTCAAGGCGGGTGATACCGTGGCCCTGCTCGACTGGGACAGCCATCGCTACCTGGAATGCTTCTTTGCCGTACCGATGATCGGCGCGGTGCTGCATACCGTGAACATCCGTCTTTCGCCGGATCAGGTGCTCTTCACCATGAACCATGCCGAGGATGACCTGGTGCTGGTACATGATGATTTCCTGCCGCTGGTAGAACAGATTCACGGACGGCTTGAAACCGTCAAAGGCTACCTGCAGCTCACGGACGACACAGCCACTCACACGTCGTTACCGGTGCTGGGCGAATATGAAAACCTGTTGGCCGGGTCGGCAGATCAGTACGACTTTCCCGATTTCGATGAAAACTCCGTCGCGACCCTGTTCTACACCACGGGCACCACTGGCGACCCTAAAGGCGTGTATTTCACCCACCGCCAGCTGGTCTTGCATACCTTGAATGCCGTGGGCACTTTGGGCGTCTATCAGGGGTTGCCGTTGCTGCGTTCCGATGATGTCTACATGCCGATCACACCGATGTTTCACGTGCATGCCTGGGGTGTGCCCTATGTCGCCACCCTGATGGGGATCAAGCAGGTNTACCCCGGNCGCTACGAGCCCAACAGCCTGGTCAGGCTGTATCGAGAGGAGAAGGTGACGTTCTCCCACTGTGTGCCGACCATTTTGCAAATGATCCTGAACTGCGAGGAAGCGGCACAGACACGTTTCGATGGCTGGAAAATGCTCTTGGGCGGCAGCGCGCTGACATTAGGTATTGCCAGCGAAGCGAGCGCCAAAGGTATTCAGGTGCACAGCGGCTACGGCATGTCGGAAACCTGTCCGTTGCTGTGCCTGACTTACCTGCGCGACGAAGACCTTGCTCAATCCACGCAAGCCCAACTGGCCACCCGCATCAAGACGGGCACACCGGTGCCGATGGTCGACCTGAAAATCATCGATGCCAGTGGCAATGAGGTTGCCCATGACGGCGAGTCTCTGGGCGAGATCGTGGTGCGCGCCCCCTGGCTGACCCAAGGCTATTTGAAGGAGCCCGAAAAGGGCGCCGAGTTGTGGCACAACGGCTGGCTGCACACCGGCGACATGGCCTCTATCGACCCGTTGGGTGGAGTGGAAATCAAGGATCGCATCAAGGATGTGATCAAGACGGGCGGGGAGTGGATCAGCTCGCTGGAACTGGAGAGCCTGATCAGCGAGCACTCGGCCGTCATGTCGGTCGCAGTCGTGGGCATCGCCGATGAACAATGGGGCGAACGGCCGATGGCGCTGGTGGTGTGCGAGCCCGGGCAGTATCTCGATCGCAAGATCCTGGAGACGCACCTGCAAGGGTTCGTCGAGCGTGGCCGCATCAACAAATGGGCGATCCCCAAGCAGTTCAAGTTCGTCGCCGAAATCCCTAAAACCAGCGTCGGGAAGATTAACAAGAAGCTCATCCGGGAAAGTGAAGTGGGCTGAAAAAGGTGCGGTTGGGGGGGCTGCGTCAACCCTGATCACACGTCGCCAGGTGTTCTGTTTCGGATCAGCTGCTTTAAGGAACTGATGACTTGTCGGTGAGCTGCGCGGCGGACCACGGTGCGGGTCAATGCGCGAATATCGTGTTCGGAAGCACGGCTCACCGANGCCTCGATTGGAGGTGACTGATGGCATCACTGACGACAAAACCGTAGAGAAAATAATCAGGGTCGGGTTGGCGCGGAAAGACGCAATTGGCGTGTCACTACGGTATCGCATAGACCTTGAACAGCTTTTTGGCCATGTCGCTGGCGCCACCCAGGTATTTGTCGAATGCCTGCTCAATCTCGCCGGAGCGGTACATTTCACTCAGCGTGGTGTCGACCAGCAAACGGAAGTTTTCATCGTCTCGATCCACCGCCATTGCAGTCGGTGCGTACTCAAAAATACGCTCCAGTAGAACCAGGTTTCCTGCAGAGTAATTTGTACTGAGGAGGTTCTTGAGCATCATGCGTTCAGCGAAGAAGGCATCGGCTTTGCCTTCGGCAACCAGTTTAAGGCCTGCGTCAGTGTTCTCTACTGTGACCAGAGTGGCTACCACTCCGAGTAATTGCATCTGCTGACGGATCCACGTCTCGGTGACGCCGCCAACGATGGTGGCATAGGTTTGGTTGGACAGTCCATGATTGACAGTCGCTCGCCACGTTGGCCCGGTATGAGCCACCTTGCCATTAAGCACATTGAGCAACGCCTCTGATGCATCCTGGCGCACCACGGCCGAGAGGCCGGCCGTGTAGATCGGTACCGAGTAGCTCACAGCCTTGCGTCGCTCCAGTGTGGGGGGCGTCGGTGTACAAAGAATGTCGATCTTCCCCGAGCTGACGGCGCTTATCTCGTCGGTGACCGTGACGGGCTGGTAACGTATTTGCAAACCGGGCAAACCCAACTTGGTCTTGACCTTGTCGGCGATTTTCAGACAGAGATCGATGGCATAACCGCCGGCTTTATCGGCTGCCTGGACGCTAAAAGGTGCGAAGTCCGGCAGGTAGCCGAGGGTAAAGGTGTTGCTCGCCCGCACGCGTTCAAGCGTATTGGCATCAGCCAGTACCGGTGCCAGCGTGAGCAGGCAAACGAGCAGCAGGTTGTTGGCTTTGGTCAGTTTCACGTTCATATCCTGGTTCCCCGAATTCAGAGGTTTGTGCAGTCCTGAAGACAACGGTCAAGGGTTGTCGGCCCGGGTCTGAGCGGTTGGAGATGGGTCGACAAAACGTTTGGCGAGGAAACTGTAGAGCAGGTAGCCGAACACCAGGACAAGGGTGCCGCCGAACACGGCGTCTTTGCCGCAGGCATACAGGGCGTACAAGGAATAGGCCACGGCAACCAGTAATAGCACTGTGTTGCGGGTGTATACGCCGGCACTGACTTTGGCTTTGTACATCATGACCAGCAGGCCGGTGGCCGCCGTCACATAGGGGATCAGGTTGGTCACTGCCGCGAGGCTGACGAGCTTTCCGAATTGGGCGCTGGCATTGGGCGAAATGGTCGATAGCGCCAACAAGGTCTGCAACACACCACAGACCAGCATCCCGACTATGGGGGCATTCCGTGTGCTGACCTTGCTGAACAGTTTCAGGAACATCCCTTGGTCAGCCGTCATCTTGGCGGTTTGCGCCAGGGTGAACTGCCAGCCCAGCAGCGAACCGACACAGGCCATCACCGCCAGCGCCATAATGATGTTGCCGACCGTGGGGTTAAACATGTGTGCGTAGACGAGCGCAAAAGGCGCCGATGAGTTGGCCAGTTCGGCATTGGGTATGATGCCCTGAATAACCGTAGTCGATAGCACATAGACCACTGCCGCACCGAGCGTGCCGAACAGGCAGGCCAGCGGCACGGTGCGCTTGGGATCTTCCACTGCATCGGAGGCCTGCGCCGCCGACTCCATGCCGAGGAAGGCCCACAGGGTCAGGGGAATCGCCTTGCTGATGGCTTCGGAGATTGGCAGGTTGTTCGGGTTCCAGGCGGCAGCCAGCACATCGGGCTTGAACCAGAACCAGCCGATGATGCTCAAGCCGGCCACCGGGATAATCACACCCCACACGGTTATCGCACCGATCTTGCCGGTGATGCCGGGGCCGCCAAAGTTGGCCACGGTGGTTAACCAGAGCAAGCCGACCGTTCCTATGAACAGCGGAATGGCGCCACTTCCCAGCCAGGGCACGAACGATGTCATGTACCCCACTGCGGAGATGGCGACCGCCACGTTGGCGATGGCCAGCGAAAGAAAGTACAGATACGAGCAGAGAAAAAATCCTGATTTTGCGTGCGCCTCTTCGGTGTAGGCGGATAACCCGCCTGAGCGCGGACAGTAGATGCCACACTGGGAAAAGCAGTACGCGATGGCCATGGAACCGACGGCAGTGACGATCCATGACAACAATGAAACGGCCCCGAGTTGGGCCATGCTCGTCGGCAACATGATGATGCCTGAGCCCATCATGTTCACTGTGACCAGTGTGGTGAGCCCCATGAGGCTCATTTTCTTGCTTGAGTCGGCCATCGGAAACTCCTTGATCTGCTCAACGCATTGACCCTGAATCCGGCGCCTGATTACTTGTCGTCGGGCAAGGGGCTAAATCCTNGTTTTTGACCACATAGACCTTGTAGATTGGCCGGCCCTGGCTGTTACGCTCAATTTCCACGCCATGATTGTCATGCTCGAAACCCGGGAAGTGGCCATCGAACAGTTCCATCGCCAACAAGTCGTCGACGATGGCCTTTTTATCGGCGCCGGCTTTTTCTCCGGGCATCATCAATGGAATGCCCGGCGGATAAGGAACGATCTGCACGGCCACGGTGCGATCAATCATGTCTCGCACGGCGATTTGCTCAATCTCGCCTTTCACCAGCCTGGCGTAGGTGGCCCGAGGCGAAGCGACTGGGTCCGGCAGCAAGGTGAAGGCCGCATCCATGTTGTGTAGCATTTGCGAGCTGATCATGTCCTGGTGCATGGCTTCGGCGAGGT
>Ga0065714_10065386_pt1 | contig 10382 bp, 9 predicted proteins | sample MisRhiReplicate2_FD_59101 | JGI IMG/M metagenome (GOLD analysis project Ga0065714, IMG submission 59101) | Miscanthus rhizosphere microbial communities from Kellogg Biological Station, MSU, sample Rhizosphere Soil Replicate 2: eDNA_1 v2... | ecosystem: Host-associated > Plants > Roots >... | reverse complement strand
AAACTTATTATTAAAGTGATAAACGATAAGAAAAAACAGATTATTGAAATTATATAAAATAATATAATTCTTGAATTCACATGCTCATTCTTTAAGATTGTAACTTCTTTTATCTTATTATTTTTCGAGAATGATTTAATAATATATTTTCCTGAGTGATTAATATTAAAATCTGAGTAAGAAGTATATTTTTTATCTTAAGCTGTAAAAATATCAGTCGTATATATCCATTTTGGATTTAATGAGTCTGGAAATTTTTTGATTATTCTATTCTGTAAATCTTTTAATTCAAAAAAATAATTCTGGTATTTTGACTCATTAGAATTATCGTTCATAAGATAAACAGTATAAGCACCTTTCTCAAGATTAATTTCGGATTCTCCAGGTATTTTCACTTCAATAAAATTAAATTTTAAAAAAGTAAAAGTTAATAAGAAGACAAGTATTGATATCAGCAAAAAAATACCGGCAATTACTCTAAACTTTTTTTTCATAAAATTTAAATTTCCGAATAATGCACTTTATATTTTTTCATAAATAAATAATAGAACAGAGAAAAAAGTACAATACCAACTCCTAATATTATCCATTCAGAAACTTTGAATGCTTCTGCAAAACTTTCATTTTTTGTGTAAAATATCAAGATTGAAGAACTAAGATTGTTAAAACCGTGCAAAAGCATCGGTAGAAGCAGTGATTTAGTTTTATAATACACCAAACCTAAAACACAGCCCAATAAAACTGCACCTACAAACTGCCACGGATTTCCGTGCACTAAACCGAAAATAATTGAGGCAAAGATAATCGCTTTCCAGGGCTGCATTCCATTATTGATCATTCCTTTCTGAATAATTCCCCTGAAAATAATTTCTTCAAAAATGGGTGCCATAATCACCGCTGTGATGATCATTACAACCGGATCGTCGGTCAGCTGCTCCATCAATTTCGTGAAAAAATCGTAGTATTCCCCAAAAAACGGTCCAGTGATCGGAATTTGAGAAGTGACAAACTCACCAATAAACATCATTCCCAACATCATAGGAAATATGAGTAGGTAAGTATAAAAGTTAGTTGGAGAAAAATTGAAATTTAATTTTTGTTTAGTTTCAGGGCGCACAGAAAAAAAGTCAAAAAACGCAATTATTGTTACAAATAAAATCGCATTAGAAGCCATCAAAAACCAGTCTTTCAATTGTGGATTTTCATCAAAAATAAATATCCAAAAAACATTAAAAGCAGCAATAAACAAAGATCCTATTATAAAGCCTGCTAACATAATAAAACCACCAATCCAAGTAAATGTAAATTTTGGGTATCTGCTGTTTTCCATTTTTTAAATTTGAAAAACAAAGATAATCGATTTTACGAAAATACGGGATAGTAAAGCTGTTTTGAAACAACTTTCATTTATTATCAACTGATTTATCTTATCTATTTAGAACTTATAACCCATTTTAAATTATTTTTCTGAAGTATCTTTGCACCTTAATTTTTTATGAATATGGATCATGCAGTCAAACAGCCAGAAAATGTTAATTTACCATTGCTAACATACGTTGGTTTCACTTTTTTAGGATACTTTATCATAGGTCTATCACTTTCCGTTTTACCAATTTTCATCAGTAGAAATTTAGGTTTCAGTTTGGTTATTGCGGGACTTGTTATCAGTTTACAATATGTAGCAACATTTTTTCTGAGAGCTTATTCCGGTAAAATCATTGACGGAAAAGGTCCGAAACTTGCTGTTTTATTTAGTATGCTAAGTTTTTCATTGACCGGGATTTTTCTGGTTCTGGCTTACTATTTTAAATTTTCACCAATAATCAGTTTAGGATTTTTAATTATCACCCGTCTATTGACAGGCTGTGGAGAAGGGATGATTGGTGCAAGTCCAATCAATTGGGCAATTATGGCATTGGGCGAAAAACATACTGCAAAAATTATTTCTTACAACGGTGTTGCGTGTTACGGAGCTTTGGCAATCGGTGCTTCACTCGGAGTCGTTATCGAACATCAATTTGGCCTTTACGGCATCGGAATTCTTTCTATCATCGTTGGATTTTCAGGTTTTCTTTTTGCTAAAACAAAAACAAATTACACCAATTCACACGCTCAGGATTCTCAATCTTTCTGGAAAGTATTAGGGAAAGTTTCGCCTTTCGGAATTTGTCTGGCTTTGGGAGGAATTGGCTTTGCAAGTATTTCTACTTTTATCACATTATACTACAACTATTTTCATTGGAATAATGGTGCGCTTTGCCTCAGCATTTTCGGAGGATTATTTGTTGTGGGAAGATTGGTTTTTAGCAGTGTCATTAATAATTATGGAGGTATCAGAGTTGCGATCGCTTGTCTTTTAGTAGAAACAATCGGACTCTTAATTATATCATTCGCTACGAATTCTGAGATGGCACTTTTTGGAGCGGGCGTAACGGGATTAGGATTTTCATTAATTTTTCCTGCGCTTGGGGTTGTGGCTATTAAAAGTGTTTCGCCTTCAAGTCAGGGTTCAGCGTTGGCAGGTTATGGGCTTTTCATTGATCTTTCTCTTGGTGTTGCAGGCCCATTAATTGGAGGTGTTGCCGATATTTGGGGAATGAAATATATTTTTCCATTCAGTGCTTTGATGGTTTTTATAGGTTTGGGAGTTGCTTATATTCTTAAAACAAAATTGAGTTTCAAAAAGTCTTAAAATACGATTTTCAGAATCCGATAAAAATCCCGATTTTTGCAAATTCAAAATACACTATGTCAGACTTAATCAAAGAAATAGAGAAAAGAAAAACATTCGGAATTATTTCTCACCCCGATGCCGGAAAAACCACGCTTACAGAAAAACTTCTACTTTTTGGAGGTGCAATTCAGGAAGCCGGAGCCGTAAAATCGAATAAAATTAAAAAGGGAGCTACCTCCGACTTTATGGAAATCGAACGACAGAGAGGTATCTCGGTGGCGACTTCCGTATTGGCATTTGAATATAAAGGCTACAAAATCAACATTCTCGATACTCCTGGTCACAAAGATTTTGCTGAAGATACCTACAGAACTTTGACTGCTGTAGATTCTGTAATCGTTGTGATTGACGTTGCAAAAGGTGTTGAGGAACAGACAGAAAAATTGGTGAAAGTTTGCAGAATGAGAAACATTCCGATGTTGGTTTTCATTAATAAATTAGACCGTGAAGGTAAAGATGCCTTTGATCTTCTGGATGAAGTTGAGCAGAAATTAGGTTTAAGAGTTGTTCCGCTTTCTCTTCCGATCGGGATGGGTGCAGATTTTCAGGGCATTTACAACATCTGGGAAAACAATATTCAGTTATTTTTAGAAGAAAAAAAACAAAAAGTAGGTGAAGCCATCAAATTTGATGATATCAACGATCCTACAATCGACGAAATCATCGGTGCAAAAGCTGCGAAGAATTTAAGAGAAGAATTGGAATTAATTCAATCCGTTTATCCTGAATTCAGCCGTGAAGATTACATGAATGGTGATCTGCAGCCTGTTTTCTTTGGTTCAGCTTTAAATAATTTTGGAGTTCGTGAATTGTTGGATGCATTCATAGAAATTGCTCCGATGCCACAACCAAAAGAAAGCGAAACCCGTATGGTGAAACCTGAGGAATCTGCATTTACAGGATTTGTTTTTAAAATTCATGCCAACATGGATCCTAAACACAGAGACCGTCTGGCTTTTGTGAAAATCGTTTCAGGAACATTTAAAAGAAATGAGAATTACTTGTTGGTAAGAGAAGGCAAAAAGATGAAATTCTCGTCGCCGAATGCATTCTTTGCTGATAAAAAAGAAGTGGTAGATGAAAGTTTTCCGGGAGATATTGTCGGACTTCACGATACAGGAAGTTTTAGAATTGGCGATACTTTGACGGGTGGTGAAAAAATCAGCTTCAAAGGTATTCCAAGCTTTTCTCCGGAACATTTCAGATATATCAATAACAATGATCCTTTAAAGGCTAAACAATTAGCAAAAGGTATTGATCAGTTGATGGATGAAGGTGTTGCTCAGTTATTTACACTTGAAATGAACAACAGAAAGATCATTGGTACTGTGGGAGCACTTCAATATGAAGTAATCCAATATCGTTTGGAGCATGAATATGGAGCAAAATGTACTTACGAACCACTTTCTATGCACAAAGCTTGTTGGGTAGAAGCTGACGAAAAATCTGAAGAGTTTAAAGAATTTGCCAGATTAAAACAAAGATTTTTAGCAAGAGATAAATACAATCAATTGGTATTTTTAGCCGATTCGTCATTTACGATTCATATGACTCAGGAAAAATTCCCAAATGTGAAACTGCATTTTATCAGTGAATTCAAACAGAATTAAATATTAAAATTTATTTTTAAAGCATAAAAAAAACCGTTCATCTGAACGGTTTTTTTATGCTTGTTATTAATAATAGATTTTATTTATTAAGCATCAATAGTTTCTTAACAATCTTCTCATCATCTACTGTTACATGAATCATGTAAGCTTCTGTAGGAAGAGTTCTTAAATCAATCTTCTCATCTGCTCTGTTATCAACAGTTCTTGAGAAAATATGTCTTGTTCTTTTTGGTACTACTAATTTTCCGTCCATTGAATAAATTTCATAAGTTACTTTATATGGAGCAGGAAGTCTGTTTGCATCAAACTTCGGTGGGAAATCAGTCTTAATGTAAACATAACCGTCATTTGCAGGAACTGGATAAATCATCATGCCCTGGAAAATTGGTGATTGAGGACCACTTGGAGTTCCTGGACTTCCGGGATTTCCACCTCCTGGATTTCCACCTCCCGGAGGAATTACAACTGCTGAAGAATTGATGGTAAAGTTTTGTGAATTTACATTTAAAAATACATTATCAATAGCCTTCACCATAATTCTGGCATTATTCGTAATAGTGCCAAGTCCACCTGCAACAGTATAATTATATGAACCACTATTAGGAGTACTTGCCACCAATACAGTAGGGAATGTAAGACCACCATCTTTTGATAATAAAATGGTTACATTCGGCGTACTTACAGGTGCTGCTGTTGTATTCGCAACATCCCAAGTAATTGTTTGTGACTGACCTTCATTCCAAACAATTCCAGCTGTATTCTGTGAAGTAACTACAAAAGGTCCTGCAGTGGATACTACTGTTAGTTTCACATCATCACGACCAGTTTGGCCTCCTAATGAATTATTATCTCTTACTAAAACCGAAAAGTTAAGTTCTCTTGCAACAGAAGGAAGAACTTCCCAAGTACTCAATGTAGATGGAGTTACAATGACAGGTAATTTTGGGAAATATCTATAATTTACAGCGGTAGGGCTAAAAGATCTAAATAATGGACCGGCTGCAAGAGTAGAAGCTGGTGGTGCTGTAGCAGCAACAGTCCCCGGATCTATCTGTTCCCACGTATAAGTAAGTGAATCGTTATTTGCATCTGTTGCTGAAGCAGTTAAAACAAATGGGGTACTCTTAGGAATACTTTTATCTAAACCGGCATTTGCAATTGGTTCTGCATTATTTATCGATGTTTTTTCACCACAGGTAGAAGGTGATCCTGTTCCTGTAAGCGTTGTATACATTTCTCTTATACTAACTGCGTGGTAATAAGCATCACTATTATTTTGAACATTTGGTGCGCAAATTCCGGCATATCCCATAATAGTACTTGCACTTCCAGGCTCTATGGACGTAGGGCCATTTCTATTACAACCATTATTCTGAGTATGCTTAGCACCAAATTGATGTCCCATTTCGTGAGCAACAAAATCAATTACGAAAGGATCTCCTACAGGAATGGCAGACCCAGTAACACCACCTGCTTTGCTGGTACCACATACAGAAGGAGTAGCAGCCAAACCGTTATCATTACCCGCCGTTGCTCTGAAAAACAAGTGTCCGATATCATAGTTTGCCGCACCAATTACAGAAGTGGTTACTGAAATGTTCTCATTAAGCATTTGAGCAGCATCCAATGTGTTAAAAGTATCAGTACTGATGAAAAATAATGCATCTGTATTGGCTATAAGTTGCAACCTTATAGACATATCCCTTTCAAAAACTTCATTAAGACGGGTAACTACTAAATTAACAGCCGCAAGAACGGCAGCTTTTTTCTGAGCATCTGTTCCTGTACCCACACCAGCCTGTCCTGCGATATAAGCAGTGTATTCTATTGTTGTTGTAATTGAAAGCCTGTACTTTCTTTTAAGTCCGTCAATAACTGTTTTCTGAGCAACAGCCGCCGCTGCATCTTTCAGGTCGCTGTCACCATTAAAAAGACATTCAAACTGATTTAGTGATGATGCTTTTTTTCTGTCATACATTTTGTAGACATTATTATCTTTGGTATGAGAATCGATATAGTAAATACCATTATCATTTCTCACCATACCATTGAATCCGAAATAAGGATCTATGGTAAATCTCAACAGTGATGACTTATCATCTTTTTTGAATCCTATGTAAGATCTTACCTCAGAATATCTGTTTTGAAGATCAGGATGCATCGTTGATGACTCATAAACTTCATAAGTATCAAAACCTCCCTGCAGATTTGGGAAATTAAGAAGTACTCCTTTTACAGCAGGATATTTTTCTCTTTCCGGAGCATTCTTAAGCTGATTCTGAATGTCGTTGACATTAAGTGTAAATAAAGAATAATCAGATAACCTCACATTATTCTCACGTACTTCACTGTTTACTTTAGAATCAAATTTCTTCCAATGATTTTGCTGAGCAAACCCTGTAGCCGATAAGACAAGCAGGGAGCCCAGAATTAGTAGTTTTCTCTTCATATTTTTTTCAATTTTTTTAATTTTTCTGGAGTAAAAGTTTTACATCTGCCGGAATTTCACCATTTACTCTCAGGATTAGTATGGGATTGTTTTGTTTGCTTAATGAATATTCGCTGTTGCCTATTTCTTTATAATAAACCTTTAAAACAGAGTTGTCTTTCTCCATTTTAATAACTTCAATGTCACCGTATTTCTGTTTTATTAATGTGGGCTTCAGCAAAAGAAAAAATTCATCTTCAGAAAGTGTAGGTATAGGTTCTGATCGCGAAAACTTCTTATCAGCTAACTGGCTATAAATATCTAAAGTTTCACTAAAAGTTGTAATTACCCTATACTCTCCCAGCGGAAGATTATGGTTTGATCTTTTAACCTCAGAAAAAGTTATGATTCCTACTTGCTTGCTCATTGATGTTTCTATTTTTATCTCACTTTTTACCGCAGAAATATTTTTGCAACTGTATCCTGTAGCAATCATAAAAAACGATAATACTAAAAACCAAGCGCGTTTCATTATTAAACTCTCAAAAAGCAAAGGTAAATATTATTATATTTCCAAAGAAAGTTTTTTTTTAACATTTTTAACATTTAACATAAATCTTTGTAAAACTATTGTAAGTAATTTACAATTTACTGATTTTCAATATTATAAAATTTTACTAAAATCATACATTTCATTTACAAACCATCGGATCAATAAGATTCTAATTTTATTTCAACAAAAAAATAATCTTATGAAAAAGTATATTTTATTAGTAGCTGTGAGCAGCACTTTTATCATGTGTAAAAAGGGAGAAGCTGCAACATCTCAAATGGAAAACTCTGTACCTTCTGCAGACAGTACTCTAGCAAACGTTACAGACAAAGTGAATTCTGTAAGTAAAAATGCTGAAGCTGTTTTGGATTCTGCAAGTATTAAAATTAAAGATTTTGAAAAAACAAAAAGTGAAGCAGACGAAAAAATAGAATCTACCTCAAAAAGTATTGATTCGCTATCTGAAAAGATTGCTCATATGAAGCTTGAATCTAAAACAGAAGCGAAAAAAGATTCATCCAGTAAAAAGACTGAGAGAATTGTTGTGAATCTACCTGCTCCGAAAATTATTAAAGAAACGAAGATCATATATAAAGACAAACCAAAAACAAATTCTGAAGTTTTGACGGTTTCAAAAAACAAAATGCTGAAATCGGGAATCCTTGAACTTAATGTAAACAATGCAGAAACTGCTAAAGAAATCGTAAAAGAGCAGGTGAAAAAATATGACGGTTTTATCAGAAGTGAAAATATTTCTCTCAACAATAACGACAAGAAGATCGCTTATCTGAAAGTGAAAGTTCCGATCCAGAAGTTTGATTACCTGATGGATGATCTCAGTTATAATATTGGTGAGGTTGAAAATAAAGGCATCGATGTTTCAGGTCAGGATTTCGTCAACAATACTTTATGCGATGTAGAAATCACTTTATACGGAACTGATTCAAATCTTGCCATAAAAGATCAACCGGAAGGTTTTGGCGCAAAATCACTGGCTGCAGTTTCATCCGGATGGAATGTCATCACTTCTATTTTCCTGTTTATTCTTCCGCTTTGGCCTTTATTTTTAATTTCCGGAATTGCCTATTATTTTTACAAGAAGAAAAACAAAAACCTTCCGGGAAACAATTCCAACTAAAAAATTAATAAAATTTTAAGACAAAAATGATTTTCGAAAAGAAATTCCTCATACATTTGCATCAATAAATGTTAAAGTTATAATAAAAACCAGATTATATTTAACCTAACAAGGTAAATACAATCAAAGAATAAAGAATTTAATATTTCATATATTATATATTTGTGATTTGGTGTAAAGTAAAAGGCTCTCGATTTGAGAGCCTTTTATGATTATTTCATGTTCACTATTTTGTCTACAATATACTTTGTGTTTCCTCGCCACGGCAAAGTCCCGTTGTATTCTTTATAATGAAGATCAAAGGTTTTTCCACTGTTGAGCTCCAGTTGCTTGAAGATTTCGGGATCTTGTACCGAAAATTCAAATTCATAGCTTGTTATTGTTCCGGTTTTTCCTCTTCCGAAACCTTCCTGAATCAGTTTGCCTTCATAGGTTTTAAAAACATAGCCTTTATTGATGGCATAATTCAGGTATCCGGATTTCACACCTTCTCCGAAAACGAAGAAAAATTTATACCAGATAAAAACTCCCACAAGAAGTAAAATGACTCCCAAAGTGATTAACCAAGATTTTTTCATACAAGATATTTAGTGTTTTTAAATTTACGTTGATTATTTTGAAATGCTTCTCGAAATTACAATTTTCTGAATTTCAGAAGTTCCTTCATAGATCTGAGTGATTTTCGCATCTCTCATCAGTCTTTCTACGTGATATTCTTTTACATATCCGTATCCACCGTGAATTTGTACAGCTTCAATCGTAGTATCCATTGCAACCTGAGAAGAATACAATTTTGCCATTGCTCCGATTTCTGAAATATCTTTACCGGCATCTTTTTCTACTGCAGCTTTAAAGCAAAGCATTCTTGCAGCTGTAATCTGAGTTGCCATATCTGCCAATTTGAAAGCAATTGCCTGATGATGGATAATTTCAGTTTTAAAAGCTTTTCTTGTTTTGGCATATTTAAGAGCCATTTCGTAAGCTCCGGAAGCAATTCCTAAAGCCTGAGAAGCGATACCTATTCTACCACCATTCAACACAGCCATTGCAAAATTGAACCCGAAACCATCTTCACCGATTCTGTTTTCTTTAGGCACTTTTACATTGTTGAAAAGCAAAGAATGCGTGTCACTTCCTCTGATTCCTAATTTGTCTTCTTTTGGTCCGATCTCAAAACCTTCCCAACCTCTTTCTACGATGAAAGCGTTGATTCCTTTATGTTTTTTCTCAGGATCTGTCTGTGCGATTACAACATAATAAGAAGCTGTTCCACCATTGGTGATCCAGTTTTTAACTCCGTTTAAAAGATAATAATCTCCTTTGTCTTCTGCAGTAGTTTTCTGAGAAGTTGCATCAGAACCGGCTTCCGGCTCAGACAAAGCAAATGCTCCGATTACCTGACCGCTTGCCAGAGGTGTAAGATATTTTATTTTTTGTTCTTCAGAAGCATATTTTTCCAGACCTGCACAAACCAATGAGTTATTTACAGACATTACAACCGCTGCAGAAGCATCAATTTTTGCAATCTCTTCCATTGCCAAAACGTAAGAAACGCTGTCCATCCCGGCTCCGCCGTATTTAGGATCAACCATCATTCCCAAAAGCCCCATTTCTCCCATTTTTTTCACCTGCTCAGTAGGAAATTTCTGGTCACGGTCTCTTTCTATTACTCCCGGTAAGAGCTCGTTTTGTGCAAAATCTCTTGCTGCCTGCTGAATCATCAGCTGTTCTTCTGATAAATTAAAGTCCATAAAAATTATAATTAGATGGTCGTAAATTTACACTTTTTAACGAAATCTGAAAATACTAAGAGAACTTAGTATAGTGAACTTCAAATTTCACTGTATTGATAGGCGTTTATCATTGAAATAAATATTAAAAATTTCTGTATACATCTGATCTTTTTGCACTTAATTATT
>Ga0065714_10065385_pt1 | contig 10382 bp, 11 predicted proteins | sample MisRhiReplicate2_FD_59101 | JGI IMG/M metagenome (GOLD analysis project Ga0065714, IMG submission 59101) | Miscanthus rhizosphere microbial communities from Kellogg Biological Station, MSU, sample Rhizosphere Soil Replicate 2: eDNA_1 v2... | ecosystem: Host-associated > Plants > Roots >... | reverse complement strand
AACACATGCAATCTTGATGCTTCAATATCATTAATAATTCCGGCACTACTGAGGTCGTCAATTAAATCCATGGGTTAGAATTTTTATTAAGGTATAAAAAATAGGGGGGATCATAAAAAAGCCTAAACAAAAAAAAGCCAGTACATTATGTACTGGCCTTTTATATAAAAGTTGTGATAACTTATTTTACTTGTGCTTCTGCACGAGCAATATATTCGTCAATCATTTGAGCTTCCTGACTTTGAGGATACTGAGTTTTGATCTTAGTATACGCTTCAGCAGCATCTTTATATTCTTTTTGAACTTCATATACTAAACCAAGTTTTTTAAGGAACAATGGAGAAGTAAATTTGTTGCTTGCTTTATCAGCTGCTTTTTTATAGTAAGTGATAGCTTGTTTGTAATCTTTTAGCTCACTATATGCATCGCCTAGTAAACCTAAAGCTAAAGGATCTGCAACAGGGCTTCCTGTTTCAGAGTATTTACCTAAAGACTCAATTGCTTTTTGGTATTCACCTTTACGTAAATAGATACCACCTAAATAAAGATTAGCTAGGTTAGCAGATTTAGTATTTGCATACTCGTCAGCAATTTTTTCAAATCCTGGGTAACCGCCTTCGCCGTTTATAGCTTTGCTGGCTAATGAGTCAACTCCTAAGAATTGCTCTGCTTTATACATTTTAGCTGAAGCTTCTTCCGCTCTGTTTTTTAAATAAACACTCTGATACCAGATGTAAATTCCAATTAGTACAATGATAGCACCTGCAATGAACAAAAGGCTTTTCGAGTTTTCTTGTAAAAAAGAACCCTTTCTTACCGGTTGATTTATTTCTTTTTCTGTTGTGGACATTTTATTTAAAAAAATTAAGGACTGCAAAAATACATTTTTACATTAAAGTATCAACCCCTTTTTTGAGTATTTAAATAAACTTTAATGAACTGAGCGTTAATTAGAACCGGCCGATGGTTTAATATGTTAATCTAACGTGGTAACAGACCACCAAAATAGGTAAAGTTTGTGAGGAAATAAATAGGCTAACATCGACCTGATTTAACAAAGCTAAACGGTAACTTTGCTGTTGATAATATGTGGTTAAAAAATATTACACTCCTCAATTTTAAGAACTACGCAGACGCGAGTATTAGTTTTTCGAAAACAGTAAATGCGTTTGTGGGAAATAATGGCGCTGGTAAAACTAATTTGCTGGATGCAATACATTATTTATGCCTTTGCAAGGGGTATTTTAATCCAATAGATAGTCAGCAGATTAAAACAGCTGAAGATCTTTTTTTGATTCAGGGTGATTTTGATCGTAAAGAAAAGAACGAAAAAATTACCTGTGGTGTAAAAAGGAATCAGAAAAAACAGTTTAAAAGGAACAAAAAAGAGTACGATAAACTGGCCGATCATATCGGATTATTTCCTTTGGTAATGATTTCTCCATACGATACCAATATCATTACGGATGGGAGCGAAGAGCGCAGGCGTTTTATGGATAATGTGATTTCACAAACAGATACACATTACCTCGACGGACTTATTCTTTATAACCGTCATTTGCTAAATCGTAATGCGTTATTTAAGCAAATTGCGGTAACCAGGAGCTACGATCCGACATTATTGGAGATATATAATGAGCAGTTGGTTCAGTCGGGCGCAAAGATTTTTGCTAAAAGAAAGCAGTTTATGCTCGATTTTATTCCTCTGTTCGATAAATACTATCAGTTTTTAACTGATGACAATGAGCAGGTAAGTTTACAATATCAGAGTCAATTGATTGATACTCCTTTTGAACAACTACTAGCGCAATCAATAGAAAAGGATAAGATTTTAGAAAGAACTACCACTGGAATTCATAAAGACGAACTGATATTTACCATTACAGGAATGCCTTTAAAGAAGTTTGGTTCGCAGGGGCAGCAGAAATCGTTTTTAATTGCGCTAAAATTGGCGCAATATGCTTATCTTCAGAAATATAAAGGGTTTAAGCCTTTGTTGTTGTTGGATGATATTTTTGATAAACTGGACGATAGCAGGATGCATAAACTAATGGAATTGGTTTCTCATCAGGATTTTGGACAGATTTTTATAACAGATACAGGAAGAGAAAGAGTTTTGGCATTGTTTAATAAAATAAATGTGCCGGTAACATTATTTGAAGTAAATAACGGATCAGTAAATCATGCGTAAACCTAATGATATTACCTTAAAAGAAGGTATTGGTAAATTACTGAATGTATACAGACTAAAAGGAAGGTTTGATGAGACTTCTGTAGTTGCCTATTGGCCAGAATTAATGGGTAAAGCTGTTGCAAACCGAACTACACAAATTTATATAGCACATAAAAAGTTATTTGTAAGGCTTGAATCATCAGTTGTTAAAAATGAGTTGCTGATGGTTAGGGCCGGCATCATCCAAAAAATTAATGAACGTGCCGGCACCGAAGTAATTACAGATATTGTATTTCTGTAGTAGTTTTTGTTTGTACTTGCTTTAAAATATCTTACTGATCAACCAAATGATTAGTGCCAGAACCAGAACAACAACGATTACGCCTGTCATTACACCTGCCTTAAAAATTCCTTCAATTAATTTACAGCTGGTTAATGTGGTTGTTAGAAATACTATAATTGCAAGTGGAAAATATCTTTTGGTCATCATAAGCTTTCTGTTTTATTATTAAACAAAATCTTACACCAATGGTTTTATATTTACTTTCCGTTTACCTTAAGTAGCTCAATTTCAAATACTAGAGTGCTGTAAGGAGGAATGTCCTGGCCAGCTCCCCGTTCGCCATAGGCAAGGTTATATGGAATAAAGAATTTATATTTTGAACCTGCAGGCATTAATTGCACACCTTCTGTCCAGCCGGCAATTACACCATTTAGAGGGAATGATATAGGTTCATTTCTGTCGTATGAGCTATCAAATTGTTTTCCATTTAATAAAGTACCTTTATAATGTACAAGTACAGTATCTGTAGCTTTAGGCATAACGCCGGTACCTTTGGTAATAACCTGGTATTGTAATCCGCTGGCTGTTACCTGAACTCCTGCTTGTTTTTTATTGTTTTCTAGGAAGGTGCTTCCTTCAGCAATTGCCGGCCCGAATTTCTTTTTGCTTAAAGTTGCAAATAGATTATTGATGGCAGCCTGTGATCCTTGTGTGGTAAGGGCAAATGGTTTTTCATTAAAAGCATCCTGAAGGCCTTTTACAAACAAGTCATAATTAAGTGCATTCAAGCCATCTTTTTTCATATTAGAGGCCATTGTTATTCCAAAAGAATAGCTAGCTGAATCCAGTGTAGTTTTGAAAGTAGGTTTTGCGATTGGTTTTTGAGCGCTTTTAGCGGCTGGAGCTTTTTTAGCGGGGGTAGTTTTTTTACTTGTCTGGGCAAGTGCTGCTACAGAGCATAATGGTAATAACAGTGCGATTGCGATCTTCTTCATTTTAATAAATTTGTGCCGAAAGGTACAAACTTATGATTATTACCCTGCATGTTATTTGTATTTTGAACATGCAGGATAATGAGTTTTTTGTCTAGAAACGCTCTGCAGCGGTGAAAAAGAAATCACCTTCAATAGCAGCATTCTCGTTTGAATCCGAACCATGAACAGCATTTGCATCAATAGATTTAGCATATTTATTACGGATAGTACCTTCAGCAGCTTCTGCAGGGTTGGTAGCACCAATAAGCGTTCTGAAATCTTCAATAGCGTTATCTTTCTCTAAAATAGCTGCAACGATAGGTCCTGAAGACATAAAGCTTACTAAATCAGCATAAAAAGGACGTTCTTTATGTACTTCGTAAAATTTACCAGCAGTTTCAGGCGTTAATTGAGTGTATTTTAATGCGATGATTTTAAAGCCAGCTGCAGTTATATCATTAATAATTGCACCGATATGCCCATTTGCAACAGCATCAGGCTTGATCATGGTAAAAGTTCTGTTCGTTGTCATTTTTTTTATTTCAAATTTTTTGCAAAATTACGTTTTATACTGTTAATATTAAAGTTTGAAACTTAGATATAATCAGCACTGCGCAAAACAATTACAGCGATCTCTCCGCAGGCATAAAATAAATAGATTTACAGAAGAAATATAATAGGTTCAATTAATCATTAAATCATTAGCTTTGCGACCGAAAATTATGTTGTCCATTTCAGAAATAAAGTCGTTGCTGGCTACGCCGCAAAAAATAGTAATCACTACTCATCATAAACCTGATGGGGATGCAATGGGTTCCTCTTTGGGGCTTTATGCATATTTGATTCAGCTTGGGCACCATGTAAAGGTGATTACCCCAACTGATTATCCGTATTTTTTGCACTGGCTTCCTAATAATTCCGATGTAATTATTTACACAGAACAACCGGAGCAATCGGCCGAATTGGTTGCAGAAGCAGCAATGATATTCTGTCTTGACTTTAACAGTCTTACCAGAATTAACGAACTTGGGGAGTTAGTTAGAGCTTCTGACGCTTATAAATTAATGATCGACCATCACCTGGAACCTGAAGATTTTGATGACTATCGTCATTGGAGCATCAGTGCATGTGCAGCAGCTCAGCTGGTTTATGAGTTTATTGTAGATGGGCTGGAAGATGGGGGAAGGATGAATAAGGACATTGCTACCTGCCTATATACTGGTATAATGACGGATTCCGGATCTTTCCGCTTCCCTTCAGCAACATCAGATGTGTATCGCATGGCTGCCGATTTAATAGATTTAGGTGCCGAGCATTGGAGGATTCATCAGTTGGTATACGATAATGCTACCGAGAACAGATTGAGATTTTTAGGCCATTGTATAAGTAACAAGTTAGAGATATTTAGAGAGTTTAATACGGCAATTATTTCAGTTACCAAAGCCGAATTAAATCAGTTTAACATTGCTACAGGTGATACAGAGGGCATAGTAAATTATGCGCTGTCTATAAACGGGATCAGGCTCGCTGCATTTATTATTGAAAGAACTGATAAAGTTAAATTATCTTTGCGCTCCACCGGCGATTTTCCTGCTAACGAAATTTGTAAGAAGTACTTTAATGGCGGTGGGCACAGGAACGCTGCAGGAGGAGTTTCGGAAAAGAATTTAGAAGATACAATAGAACAGTTTAAATCTGTATTGATAGAATATAAAACTCAATTATTACAATAAACAGGGGCAACCCTTTTAAGCATAATTAAAAAGTATAAATAGAAACCAAAAATAATTTAAAAAACCACATGAAGAAAGGTATAGTAATTCTTTTCGCAGCAACATTAGGGTTAGCTGCTTGTAACAACTACAAAAAAGGACCGGGCGGTTTGATGTATCAAATACACAAATCTGGAGGAAACGAAAAGATTAAAGAAGGTGATATCGTTAAAATTAACTTTATCCAAAAAACTGAAAAAGATTCAACAATTGTAAGCACATTCGATTTAGGTCAGCCGCAAATATTTCCAGTAGGAAAAAAAGCTTATGAAGGCGATATGAACGATGTACTTTATTTATTTGGTGAAGGTGACAGTGCAACATTTAAATTAAATCTTGATACTATGGCTAAGCACTCTGGTCAGCCAAAGCCACCTGCAAATGCAAAAGATACCTATATGGTGTTTACTGTTAAAATTGAAAAAGTGTTGAAAAAAGCTGCTGGCGAAGCAGATACAACTTTCCAAAAGAAAGCTCAGGAGTTTTTCCAAAAAGATTACCAAGCTACTATTGCTAAAGCAAAAGATTCTGAAGCGGGTAAGATTAAAAAATTCATTGAAGATAACAACCTTAAAACTCAAACTACTGCGTCTGGTTTACACTATGTAATCAATACTCCAGGTAGCGCTCAAAAACCAGTTGCAGGTGATACTATCATGTTAAACTACACTGGTAAATTGCTTAACAAAAAAGCAAACGGTAAAGACAATATTTTTGATACTTCAATCGAATCTGTTGCTAAAGAAGCTGGGAAATACAATGCTATGGCAAAATATGCTCCACGTCCGTTTACTATCGGTGCTGCAATCCCAGGATTTGATGAAGCTTATCAATTAATTGGTAAAGGTGGAAAAATCACTGTAATCATTCCTTCAGTATTAGGTTACGGAGAAGGTGGTCAGCCACAAGCTGGAATCGCTCCTTTCTCTCCTTTATGTTTTGAAATTGAAGTTGTAGATATCAAAAAACCTTCAGCCCAGGCTGGTGCAACTATTGCTCCAATAGCTCCTGCTGCTCCGGAGGCTAAGAAATAGATAGATTTAATGTCCAAAAACAGGTTGACTATTTTTTGATTTACAAACTTGATAAAACCCTCAAACATCCTAAAAAGTGTTTGAGGGTTTTTTATTTTTCCATCGGCTGAGCGATTAAAATAAAAACCCCCGGCAGTAATACCAGGGGTTAATTTGATAACCATAATGTTATCAGTTTAGTTACAGATTAACAGCTGCTGTCAATGATAATCTCTGTAAATAAATAATAAATTAGTTAAACTGGGTTTATTTATACAAATATTTCAGGGCAATAAGATCATTTGGATTGAACGTCCTATCCCCTCCATTAGAACAAGCTAGCATAAATGATTCTGCATCTGCTTTAGATGGTGTTCCAGGGATTTGAATAGCTCCTACACCAGCACTACCTTCATTTGATCTTCTTCCTCCACAGCTATATGCGCGATTCATATAATCCGTATGACGGAAGCCTATGCAATGACCAACCTCGTGTTGTAATACTGATGTTAAATACTGTAAATTAGGGTTGGTGCCATAAGCATTCACATTGGTGTTCATTTTGACCTGATTGAAAGGCTGACCTGAAGATGTGGGGAATCCGGCTGAGCCTAATGTAATGTAGCCACCGCTAGGACCCTCATTAAAACCAAACACATCTATATTTCCAACGGTTCCTGCATTTGCTCTTTGAAAAGTTATGCGTAATCCCTGGGTGTTGTATCTGGCAATCATTAAGTCGACAGCGTCGCTATAAACCTGTGGAAGATTAGTAACAGAGATGGTGATTACCCTTGGTAATCCAGTAACTAAATTGGTGGTTCGGTACTGCTCTGTTTGTGCAATATTCAAATTTGGACTATTTGATTTGCTATTCAAGTTGTCATCAGTTAAGACAATATCTCCCTCTACTAAATAGCCACCTTCAACTTTTCGGGCGTTTTCTGTGCTAAAACCCAATGCTGAGATTTGAGATAATGTAGATTTTGAGATTTCATCTTTGTTTGAAGTATCCGCGGGTTCCTGCTTTGTACAGGCAAACATAGATACTGCCAAGGCCCCTGTAAGGGCCAGAGCTAAAAATTTAGTTTTTTTCATGAATTTAGGTTTTCGGTAAATTATTATTACGCAGCTAGTTAAACTAATCCTAAATTAGGATAATTTTATTATAATCAAAATTTTACGAAATAAATATTCTATAATTTAATGGCTTTTCGATACACATACCTGTCTTTTTTTCTATTCGCCTTTAATTTTAGTGCCTTATGTCAAGATAAGGCAAATAAAATTCTTGGTTTGTTTGAGCGTTCTGCGCTGATATCAGTAGTTGATGCCAGTGAGGATAGCTTGATACTTGTTAAATTTAAACGCCCTTTGTCTAACCAGCAATTGGCTACTTATAAGCCAAAAAGAATTTTTTCTTCCACAGCTGTGGTGATCAATACTAAAGTCCTTAAAGGTGACACTTTAAATTTAATTTCAAGAACTGTAGTTAATGCGTTATGGAAGGCAAGTAATAAACTAATCGAGGTATATGCCTTAAATTTAAAAAATAACGCCGTATTTCCGGTTAGGGTAGCACTTACAAATACGGATAAGTCATTAGCTTCTTTGAATAAAATTAAAATAATTGAGATAGATAAGGCTAATAAGGTCGTTCTTGTCGAAGTGGCCAGTACTGATCTTCTTTTGATATTAGAAAATCCTGATGTTGTTTTTGCTGATGTTGTTCAGACAGCAAAAGAAGAAACCGTAATAAATGGGGCTGACCTATCAGTAAATAATATCGCTTCAGTAAGCCATCTTTTTCCGGGGATTGATGGAACTGGTGTTGCGCTATCCTTAAAGGAACAAATGTTTGATGAGAAGGATCTTGACCTAAAGGGGAAAGTTATTTTATCCCAGTCAATACCACAAAGCAATCATGCAACAATAATGGCAACATTAGCTGTTGGAAATGGTAATTCATATATTAAAGGGATGGGAGCAGCTCCTGCAGCTAAGCTTGCAAGTTCATCTTTTGCTAATTTAATGCCAGATGATATAACGACACAGAATAGGTTTAGGATCAGTGTTCAAAATCATTCTTATGGCACCGACATCGATAATACCTACGGAATTGAGGCTGCTGCTTACGATAAACAGGTATTTGAGACAGATACACTGATCCATGTTTTTTCTGCAGGGAATAAAGGGACCTCAACTTCTGGTTCTGGGTTATATGCAGGACTTCCAAATTTTGCGAATCTTACCGGGAATTTCAAACAGGCCAAAAATAATCTCGTAATTGGTGGTACCAACCTGGAGAATATAATCGAAGGCTTAAGCAGTAGAGGGCCTGCATACGATGGACGTGTTAAACCAGATCTTGTTGCTTTAGGAGAAGATGGGACGTCTGGTGCGGCTGCATTAATTAGTGGCGTTGTTGCGTTATTGCAACAGCAATATCATAACTTGCATGGAAAAATGCCTTCTTCTGCTTTGATAAGAAGTATTCTGATCAATGGAGCAGATGATCTGGGGATACCCAATGTTGATTATGTAAGTGGTTTCGGCAGACTTAATGCAGCAGCTTCATTAAAAACATTAGCTGAGGGTCGTTTTAAGCTGGGTGAGGTTACTCAACAGCAAGACTTTAGTTTTCCTGTCCAAGTACAGAATGCACAGCAACAAATTAAAGTTACTCTTGTTTGGAATGATCCCGCGGCTGACGTTAATAGTTTGCAAAGTATTGTCAATCATTTAGATGTTTCTCTAGAAACACCAGATGGAAGTATTATTTTTCCTTGGGTCTTGAGTTCTTATCCAGATGTGGATTCCTTGATGAGATCTGCAGAGCGAAAACGAGATAACCTGAATACAGTACAGCAGTTAAGTCTGAATAATATTCTCCCTGGAAAATATATGATTCATGTAAAAGGGCGGGTGATAAAACAAGATAGGCAATTATTTGCATTGGCATATCAGTTAACTCCTGTGAATTCTTTCGATTTCACCTATCCACTAGCGGACCAACAGCTTTTTGCATCTGAAGATAACTATGTTCGCTGGAGCTATACATTTTTTGAACAGCAGACAGGGACATTATCTGTGAGTTATGATAGCGGCGCAAGCTGGGAAGTGATCCATTCAAATATAAGTTTGAATTCTGAATTTTATAAATGGGACGTACCAGGACGTTTTGGAAGAGCACAATTAAAAATGCGAATTGGTACGCAGGATTACTTAAGTAAGACATTTATTTTATCCCACCCTTTATCCTTAAAAGTAGGGTATAATTGCGATGATAAAATTCAGTTTCATTGGTCGCGACAACCAGGCGCAACGGGTTATACTATGTACAACATTAAGGATAATAAACTAATGCCTATAGCAACCAGTTTAGACACTATTGCGCTGATTAGTAAATCTTCTGTTTCATCTCCTTATTTTGCTGTAAGCGCCAATACTGCTGATTTTATCGGATTAAAAAGTTATACTATTGATTATACCACGCAAGGGGTCAGGTGCTATGAAAAAACTTTTACCGGTACTGTTGTGGGGAATTTGATAAAACTGGATTTAAATATAGGATCGACGTACAATCTGAAAAAAATTATCTGGGAAAAGCAAGTCACTGCCAATTCATTTACAACATTAAAAGAAGAAGATGTTAGTCTAAATGCACTAAACTATACAAATGTGGATTCAAATCCCAGATCTGGAATTCAACGTTATCGGATAACTTATGTAACTACAGGAAATGTAAGAATACAGGGAGAGGCTATTGCTGTAAACTATTTAAAAATGAATGAATTTGTTTTTTATCCCAACCCTGTTGATCGGTATTTAACTGTTTTAAGTGGCTCTTTTGAGCCATACGCTCTAACACTTTATAATATTACAGGGCAAAGGGTATTTTTGGAAAGTGCAAATGGAGTTGGTCGGTTTGATGTCGGTAAATTAATTTCGGGAATGTATCTGGGGGTGATTTCAAGGAAAGGGGATGCAGTACAAAAAATTAAAGTGATAAAAAAATAAGCGAATTATATCTTTGATTTTTTATTGGTGAACTTCTTCAAGGATGAGGTGAGACAACAAAAATGGTACCTTGCACAGGTTTTTTATTAACTTTGCTCATGCTTTTAACAGATACCCACACGCACCTGTATTACGAAACAGACGAGG
>Ga0065714_10003302_pt1 | contig 10385 bp, 8 predicted proteins | sample MisRhiReplicate2_FD_59101 | JGI IMG/M metagenome (GOLD analysis project Ga0065714, IMG submission 59101) | Miscanthus rhizosphere microbial communities from Kellogg Biological Station, MSU, sample Rhizosphere Soil Replicate 2: eDNA_1 v2... | ecosystem: Host-associated > Plants > Roots >... | reverse complement strand
TTTTTCGTTTAATGCAACTAATATTTATTGCCATAACAGCAGTCCGTTACACCTGGTTAATCCTTTTCGAAGTAATTCAGCCTTAAATCATTGCCATCAAACACCGCATATGAATTGAAATTGATCCATTCTCCAAGATTTACATATTTCGTTTTATCCGTAATATTGAGATCCAATGGCAGATGCCTATGGCCGAAAACGAAATAATCGAAATGCTGTTTTTGCAATATTTCTTTGGCATAAATGGCTAGCCATTCCTTCTCCTCGCTCTCAAAAACCTCTTTGTTGGCATTGGCAAGCCTGCTGTTTCCAGACCACCAGTTGGCTATTCCCAAACCAATTCTCGGCGGGATCAAGGCAAATAACCATTGACAAACGGGGTTTCTAAAAATCTTTCTTAATAACTTATATTTTGCGTCGCCCGGACCCAAACCGTCACCATGATGTAAAAAGAAACGTTTACCCGCTCTTTCCATGATTAATTCATCACTCACTATCTCTATACCCATCTCTTCCGTAAAATAGGTATTGACCCACATATCATGGTTGCCTTTAAAAAAGTAAACCTTTATTCCGGCATCGGTCATAGCGGCGAGCTTCCCCTGCAACCGAACAAATCCTTTAGGCACAACAGTGTGATATTCAAACCAAAAATCGAAAATATCGCCCATTAAAAACAACTCACTACACGATGATTCTATGGAAGTTAGCCATCTTAAAATGCGATCTTCACGCTTTCTGCTCTCCGCATGATTGGGAGATCCCAGATGGAAGTCTGAAGCAAAATATATGTTCTTTTTCATTAATTTAAACAAAGATAAATAAAATATCTGCTCAGATCTCCCTTATAAAATCTACAGATTATGTAGATTATTTATAAATTGCATCATTATTAAAACAAAAGTTCGTAAATTCGCACAAAATTTAAACTATGATTTCTACTGATATAGCCATCATTGGCGCCGGACCCGTAGGTTTATTCGCGATTTTTGAAGCAGGATTACTAAAAATGCGCTGCCATCTAATCGACTATCTACCACAAGTTGGCGGACAGCTTTCTGAAATTTATCCTAAAAAACCTATATATGATATCCCTGGCTACCCTACTGTACTAGCTCAGGAATTGATTGATAACCTGATGGAGCAGGCTAAGCCTTTTCATCCGGGCTTTACCCTTGGCGAACGTATCGAAGGTTTAGAAAAACGTGGCGAAGGTGACTTTGTATTAACCACTAACATGGGTACCATTATAGAAGCTAAGGTAGTTGTTATTGCAGGTGGCTTAGGCTGTTTTGAGCCTCGTAAACCGGCTGTTGCAGGTTTAGAGCAATTTGAGAACGGAAGAGGTGTGAATTACATGATCCTTGACCCTGAAAAATACCGTGGACAGAAAATGGTAATCGCCGGTGGTGGTGATTCGGCATTAGACTGGACTATCTTTTTAGCTGATATTGTTGATGAATTGACATTGGTTCATCGTAGCGAAAGCTTCCGTGGTGCTCCAGATTCAGTGAACAAAGTAATGCAATTGGCTGAAAGCGGAAAAATCAACCTGGTATTAAACAGTAACCTGAATTCGGTAAGCGGAAACGGAAAACTGGAAAGTGTTGAAATCATTCATAACAAGAGCCTGGAAACAACTAACGTAGAGGCAGATCACCTGATCCCATTATTTGGTTTAAGTCCAAAATTAGGCCCTATTGAACAATGGAACCTGAACATCAGCAAAAGTGCTATCGAGGTTAATACTGACGATTATTCGACCAACATTCCGGGCATCTACGCAATTGGCGATATTAACACTTACACCAACAAGTTAAAACTTATTCTATGTGGTTTCCATGAGGCTGCTTTGATGAGCCACAGTGCTTATCAATACATGAATCCTGGAATTAAATACACCATGAAATATACAACTGTAAACGGCGTAGCAGAATTTTAAACATGGAAGACAATAACATTACCCTGCACGTCGAAAATCCTGACGGCAGCAGAACTACACTTGAGGCTCCGGTAGACATGGGCCTGAGTTTAATGGAATATTTAAAAGCATGCGAATATGATATTCTTGCAACTTGCGGTGGTATGGCACTTTGTGCTACCTGCTGTGTAGATGTATTGGAAGGCGAAGACAAGCTTAATGAAATGAGCGACGACGAATACGCAATGCTCGACACCCTTCCTGATGTATTACCAAATTCAAGATTAGCCTGCCAGCTGCAGTTAAATCCAGCTATGGACGGTCTTGTGGTTAAATTACATCACGCAGAATAAATAATAAAATAACTTTATTGATTATCATCTACAGCGGCAGCGATTGTTTTTACAGGGCTGCCGATTGTTTTATATTCACCCTCACCTTTCAATATCGCAGCCATTTTTCCTCCATCATTTAAAATGGCTTTTGCAGCATTCAACTCTTTATCATACTGAAAAGCCTGCGTTACTTTACCCTTCTCGTAATAGTAACGACCAACAATCTGCGCTTCCAGCACTCTTTTTATTTCAGTCTTATAAGTAATCAGCTCTGCTTTTTTAGCCCCCAGCATTTTAGCTTTCAAATCATCCAGATCAGCCTTTACTGCATTCAACTTATTTTCCTTCTCAGCCTCAGTCCTAAGATCTGAGAGCAACCTTTCTGTACGCGAGACATAGGCGTAATCTTTGCCCGCCAGTGAATTCACAAAAGCAGTGTAATCATTTTCAGTCAGCTGAAAGGACGCAGCAGGAGCGATATCCTTATTTTTTTTCTTATAACTATTCGCATAATCAAAAAACAAGTATTTATTGATGAGTGAAACCGTGATTGGACTTAATTTCGGAGAGTTTACCAATACATCGGGATAAACGCCATTCCCGTCGTACACATATCGGCCGGTTTTAGTATTAAACTTAGTCATCAGCGAATCAGCGAACTTTGAAGTCTTACCATTTGCGTCTTTATGGGCATAATCAAGCGCCTGTATACATCTGCCCGATGGCGTGAAGTATTTTGCGACAGTAACCTTTACGAGGCTATTATAAGGCAGATTAAACGTTTGTTGCACTAAACCCTTACCGTAACTCCGCTGACCGACAATAATGGCTCTGTCGAGGTCCTGTAATGCCCCTGCGACAATTTCAGAAGCTGATGCTGATGACCCACCAATCAATACCACTAATGGAATTTGCGGGAATAGCGGCTGATTAAGTGTTTTATAGGTAATTGTCTTTTGAGGATTTCTGCCCTTCTGGGTAACGATCAATACGTCTTTATCGACGAATATATTTACGATTTTTACGGCTTCCTGAAGGATTCCACCGCCATTATACCTTAAATCAAGCACCATTCCTTTAGGTTGAAGCTTACCCAGAGTAACCGCAGCGTCTTTTACTTCCTGAGCTGCATTTTCAAGAAATTTATCCAGACGGATATAGGCAATATTATCAGCAGTCATACCTGAATAGGATACATTAGGCTGCCTGATCTCATCACGAACAAGTGTCTTGGTAATCAACGCCCCTTCTCGTATAATCAACAACTCAACAGATGAGCCTTTAGGGCCACGTAACAGCTGACTTATCTGACTACGTTCTTTTCCTTTTACCTCATTGCCATTAATTTTCACCAGTTGATCCCCTGGTTTCACCCCTTGCTTATCGGCTGGATATCCTTCACTAATATCATTAACGAATAGCTTTCCCTCAATAAAGATGGTACTTGCGCCGATACCTCCATATTGTGTACTCACATATTTCAGCTTATAATCTTCCACTTCTGATTCGGGGACATATTCGGTGTAAGGATCCAGATTATCGAGCATAGCATCAATACTACTACGCATCAGCGTAGATGGATTGGTTTCCTCTACATAATTGATGTTGATCTCTCTGTAAAGCGAAGCGAAAATGTCCAGGTTTTTGGATATAAGGAAGAGGTCTTCCCTAAAAGACAAGGATAAAACAGCAAGGGAAATTAGAAACGCGGCCGCAGCAATTTTATATTTTTTCATCATAGAGAAGATGGTTTCATCAATCTGTAGATGGTAAATTTACAAAAAAGCCTTGTATATCAATAGGCCTGAAAAGAATTAAAGCCTGTTACCTTCAGGGTCGGCCAATGCCTTCTGAATGGTAAATTCTACGTAGGTCTTATCTCTTTTTACCAACTCCATTAATTGTGCTACCAGCTGATCTTCTTGTCCGGGAACAAAATTAAGATCTGCCTGGTCCAGGTCACGGTATTTTCTCAGGAATTTAATTTTAACCTTTTGCCAGGTTTCAGGAGTAAGTGTAAAATTTGCCATAGCGCAAAAATATAAATAATTATAATACAGTACTCCTTAATTATGACCCGGTGCGCCTTTTAAATTCAAATCTTTTATTTGCAGCCTGAGCTTTTTCATAAAATCTATCCCGGGGTCCGTTTTATATGTGCTGTAAGCAGGATCTGTTTCCTTCCACAAAGAGGTTTTCTTAAATAAAGTGTATTCATAATGACCGATTACATACTCAATAGGATACTTCCGTTTAAGATATCTGATCAGCTGCTCATTGGCGATAAGCTGTGCAGGCGTTAAAGGGTTTTTATCGCTTCCAATATTCTCTACACCAATGGCACAATAATTAAGACCGATCACATGCCTGGCAAAAACGGTATCCGGCAATAACCGAAATACTGTCCCATCTCTATCTATGAGAAATTGCGACGAGACATTTAATGCACTCGCTGTAGCGATTTCTTTACGCGCTCCGGGCAGCTTTGATTTATTGAAAACATCAAATGTGAGTTCAATACTCGGAATGGCAGTCCAATGCAATACCACCATAACAGGTTTAATCGTTGGTTCATCCTGCTTTAGTCCATGACGTTTCTCCAGGTATTCTAAAGAAAGTTGTTTCCGTTCTGCATCAAAAATAATCGGCTTATCAAAAATTCTAAAAGTAGCCTGCGCCCTTAAATTAAGGGCTGCAGTGCTACAAATTAAAATCAGTAAAACCCGCCTTACAGCATTTTTCATTATCATCATTTATTTCAATAACTAGTTCGTATCCCACCATAATGGTGTTAATAATCTGTATCTCTCTGTATTGTCACCAACATTCTCCGGATTTCTACTAGCCTCATTGCTTTCATAAACCATCCCTCTTAGCCACTGATTTGGATTACCGGCATCAAACACAACCGTATTCAGGTTTAACGGCCTTACTAAAGAAGGTCCATATATGGCCTGGCTAAAGTCTGATCTGCGCATATCAACCCAGGTTTCAGGATTCAAACATAAGGAAATATATTTCTGTCTCATGATGTGACTTAAACCCTGGGTAAGATTCGCAAAATGTGCATTTAGACCATCTGCCACCTGAGCCGCCCAGTAAGCTGTAATGTCCGGACCTGTCACCCCTAATTTACGCATATTCGACTTCACCCCTTCCTCATAAGCTAAGAGGGCTCCTGGGATATCATTTGATCTTAATCTAGCTTCAGCCTCGATCAGTTTTACTTCAGAATACGTAATAAAAGGAAAAGGAGAAGTTTGCTTAGTATAGAAACCGCTATTACTAAAAAGGCCGTAGTCATTCGCATTCCTCTTCGTTGCATCTCCGTTTTGCCCATTAGCTAAAATCCCCTGCCCACCAACTAAACCACCGCCAGACCTTAAACCACGATACTGACCGTCGGACAAAGCAGGTTGCATAATTTTACTTATGCGGGGATCCTGTCGTACAGTATTAGTAACAGGGAGTGTAGTTAACATATTCACAAAAAACTGGCTCCAGGCAAAGTATCTCGGATTATATGTGTTGTCAGAAGGAACCGAACCTGGAGGAACGACGAAGCCACCCCAGCTAAACCATGGATTCTCGTCTGTAGGCAGCGCACCGGCCAGGTAGGGAAACTCTGCATCCATTCCATCTGCATTAAAAGCATTGCTACAGGCCTCCAATATCTTTGTTGGATTATAAAGTGCGCCTTTTTTAGACAAATGATTTAAATATCTTGCCTTCAAAGCCCAGGCAAAGCGCTTCCATTTATCTAAATTACCCTGGTACATGATATCGCCTCCGGCAGAATTTAATGTTGTATTATTTGTAGGGCTATTAAAAGCAACAATAGCTTCGTCCAACAGTTTATCTATCCGCTGATAGACAGTTTGCTGATCCTGCATCTTAGGCGTCAAAGCAATCTGGGTCTTTCCATTATAAAACTCGTCAATTACTATAGCACCATACTGATCGGTAAGCAGGCCAAAATTCATCGCCAGTAAGGTTTTTCCGGCACCGACAAAACATGGACTACCTTCCTCTTCACCTAAATTGATTAAATCAATACAATTGGGCATGGTAAACACATAGGTATTCTGCCATGCAAAGTAAGCAGCCGTAAAGCGCCAGGTCTCGGCGTTCAGGTTTGTGCCGGTCAGCAATTTTGTCACTCCATATTGTGTCGCACCAACAATCTCCCTCGACCCACGCCATAATGCAGCTCCATTTGAGGTAGTAATGGCACCAACGAGCCTGTTTGCAGCACTTACTTTTGTTGGATTATTTGGATCCACATTTACATCCAGAAACTTCTTACAAGAGCTGGTTAGAAGGATTGTGCCTAATACAAAGCAAGCTATTCCTTTCTTATATATCATATTCATAATCAATTCTCCTACTTATAAAGTTAACTTCAAACCTAAATCAAAACCCCTGGTTGCCGGAACGCCCAGATTATCAAATCCAAAAGAACCTGTTCCACCAACACCAGCGCCACTACCTGAAACTTCAGGATCCACACCGGAATAATTAGTAATCAAAATCAAATTTCGACCGGTAGCGGTAAATGACAAACCCTTAATTTTCAATTTACCCAGGTACTGTGTTGGCATCCGATAAGTTAAAGTCGCATACCTTAGTCTGGTCCAGCTACCGTCTTCTACAAAATCATAGCCTTGATTCGCATAAATCGATTGATAATAGTTCTGGTTTAGAGGCGCAGCAATTGTGCTTTTCACTCCAGTCGATTCAATGATACCATCAAAAACCCTGGTACCCCGATCTAGCGTTTTAAGACTTAATCCCGATCTCACCAAGGCATTTTCCGTGGCATTGAACACTTTACCACCAGAACGGACATCGACCATAAATGAGAACATAAAATCTTTATAATTAAAGGTGTTGGTTATACCCATTGTAAAATTGGGATTCCTATCCCCAATATCTGCTAATGCAACCGCCACCTGAGGATAACCGGCATTATTTAGCAGCAGTTGCCCCTGCGCATTTCGTTTCCATACATTTCCATTTATACCAAATAAACTTCCACCTAAAAACGCTGCTCCCTGAGCTACATTTGATGCCGCCCAGGCATCCGACAACTCTATACGATCAATTTCACCAGGCAACTCTTTAACAACTGATGTATTGTGCGCAAAATTGACATCTACCGACCATTTAAAATCCTCACCTTCAATCGGTTTTCCATTTAAAATAATCTCAACGCCTTTATTTCGGATAGCGCCCCCATTAAGCGTGGCTAAAAACGAGCCAGACGATGGAGGTGTACGCAGATCCAGAATCTGATTATCAGATTTACTAAAATAATAGGTTACGTCAATCCCNAACCGGTTTTTAAGAAACCTTAGATCTGCTCCNGCTTCAAATGCACGCGTGAATTCGGGTACCAACAAAGGATTCCCGAAAGCATTGTTTGAATTGATGATAAATCCCCTTGGATTTATAGTAAAATCGTTAGTTAAGGTAGATAGTGAAGTCCTGAGTTTATAGATTCCGGCATCCTTACCTACATTGGAATAAGCAGCNCNTATTTTTCCATAGGAAAAAATACGATCATCAGACTTGGCACCAAATTCTTTTAACAAATCCGTTATGATTAAGGAAGTACTTACAGATGGATAAAAGAAAGAACGATCCTTTACAGGTAATGTAGAGGACCAGTCATTCCTGGCTTTAAAATTTACATAAGCTATCCCCTTCCAGTCTACGTTAAAATCGCCAAACCAGCTAAATATCCGCCTACGGAACAGACTTTCTGAAACCGTCCTATCTGAAGGCTTTGAATTATTAACACTGGCAAAACTGGGATCTAAAAAATTGAGCGCTGTGGCTGTTGTAGTCTGGAGTGAACTTACCTCAATGTTATTACCTACTGAAAGGCTAAAATTGAAATCAGAGGCGATTGTCTTTTTACCTGTTAAGATAGCGGTAGAAGTTGTAATCTGGTTGGTGGCTACCGATTGATTTATAGCCCCTTTTATCACACTTGGCTCCAAAGTCCCCGGCATCCTAATCGCTTTAAAGTTCTCTGTATAATAATCCGTACCCAGCCTATAGGTGAAGTTCAGGAAACTAAAAGGATTATAGTCAAGATTTCCCTGTACAATCATCCTATTCACTTTATTAATAATCGGTTTATTTTGAATGGACCAGTATGGATTATCTGTCCCAGTTGAGTTAATGATCTTTTGAGAGCCATTTGCATTCAGATAATCCTTCATATCTAAGTTACGAGGCCAGGATAGCGCTCCCATAACACCATTAAAACTTCCCTGGGTAAGGTAATCACGGTCAGTCCTGATATAATTGGCACTTCCGCCTACTGTTATCTTTTCTCCAATTTTTGTATCCGCATTTACTCTGAATGATTTCTTCTCAAAAGTTGAATTATCGACAATTGAACCTTGCTTCATAAAAGAGCCAGAAGTATAATAATGCGTTTGCTCCGAGCTACCACTTACTGAAACATCGTGCGTTTGCGCAAAGGCATTTTTAAAAACACCTCCCAGGTTATCGTAGATTTGCTCACCGCTGGAAAAAGCAGGGCCCCATGAACCTAAAGCCGTTGCATTGTAAACGCCTTGCTCGCCTTGTTTAAACTGAGATTGAAGTTCTGGCAGCTTATTAATATGATCAAAAGAGAAATTATTCTGATAAGTCAATCTGGCCGCCCCTCCAGATCCTTTTTTAGTTGTAATTACAATAGCACCTGAAGCGGCCTTGATACCGTACAAGGCAGCAGCGGCAGGTCCTTTTAATACCGTGATCGTCTCAATATCTTCCGGATTAATATCTATAGCCCTGTTAGAAGCCGGCGCTACGGATGCGACCAATCCACCCTGAGAAACAGGTGTACTATTGTCAATCGGAATACCATCCAGAATAAACAAAGGTTGGTTGTTTCCACTTAATGAACTCCCGCCTCTGATCATAATATTAGCGGATGACCCTGCAGCTCCGCTTGAGTTGGTAATCTGCACACCAGCTACTTTACCTTGTAAAGCATTTACAACATTTGGCTGTTGAGATTCAACCAATTCCTGGGCCTTAACATTCTGAGTAGAGAAACCCAAACTTCTGACATCCTGTTTTACACCAAAGGCAGTAACCGCAACTTCATTTAAGATTCGGGTATCCTCAACGAGCTTAACATTAATTACTTTTGTGCCATTAACAGGCAGTTCTTTTGTCGTCATTCCAATAGAGCTAAAAACCAGGATATCCTGGCTTCCAGTTTCGAGGGCATAGTTTCCTTGGGCATTGGTCGTTGTACCACCCGACTTCCCTTTGATTCTCACAGAAATTCCTGGCAATGGCAAACCATCAGTTGCCGATGTGACCTTACCTGTTACTGTTATTTGCTGCGCGAAAACCTGCATAGAGAGCAAGGAAATACCCAGAAATAGCATGAGTAGCTTTGTTTTCATATTGATCAATTTAAGTAAGCAATTATATTTTGTATTTAAGACAAAATCACACGCACTGAACTGTTTCACAACACACTATCTATAAACAGTGTCATCAATATCCATAAAATGAAGGCAATCCTGCCCCACTAAACCCTCTTTGCTATTTCATTAGCATTCCTGCTAAGAAACAACTTAATATTAGTTAAAATATTCTAAAAAAACAACATTTCAACTAATTGGTATTTAAACGATTAACTCAATTTATCAAAAACCTCGTTATCAACAAAAAAGCCAGGCCGACAGGCCTGGCTTTTGTTATCTGGTACGCTAATTAGTAGAAGGATGTGAAAGAACTTGCAGCAAGCGGATAAGTAGGATTTCCAAGCACTCCTCTTACATAAATAGTATAAGATCTTCCTTTGGTTACCGTTCCTGTAAAACCAGCAGGAACAAGCGTTGTAGTGGTTCCTGCAACATTAAAGAATATCTTAAAAGAGGGAGCTGTACCAGGCCCAATATTAGGGACTTCATTCCAGCCGGAGGATGTTCCATAGGCCACATTAGTAATAATCTTTGCACCAGTAGCAGCATCCTTTACCATATCCAGATTAGGACTTCCGTTATACATATTCGCTAGACGAAGAAATACCTTCGAAGTATCCAGTGCTGGCCGGGTATCTTCGATCATAATTGATGAAGGTATTTTTTTAT
>Ga0065714_10003030_pt1 | contig 10395 bp, 7 predicted proteins | sample MisRhiReplicate2_FD_59101 | JGI IMG/M metagenome (GOLD analysis project Ga0065714, IMG submission 59101) | Miscanthus rhizosphere microbial communities from Kellogg Biological Station, MSU, sample Rhizosphere Soil Replicate 2: eDNA_1 v2... | ecosystem: Host-associated > Plants > Roots >... | reverse complement strand
ACTGGGCCATCGCGCTCGAACTCGGCCAGGGCTTCGTGCTGCGCAACAGCGCCGGTACGGTGATCGCGACCGCGGCCTGGTGGGCCTACGGCGAAACCCATGCTTCGGCCGGGATGATCATCGTCGCCAAGGCGGCCCAAGGCCGCGGGCATGGTGCCCGGCTGATGGACGCGCTGCTGGCGGCGGCGCATCCGCGGACCATCACGCTGAACTCGACGGCTGAAGGTCTGGCGCTTTATGAAAGGCGCAGCTTTGTCCGCATCGGCGTCGTCCAGCAGCATCAGGGCGTTCCCCACGAGCGCCACCAGGCGCCACCGGCCAGCCTGGTTAGGGCGATGGCGCCATCGGATGCCGAGGCGGTCGCGCGGCTGGACCAGCAGGCCACGGGCTGGGCCAGGCGGCAGATGCTGGACCGGCTCGTCCAGGCCGGTGACGGCCACGTGCTCGTGCGTGACGGCGAGCCGCGCGGCTATGCCATTTCACGCCGGTTCGGCCGCGGGTATGTCATTGGTCCCGTGGTCGCCGAAAGTGCGGTTGATGGGCGCGCCTTGATCGAAGCCTCACTCGCGTGTCTCGGCCAGGTTTTCGTGCGCGTCGACACCGCGGCCAGCTCGCAGCTCGGAGACTGGCTCGAAAGCATCGGCCTGCGGCAGGTTGGTGACGCCATCACCATGGTCAAGGGGCCGCACATCCCGCCAGCGGGGCCGGCACGCATGTTCGCGCTGGCCAACCAGTCGTTCAACTAGGAGACATCACGATGACGCGCTCGAAGACACCGGAAACGCCGACAACTTCGGAAATGCCGCTATGAAGCTTGCCTCGTATTGGCTCGACACCTCGGAGCCCTTCCGCAGTGCCGCTGCAGGACCGGTGCAGGGCAGCTGCGACGTGGCGGTGATCGGCGGTGGCCTGACCGGCTGTTCGGCTGCGCTGGCACTTGCCAAGAAAGGTGCACGCGTCGTGCTCCTGGAGGCCGAGACCATCGGGAACGCCGCCTCCGGGCGCAACGGCGGCATGTGCAACAACGGCTTTGCGCAGGACTACGGGATGATGTCGGCCAAACTCGGCAAGGAAGTTGCCGACCGGCTCTATCGGGCCTTCGACGCCGGCGTCGATATGGTCGAGCGCCTGGTGGCGGAAGAGAAGATCGACTGCAGCTTCGCGCGCGTTGGCAAGATCAAGCTGGCGGCCAAGCCCGAGCACTATGACAAGCTGGCGCGCAGCCAGGAACTGCTGGCCGCCAACGTCGACCCCGACACTGAGATGGTGAGCCGCGCCGACATGGCCCGCGAGGTCGGGTCGGACCGCTTCCATGGCGGGCTGATCTACCGCAAAGGCGCCGGCATGCATGTCGGGCGCTTCGTGCGCGGCCTGGGCGAAGCTGCAGCGCGGCGCGGCGTGGAGATCCACGAGCATGCGCCGATGACCGGCCTGCGACCCGCCCCCGGCGGAGGGCACCAGATCGAAACCCCGAAGGGCCGGCTCCACGCCAAGCAGGTGCTGCTGGCCAGCGGCACCTCGCAGACCGGGCCGCTGGGCTGGATCCGGCGCCGCATCGTGCCGGTCGGCGCGTTCCTGATCGTCACCGAGCCGCTGACCACAGAGACGCTCGACCGATTGCTGCCACGGCGCCGGATGGCGGTCGATACGAAGAACCTGGTCAACTACTTCCGAACGACGCCCGACAACCGGCTGCTCTTCGGTGGACGCGCCCGCTTCGCCGTCTCCAACCCGAACTCGGACGAGAAGAGCGGCGCGATCCTCAAGGCCGCGCTGCACGAGGTCTTTCCCGAGCTGCGCGCCGCACGCATCGACTATTGCTGGGGCGGCATGGTCGACATGACGCGTGACCGCCTGCCGCGCGCCGGCGAGCGCAATGGCATCTATTACTCGATGGGCTACAGCGGCCACGGCACCCAGATGTCGACCCTGATGGGGACGATCATGGCCGAGGTCATGGACGGGCGCGCCGAACTCAATCCCTGGAAAGACTTCGACTGGCCTGCGATTCCGGGCCATGTCGGACCCCCGTGGTTCCTGCCGCTGGTAGGAGCCTATTACCGGCTCAAGGACAAGTTCGCCTGAAGCCCATCTCGCTACTCATCAATCGAGGAATCAACCATGAACGAGCACAAGAACCTCAACGGCCTGATCGGCGCCGAGGAAAGCACGCGCCTGATGGGTCAGCTGCAGCGCGGCGCCAGCCGCCGCGACGTGCTGGCGATGCTGATGGCCGGCGGCATGCAGGCCACGCTGGCGGGCGGCGTCGCATCGCTGGCCACCGCGGCACATGCGCAGACGCCGCGCAAGGGCGGCCGCATCCGGGTCGCGGGTACCTCCTCTGGCGTGAACGACACGCTCGATCCCGCCAAGCAGGCCAACGGCACCGACTACGCCCGGGGCTTCATGTTCTACAACGGCCTGACTTACCTGGACGGCAGCCTCGCCGCTCAGCCGCAGCTGGCCGAGGAGTTCACGACCAAGGATGCCAAGACATGGGTCTTCAGGCTGCGCAAGGGCGTGAGCTTCCACGACGGCAAGCCGCTGACGCCGGCCGACGTGGTGTTCTCGATCATGCGGCACAAGGACCCCGCTACCGCGTCGAAGGCCAAGGTCCTGGCGGACCAGATCGAGCAAGTGACCGCCACCGGCCCCAACGAGGTGACTTTCCGCCTGGCCTCGCCCAATGCCGACCTGCCCGTGATCCTGGGCACCTACCACTTCCACATCGTCAAGGAAGGCACGACCGACTTCAGTGCCGGCATCGGCACCGGCCCCTACAAGCTCAAGGAGTTCAAGCCCGGCGTGCGCTCCATCGCCGTGCGCAACGAGAACTACTGGAAGCCCAACCGCCCGTATCTGGACGAGATCGAGTTCCTGGCCATCACCGATGAGTCTGCGCGCGTTAACGCGCTGCTGGGTGGCCAGCTGGACTTGATCAGCGCGGTCGACCCGCGCTCGGTCGAACGGGTGAAGGCCACCGGCCAGCACGCGGTCTTCGAGTCCAAGGCGGTCTCGTACACGGACTTGATCATGCGCATCGATCGCAGCCCCGGCTCCAACCCCGATTTCGTGCTGGCCATGAAGCACCTGTTCAATCGCGACCAGATGCTCAAGACCATCGCGCAGGGCTATGGCGTGGTGGCTAACGACCAGCCCATCGGCCCGGCCAGCCGCTTTCACTTCAAGGGCCTGCCGCAGCGCGCGCACGATCCCGAGAAGGCCAAGTGGCACCTTCAAAAGGCCAACCTGGGCAGCGCGCCCGTGCCGGTGGTGGTCTCGCCCGCCGCGGTCAACTCGGTGGAGATGGCCCTGCTGCTGCAGCAGGCGGCCCAGCAGATCGGACTGAATCTGGAGGTCAAGCGCATGCCGGCCGACGGCTACTGGTCGACGCACTGGATGAAGCACCCGATCGGCTTCGGCAACGTCAACACGCGCCCCAGCGCCGACCTGGCACTGACCTTGTTCTTCAAGTCCGATGCGCCCTGGAACGAAGCNGGCTGGAAGAACGAGAAGTTCGACCAGCTGCTGGTGGCCGCGCGCGGGGAAACCGACGCGGCCAAGCGCNCCCAGATGTATGCGGACATGCAGGTGATGATNCACAACGAAGGCGGCATCGGGATTCCGATGTTCCTCTCCAGCATCGATGGGCACGCCAGCAAGCTCAAGGGCCTGTCGCAGATTCCGCTCGGCGGGATGATGGGCTCCAGCTTCGCCGAACACGTCTGGCTGGAGGCATAACTTGCAGCCCTCTAGAAATCAGCCACCTTGCCCCACGCCGACTTGTTGAACCGGTCCGGCCGGAAAGGCGCGGCGTCGAAGATCGGCGCTGCGCCGGTGACCAGGTCGGCGATCAGGTGGCCGGCCCCCGGACCGATGCCGAAGCCGTGCCCGGAAAAGCCCGCGGCAAGGATGAATCCGGGCACCCCCGGCACCTCTCCCACACCGGGAACGCCATCGGGCGTGCTGTCGATGTAGCCCGCCCAGGTACTGGCGATGGGAGCCTTGCCAAGTGCGGGCAACAACTCGACGGCGCGGCGGTGCGTCTCGCGCACGCCCGCCGGGTCGGGCTTGGGATCGAGGATGCGTGCCCGTTCCATGGGCGTGGGCGCGTCCAACTTCCATAGCGCGCGAGTTTCATGACCCCAGCGGATGCCTTCCAGGCCGCCGGGAAACACATTGCGCCAGCGCTTGGCGAACATAGGCACGAACTGCGGCGCGAAGCGCATCAGCTGCGGCGTCGGGTCCACGCGCCCGCGGCCGCTGATGGCCAGGATGTAGCTGTTATCGGGGCGCCGCGTAACGGCGACACGCGGGCCCGCCAGGGCGTCCGGCAAGCGCTGTTCGAGCGGGGATACGCGCACGATGGATTGGCGCACCGTGGCGAGCGGAAATTGCACGCCGAGCTGGTGGCAGAACGAGGATGCCCACGCACCACCTGCGAGAACAGCCGTGCGGGTCTTGATGGTCCCCGCTTCGGTGATCACGCCGCTGACTCGGCCGCCCTCCAGCTCAATGCCCCGTGCTGCGCAGTTCTGGTGGACGCTACCGCCCAGCTTCATCAGCGCGGCTGCCACCGCGGGCGCCGCCTTGGCCGGATCGGCCGTGCCGTCGGTGGGCGAGAACACGCCGCCTTTCCACGCGCGACCGGTCGCCTGACCCCGCTGCGAGGCCTGCCGGCTGCTCAGCATGTGCGTCGTCACGCCCGCCGACTTGGCGAAATCGCGCCAGCGAGCCCAGCGGGCGATTTCGTCGTCGTCGTCGCTCAGATAAAGCAACCCATGGCGGTTGAAGCCCGTGTCTTCACCGGTATCCGCGGCAAACTGCTCCCACAGCTCCAGGCTCTTCGTGGCCATCGGCAGTTCGCGTGCGTCGCGATTCTGCTGGCGACACCAGCCCCAGTTGCGGCTCGATTGCTCGGCGCCGATGCGGCCCTTCTCAACCACGACGACCGAAAGCCCGCGCCGGGCCAGGTAGTACGCGGCAAACACACCGATGATCCCGCCGCCGATCACGACGACGTCGGCACGAGCCGGCGGGTTGGGCGAAGTCTCGATGAGGCGCAGTGGCTGTGGCATGGCTGGAGTTCGCTCTTCGTTTCGGTTCTGCACGTTCTGCACGACGGCGTTTGCGGCAGGCCATCCCAATCCAGCTTGGGAACCTGCACTGACTTGCGCAGACTGTGCTTCGAGTGTGGGGCGCCCTATCTGAGGGCCGCTCCGGATGGGCCTCATTGCAGAGCGGGGCGCCTCACGCGAAGGCAAGCCTCCCACTGACACCCAGTCGCCGCACCCGTCGGTAGTGTGCACAGTTTTTCAGTTTGCGTGGGCGACATGCCGACGGCGCGCTGCCACGACGTAGCGGTACAGGGCCACGAAGATCAGCCAATCGTTCCTGCTATCGGCCTCGTGTCAACGAGCGCCGCCGAGGCTTGATGCACGCGCTGATGCGAGCCTTCGATGAAAACAGCTTCCTCGCCCACGCCAACGGAGACGGCTCCGGCTACGTCCATTGGCCAATGGTCCGCTGACGACGCGAGCTCTCTTGCCCGAAAAACGGATGTGCAAAAAAGCCGCGTCATCTTCGGTACCACTTTGTTTGTAGTCTTCGTGTGTGCGGCGTTGCTGGTTATGAATGCATGGCTGGTCGTTCGCGCTCGCACGGCGGAAAACGAGCAGATCGCGCGGGCGAACACCAACCTGGCGCGCGCGGTCAGCCAACAAATCGAAAGTACCGTCGCCCTGGCCGAGCACATCATCTCGGGCCTCGTCTTCGAACTCGAGCGTTCGGACATCACGCCTGACACGCTGCAACGTCTGCAGCCGGTCCTCGTGAACCATACCTCCGAAGTTCAAGCCATCAGAGGACTCTTCATCTACGACGAGCAAGGCCGCTGGCTGGTCCATTCCGAGGCCTCTGCGGCCGGGTCACGAAACAATTCGGACCGCGAGTATTTCATTCATCACCGAACCAACCCGAGTGCGCGGACCCTGATCAGTGGCCCCATCGTGAGCCGCTCTTCCGGCGAGTGGGTGATCCCGGTGTCCCGAAGGATCAACGACCCGAACGGAAACTTCGCCGGTGTGGTGCTGGTCACGCTCAGCGTCAAGCACCTACTGGCCGTGCTGGACCGTTTCCAGATCGGCGAGCAAGGAGCGATCGCGTTGTTCCGGACCGACCAGCTCCTGGTTCGCAGGCCCTTCAGAGAAGCCGACATGAGCAGGCGCAATACGGACTCTCCGTTGCAGCAGCGTTTCCAGGCCTCGCGTTCGGGCACCGTCGAGGGAAGATCGGCGATTGACGGCGTGACCCGGATCATCAGCTTCGAGCACCTGCTGGACTATCCGCTCTTCGTGACCGTCGCCGCGGGCAAGGACGAGGCGCTGCGGGAATGGAAATCCGCATCGATTTATCAAACGACCTGGGTCGTCCTTTTGTGCTTGATCATTGGAGTGTCAGGACGTTATCTGATCCGATCGATGCGCAGACGGCTGGTGGCTGAACTCCATTTGCGAAGCGCCCGGGACGCACTGACGGAGGCCAATGAGCGCCTGGAACATCTCGCTCAGGAAGACGGGCTGACGGGTCTGGCTAACCGCCGCTACTTCGACGCCCGCCTGGTCCTCAACTTCCAACAGGCACTGGAAAGCCAAATGGCGCTGGCGGTCGTCATGGTCGATGTCGACGAGTTCAAGAAGTACAACGATCTGTACGGCCACCTTGAGGGCGACGAGTGCTTGCGGCGGGCCGCCCAGGCGCTGCGCTCGGCGGTGTGGCGCTCAGGCGATCTTGTAGCGCGCTATGGCGGCGAGGAAATGGTTCTGCTGTTGCCCGCGACGGACGCCGACGGGGCGCTCGAGGTCGCGCAAAGGGCACGGCTGGCAGTGGCCGATCTGCAAATTCCTCATGCAGCGACGGGCCGAGGCATCGTCTCCGTCAGCCTTGGCGTAGCGGCCTGGGTTCCGCAGCCCGGCAGCACGCCGTTTGAACTGTTGAAAGCCGCGGACGAGGCGCTCTATCTTGCCAAAGAAGGGGGGCGGAATACGGTCAAGGTGCACGGTTGACCAGCTTCCAAAGGCACCCGTGCGCGAGACTCGCAACCATGACGGAGCAGACGGGAAAAAGCCCGCGCGAAGCGGGCCTCCTCCAAAGGAAAGCTGGCATGTTCGATTTCTTGCGAGTACTCAATGGGCAACACGGCAGCACTTTCTCGGAGCGTCCCTGCCTGTCGCGCACCCCAGGCGCAGGGGGTTAGGCGCGCGCTGCGCGTGCCTCGTTGCGCAGGTCACGGATCTGATCATGATTGCGCTGCGCGGCCTGCGCTTGTGACTGCACCACCTGGCGTGCATCCTGGGGCAACGGCTGGCGCAAAGCCTTGCGAAAGCGCGCGACTGCGGCGTCCTCGCCGCGCTCGCATTCCTCGAGGATCGACAGCTCGCTGTTCGCACCCACCGCGCCCTTGAGGTGCACCCAGCCCCGGTGCAGCGCGCCCGAGGCGGTGCCGCCGTCCGCAGGCTCTCCGCCATAGGAAATCACCAGTTGGGAGAGTTGCGCCGCGGACTCGCGACACTGCGCGGCACGCGTCGCGAACAGTTGCTTCAGCCGGGGAGATTCCACTTCTTCCGCGCAGGTGCGAAATCCGGCCTCGCCGTCGCGCACGTTCTCGATCACATCGTTCAGCACGTCGACCACCTCATCGTTCGATAGCGGATCGCCCTCGGGAAGCGAGGTGTCCTCGTCACGCATGTAGAGCCGGTCGGCGCGCTCCCATGCCGCATGCGAGGCAGGCCGCGCCTGCTCCCACGTGAGCGACGAGGTGCCGCGGCGTGCTTCCCACTCGCGGGCTAGCGACGGCTCGACGGCCGCGAAGGAGTCGTCCAACGCCGCACGGCGGTTCCAGCCGAGTTCATAGGCGGGCGCATAGTGCTCGTAGCTCAGGCCCGGCTCGTAGTAAGGCTCGCGCGTGTAGACGCCTTCCCAGTGGCTGTGTTCGACGGTGGGATTGATGCGCTCTGCAACGGCCTTGCCACCCATGCCGCCGGCCACGGCACCCACGAGCATGCCGGCGACCGCACCTGCCGGTCCGCCGACGGCACCGACAGCGGCGCCGGCGAGGGCACCGCCCGTGGCCCCCGCGCCCGTGCCGACGGGGTGCGAGCCCGGCTCACCGGTGATGGGGTCGAGGTTCAGGTCGTAGCGCTCGGAAGGGGTCTTGGCTTGGGTCACGGGCATTCCTTGGATGGTTTGGTGGTTGAGGTCGGGCGAGTTGTCAGCCTTGTTTGGGAGCATCATTCGCTCCCCGCCGTTGGCACAAGGTGGGTGGATGGCGCGGCGTGCTGTAGTCCAACCCGTTGGGGTGGCCAATGCATCATCTGGCGGATGAATTTCGCCACGCTCGTGGCCGGTGTGCACTTGGGCTGGGCGCTGCCGCTCCGCGCGACGGCTGCGTGCCCCAATACAACATGAATGCGGCACACTGCCGCTCATCCATTACCTCGATCACCTCGAGTTCCCAGCCCGAAGCGCCTATAGTGGCCACTGAGCCTCCGACGCACGAGCTGCTGGCCTGCCCCATCGCTTCGTGCACTGGCCAAGGAGGTCTTCATGCACCGTTTTCTTTCCAACAACCGCGACGAACTGATTGCTCGGTGCAAAGTGAAGGTTGCACAACGCCCCTTGCGGGCGGCGACCGACAAGCAACTGGCCCATGGTGTGCCCATGTTCCTGGACCAGCTCGCGAGAACGCTCGCCGCAGAAGAAGACGACGAGATGGACGTGAGCATCGCCATCTCGGGGCCTTCNGGGGGCGATACGCTTGCCCTGTCCGAAATNGGCGTGAGCGCCACCGCCCACGGCAAGGAACTGCTCAATCTGGGCTACACCGTGGACCAGGTCGTTCATGACTACGGCGATCTCTGCCAGGCCATCACAGACCTCGCATTCGAACGGGATGCACCATTTGCCGTGGCCGAGTTCCGTACGCTGAACCGCTGTCTGGACAACGCCATTGCGGACGCCGTCACCGAGTTCAGCGCTCAACGCGATGCGCAGATTTCGGTGCAGCAGATCGCAGGCGAAAAGCAGCGGCTGGGATTCCTGGTTCACGAACTGCGCAACTCGCTCGGAACCGCCACCCTCGCCGTGCGGGCGCTCGAACTGGGCAACATGGCGATCAGCGGCGCAACGGGCGCGGTCCTGAAGCGAAGCCTTTCCACGCTGGGGCTGTTAATCAGCAGGGCCACGGCCGAAGTGAGGGGCGAAGGGGCCGATCAACGCCAGACTTTCTCGGTGGCCGCGTTCATTGCGGATGTCGACCTGGTGGCGCGGCTCGATCTGGCGCGCAAAGGCGCAGTCTTCGAGGTGCGGACCGTGGATCCCTCGCTGGCGATCATGGCCAACCGGGATTTGCTTCATGCGGCGCTGGCCAACCTGCTACAGAACGCCTTCAAGTACACCCAGGAGAACGCCATGGTGACCCTGAGCGCCTACGCCTCGGGCGACCAGGTCCTCATCGATGTCGAGGACCATTGCGGAGGATTGCCGCCAGGCGGCGCCGCAAAGATGTTCATCCCCTTCAGGCCCAACAACGACAGCCGGGCGGGTCTGGGGCTTGGGCTCTCCATCGCTCGTCAAACCATCGAAGCGGACTATGGAACGTTGACGGTCCGGGACGTGCCGGGCTCGGGCTGCGTCTTCACCATCAGCCTTCCTCTGCACTCTGTCCAGTAGGTAGTGGGCGGGGCTGGCCCTCTCATGCAGAGCGGCCCATGGTGGATCTAGAACTCAAACATCCTATCGCCTTGGCCAGCTAGTTCATCGCGTTTCGAGCATTTTCAATCTGCTGCTGGAGAGCAGCGCCGACCACCTGAAGCACCAGGCCATCCACGATGTACTGACGAGACTTCCGAACCGCGCGCTGCTGGAAGATCGCCTCAAGCAGGCCATTTCGTATGCGGACCGATACGGGCCGTTGATGACGGTGGTGTTCATCAACCTGGACGGCTTCAAGCTAGTCAATGACAGCCTTAACCACAAGGCGGGCGACGAATTGCTGAAGGTCATGGCCGAACGCATGAGCCAGTGCCTGCGCAGCGTGGCACCGTCGTGCGGACAAGCGGCGATGAATTCGCAAACTTCTTTGTACGGCCGGCCCGGCGAGGGGGCACAGGTCGCGCCGGCCCCGCAAAGACTGCTACCATCAAGAAATAAATACACTAACGGCAAACCAAGCGTACTAACCACACCTCAGCGCATGCGCCATTTACCAACACTCGCCGGCAACAACGGAAAGAACAAATCCATCGCCGTTAGCGTATTTTTATGACGTCTCTTCCGCTCTTTTCTGAACCTTCGGGCGAATCCCACCAAGCCGCGTTCGACAGGTGGCTCGCGTCC
>Ga0065714_10005499_pt1 | contig 10405 bp, 9 predicted proteins | sample MisRhiReplicate2_FD_59101 | JGI IMG/M metagenome (GOLD analysis project Ga0065714, IMG submission 59101) | Miscanthus rhizosphere microbial communities from Kellogg Biological Station, MSU, sample Rhizosphere Soil Replicate 2: eDNA_1 v2... | ecosystem: Host-associated > Plants > Roots >... | reverse complement strand
ATGTTAATTTTTCCATTATTACGAATATATCGTAAATATACGAAAACATCCTAAAAGGAAAAAGACTTTAACAAAACGCTAACATTTAACGCTTTATTAAAGTCTTTTTTGGTTCATTGGCCATTAGTCAATGATTTAATCGGTTAACTGTCTCAAACGCCAATTTAATTTAATCGCCTTGAGACTCTGGACTCCCGACTTTGGGCTAACCTCACCTACTTCCCGCTTCTTTTTTCGGCTTGTAATAGGGTTTCCTGAATGATTTTTCTCATTTGAACAGCTGCATCCAGTAATTTTGGATTGCCATCAAAGTCGCCATAAATGGTTACGTGTTTTGATTTTTTTTTATAATTGAAAGTTATATCATAACGCGGTACCAACCTGGATTTATCACTTTTTTTACCAATGGTATCTGGAAAATTCCAGAGGCCGATTTCATTTGCCTTTCTATGCATGTATAACACATCATTGCTCTTTAAAAAGAACTTTTTGGTAACTACTGAGTCCTTATTATTTACGTATTGGTAAACACCAGTCTTTGAATCATACGTATTTTCCAAAGTATCTTTTAAGCCATAACGATATTGCATTGACACAAAATCATCCTTACGAAAAGGCGCATTCTGTATAATAGGCTTATAATAGATGTAACAATAAATGATCATCGGAACGATAATGGTAATGGCTAAGAATATTTTTTTTCCTCTACTTGACACTTGATGTTGAATTATTGAATGAATATTAAATGATTAAATAAGAGCATTATTGAATGATTAATAAGATTCAGGACTACCGACTTTAGACTTACGACTCCTTAAGCTCCCCTTCCCACTTACTTACCACTGCTGTTGCAATGCTATTTCCAACAACATTAGTTGCAGAACGGCCCATATCCAATAAAGGATCGATACCAATTAACAAAGCTAATCCTGCTTCCGGAATATTAAAGCTCGCGATAGTACCGGCAATAACCACTAATGATGCTCTTGGTACACCAGCAATTCCTTTACTGGTTAACATTAATATTAAAAGCATAGAAATTTGTTGCTCGAAACCTAAATGGATACCATAAGCCTGTGCTATAAATAAAGAAGCAAAGGTCATGTACATCATTGATCCATCTAAATTGAATGAATAACCCAATGGCAGTACGAAACTTACAATTTTATCTTTGCAGCCAAAACGCTCTAAAAGCATCATTGTTTTCGGATAAGCTGCTTCGCTACTTGCTGTACTGAAAGCCAGAAGNGCTGGTTCTTTCATATCATTAACCAAACGGAAAATTCGTTTTTTCAATACNAAAAATCCTAAGAAAATTAACACCGCCCAGAGTATGGCTAGTCCCAGGTAAAATTCGCCNATAAATATGGCATAGGTATTTAATACGTTAAGTCCTTGTTTGGCTACAATGGCTGTCATGGCACCAAAAACCGCCAGAGGTGCGAAATTCATCACATAACCTGTCATTTTTAAAATTACGTGGGCAATGGCATCAAACGCTTTGATTACAATCTGGCCTAAATCGCCAATAGCAGCCGTTGCTACACCAAAGAATAAAGAGAATACAACAATCTGCAAAATTTCGTTGGTTGACATCGATTCGGCAATGCTTTTTGGAAAAACGTGTGCGATAAAATCTTTCACACTCATCGATGCTTTCTGGATACCCGTATTTACCAATTGATCGGGTAATGATAATTTCATGTGTCTTCCTGGTTCAAATAAATTGACCAGAACCATCCCCAAAACGAGCGACATTAACGACATGGCCAAAAACCAGCCCAGTGTTTTACCACCAATTCTGCCCACAGCTTTAATATCGCCTACTTTGGCTACACCAACCACTAAGGTTGTAAATACCAATGGTGCAACAATCATTTTAATCAGGCGAAGAAAAATATCGCTCAATAACGTAAAGTATTCTAATTTTTTCTCTCTGATATCTTCGTTCTCTTTTTTGATTTTAGCGTTTGCTTTTCTTTCAGCTTTAAGCTGTGTGTAGCCAATACTGGTGGTATCGGTCGTTTTGGCAATGCTTACCTCTATACTTTTAACTTTCGCATCGGCGGTGAGTATTTTCTGGTTATAGACATCGATTGAATTGACATTTAAAATATAGCCCAATGCAATACCCGCAATCAGCGCTAAGAAAATGAAAAGCGTGAGTTTGTTTTTCTTCATGAATATAAAAAGTTTGTAGTACTCTTAATTTGGTAAAACTACGATATTTACGGCGTGTAACAAATTTTGATAACAGGTGAGATTAAAAAATATATCAACGTCGTAGAGTTAAGCCATTCGGCTAAGCAGAAATAATTTAACCACAGATAGAAAGGATGCACACAGATGTAAAAATCCGTGTTTATCTGTGTGCATCTTTGATTAAAAACTTTTAACTCAATGGCATCAAAAAATATATTATTTTTGGTTCTTGATGTAACAAAAAACGCACATCATCATCTAAAACGCAACTATAAACCCCTAAATGGAACAAAAAGACAAGTTATTTAAAGAGATCTTCGATTCAAATTCCAAAAAGATATTCCATTTATGTTATGGTTATACTGGCGATACCGACGCTGCAAATGATCTTCTACAGGAAACTTTTTTAAAGGTTTGGCAAAATCTGGATAAGTTCAGAAACAAATCTTTAATTTCTACGTGGATTTANAGAATTGCCGTGAATACNTGTTTAACTTATTTGAGATCNGAAAAAAGACAGGCGAAAGACGAATTAACAGATAANATTATAGAAAATAAAATAGAGGAATTTTCAGAGAAAAATGAACAGGTTGCCCTACTTTATAAATGTATATCCAAGCTCGAAGAGAATGACCGTTTAATTATTACAATGGTACTTGANGAATTACCATACCATGAAATTGCCGATATATCTGGAATAAGCGAAGGCAANNTGAGGGTAAAAATTCACCGCATTAAACAAAAATTAACAGAACTATATANCCAGTATGCAAGCGTTTGATCAAATACAGGAGTTGTGGCAAAAGCACGAGGTAGAAGTTAAGGTTTCTGCTGATGAAATGCTGCAACAAGCGAAGAAAGAAGTAAATGGCATCAAGCTGAAGTCGGCTTTGAACATTTTGGGTATGCTGGCATCCTTTATTGCCATTGCTGCATTGTGGATCTTTTTTCACTTCGAATCGTGGACTACACACGTCGGGATCAGCATCACCATTATTGCCATAGGCGTATATACCTTAATTCTGTATCGCGATTACAGGCTAATTTCGAAAACCGATTTTACTGCTCACCCGCACGAATATTTAAACAACTTAAAAACCTATCAATTAAACCGTTATAAACTGTACAACTCTTTATATTGGTTTTATATGATTGCACTTTCGTTGGGCATCATATTTTATTTCGTAGAAATTCTTGCGCACTTTAATACTGTTCAAAAAGTTTTGGCTGTAGGCTTAACTGCATTATGGATATTATTTTGCTCAACGATATTAAGAAAAGCGGTAATGAGCAGGGAAAAAGAACGTATAGCTTTATTGATCGAGAAATTTGAGCGCATTAGCGGACAAATTTCTACCCCCGAATAATTTTAGGCACGGTTTTTTCATTGTAAAACCAACACATGAAACCATTATGATTTACCATTTAACAATGGAATAACTAAGTCATGATAGCTTCACCAGCGTTGAAACTAAAATTACACAGGTGAAAAGACATATTATATCCCTTTTATTTTTACTGGCACTGCCATGTACTTTTGCTTTTAAACAAGATTTTTCCGGTCCCATTCAATTGAATTGGGAAACGCATTTTAAAGGTAAAGCCGATATGCGCTCGCCATTTTTTGCGCTGACTGCAATGACATGGAAATACAGTTACTCCAGCACTGTTTACCGTAATCGTGTTGCCATTAAGCTTAAAAACGATGTAAGCATTGATAAAACTAGGTCGTGGGTTAAGTGGGATAAAATTAAAGACCCTGAAATTAGGGCAAGTCTTTTACACCACGAACAAGGACACGCCGATATTCAGTATGTTTTATTATTGGAGGCCGAAAGGGTATTAAAAAACCGGAACTATTCTGTAAGCAACTATAAAGCTCAAATATCAGAACTCGCCAATCAGATCAGCAATTATTTCGACACCATGCAACGTAACTATGATGAAGAAACCGAGCATGGCAGCAATCATAAAATGCAGGCCCGATGGGATGACATTATCCAGGATAAAATTGAAGAATCGAGAACTGCTATGGCCGAATTACAAAAATAGTTTTGGGATAAAAACAATAAAGCCAACCGCTACCGCCAGAAATGCAGCCACCAAAACCGCAGCAGCAGCCAAATCTTTTACCACTTTAATTTTTGGGTGATAATCTGGAGAAACCACATCGGCCAGTTTCTCGAGCGCAGAGTTTAAAATTTCGGCAACAAAAACAGCCGAAATAACAGATAAAATGGCAATCCACTCTGAACCGGAAATTTTCAGGTAAAAGGATAAAACAATAGCAACTATTGCTGCACACAAATGAATTCTTCCGTTATGATCGTTAACGAAAAATAGCTTCAGACCATTAAAGGCATATTTAAAGCTCTTGATCCGATCGATGATAGAAAATTTTTCGTTGTTCATTGTTAATATATGGTTAATTGCATAAAAGATCCTTCGACTACACCCAGGATGACACCGTGCGTGAAGAGGCGTCATCTCGACTGCAGCGTAGCGAAATGGAGAGATCTATCTAGACAGACTTGTGGGCTGCGTTGTACTCCGCTCGAAGTGACGATTACCTGGATAGAATTGCCTTCAACACACACAGTACGTTAAACGTCATCCACCTTCTACCCTACTTTACCTCGCTTGTAGAAAAACTATTTCCGCTTAATTTATATTGATAGGTCCGGGTAACTGTTTTAGTACTATCTGTAGCATCTTTTACCGGGAAAGAACGGAACAGGTCACCATTTTTAATAAAAAAATTATCGTTACCATTATAACCTTTCTTTTGACTGTTACTTAAAGAAGGGAAACTGATTTTATTGAAATCGCCACGCGTGTATTCAAAAACATTTAAATCCGAAACTGTTTTTTTGCTTAAGAGCTGAATATACAATTCAGGATTTCCATCATTGTCTAAATCCATATTCCAGGCATCAATCAGAATACCTTTACGATCCACAGCAGCAGATTTATAATTATTACGCACAGAATCAGACATCAGAATCTGATATCCCCCAATAGAGTCAACCCCTTTTCCCCAGCTTACAATTTCGAAATTTAATCCAGGTCTCACTTCTATATCTTTATAAAAACGGAAAGGGTTTTTCTGCACTTTTTCAGTTTCTGTCTTAATTTCTTTAGGTTTTTCTTCTGTGCATGCAAAACAAAACAGCATCCCTGTTATTAACAAGAGATGCTGTAATGTATATTTCTGTAATTTCATTCTATTTAGGACGTTTTGGTTGCCCCAAATTAAGTATTTTAGCTTTTTAAAGCAACAATTTATTTCTTTGCATCTGTTTTAACTTCAGGTGCTCCGTTATTTAAAACGGTTTCGGTAACTACGCTTCTTCTGCCACTTGGTGCAATAACAATGGTTTTTAACACTCTTTTTTCGCCTTGTGGTACTGTAATTTTAATTGGTGAGGTATACAAGAATGCATTTTCTGATGGGCGTGACAAATCAATCGAATAATAAATTTTAGCTCCGGTAACAGGTGCTTTTAAATCAATTGTAAATTCTCCGCCTGTTAAAGGTTTATCGCTCTGACCAATTGGTGTAGGAACCCAGAAATTAACATTCATTTTATCTAAACGGGCCAAATGAGCTGGTAAACGTTGTTCAGAAAAGTTCTTTAAATCTTTACGCTCAACCGGCGACCATGCAATTTCAGATAAAGCCAATAAACGTGGGAAAGCATGATTTTCTGCTTTTGCAGTTGTTTTAATATACTCAGACCACATGTTTGCCTGTACACCTTTGATGTATTTTCTTTCATCAGCAGTTAATACTTTCGGAATTGGATCGTAAGCGTAAATCTTTTGATAAGGGGCAAATCCACCAATGGTTACCGGCTCATCAGGAGAGTTAGATTGTTTATGGTCGATATATAAACCCATCGATCCTGGGGTCATAATTACATCGTGTTTTTGTTGTGCAGCTGCAATCCCACCATCTTCACCTCTCCAGCTCATTACGGTTGCATTAGGTGCCAAACCACCTTCTAAAATTTCATCCCAACCAATAATTGAGCGTCCTTTTCCATTTACATGTTTTTCTATCGTTTGGATGAAATAGCTCTGTAATTCATGCTCATCTTTCAAACCTTTCTCTTTCATCAGGNTCTGGCAAAAGGTAGATTCTTTCCAATAGGTTTTAGGNGCNTCATCGCCACCAATATGAATGTATTTNGAAGGAAAAATAGCAATCACTTCATCCAACACATTTTCTAAAAAAGTAAAAGTATTGGCTGATGGTACAAAAATATCATCAAAAACGCCCCAGGTTTGTTGTACCTGTTTGCCTTTTCTGCTACCCGCCCATGGTGTTTTATCGCTGATAAAAGTATCGCGATCAGGAAAACAGCTTAATTCAGGATAAGCAGCAATTGCAGCAGAAGCGTGTCCTGGCAATTCGATCTCAGGAATTACCGTAATGTATTTCGTAGCTGCATATCTCACAATTTCTTTAGCTTCTTCTTGGGTGTAATATCCCTTAACTTGTGTAAGATAATTGCCATTGCCCGGATAATTGCCAATAATCGATCCATTACGTGAAGAACCGATTTCTACCAGTTTTGGGTATTTTTTAATCTCCAATCTCCAGCCCTGATCATCAGTTAAATGCCAATGGAAAGTATTGATTTTATAATAAGCCAACTGATCGATGTATTTTTTGATAAAAGAAATCGGGAAGAAATGACGGCTTACATCCAACATGGTTCCGCGGTAGGCAAAACGGGGATAATCGTTAATATCAACTGCCGGGATGGTAATTTTATCAGCCAATTTATCTGGCATCATCTGCATAGCAGATTGAACCGCATAAAAAAGGCCTGCACCTTTTCCTGTTAAAATAATTTGTTTAGGGGTAACTTTAATCGTGTAACCTTCAGCAGGCAATTGATCTGCTCCAACAGATGTTAAAACAATTGCTTTCTGGTTAGGTTGGGTAATTTTAGTTTCACGTAAGGCAAAACCTGCCTTGGTAACGATAAAAGCGTTTAATAAATCGGCCATCTTTGCGCCGTCGATGCTTTGATTTACTAAAACCGTGGTTTTATCTAAAATGAAATTTCCGTTTGCCCTGGTAATGGCTACAGGTGCAGGTATGATACCCAGATTAGGATCACTCTGCGCAAATGCACTCGTGCTGATTAATACTCCAATAAAAATCGATAATGCTTTGTTCATGTTGTGTTTTTGATTTTATAGATTTATTTGATTTTTTGAAACAAGATAGAGATAATGACCAGATTCCGAATCTCACATTCTTGTTACAATCGAGATCAACCGTTTGACTGCACTGCATAACGCATATAAATCTTAATATTAAGAAGTCTATATTTTATAGCTTCTTAATATTAAGATTTCTTCATTTCACTGCGTTTCAGTCGAAATGACGACTACTTTTATGAAAATCAGGAGCAGAAGCGTTTGGGTTACGATAGCCCTGTCATCCGTTATAGTCCCGATGAAATATCGGGAGCTGCCACTACTGCCAGGTTTAAGTGGCACGGCCATTTTAACTATTTGGGGTTGCAAAGCGTAGAAGACCTATTCTAGGCAGCATGCTGTTCAATTTTAAATAGTAGCAGAAACCTAAGTATTTAAACCTGATTGGAATGGAAAGCACGCAAGCGAGGAACGAGTGCGAACTTGTAATGAAAAGCAGGACTAACAATAAAAAGAGCTGCTGCACTTGCTTTCCAAAAAACGTCAATCACAAAAAAAGAGAAACCATCTCTTAGAACTCCTACTGATAGATCTCTCCATTTCACTGTGTTCCAGTCGAGATGACGATTTTAACAAAAAAAGAGAAACCATCTCTTAGAACTCCTACTGATAGATCTCTCCATTTCACTGCGTTCCAGTCGAGATGACGATTTTAACAAAAAAAGAGAAACCGTTACTGATTTCTCTTTTTAAAATTATATTAAAATATTTACGCTTCTACAGGATGTTCCTTAGCAGCCAAGTACCTTTCGGCATCGAGCGCGGCCATACATCCAGAACCAGCAGCAGTTACTGCCTGTCTGTAATACATATCCTGCACATCGCCACAGGCAAAAACACCTTCGATATTGGTTAAAGTAGAACCCGGTTTGGTAGCTAAATAACCTGTTTCATCCATATCCAACTGCCCTTTAAAAATATCGGTATTTGGTTTGTGACCGATAGCCACAAAGAAACCTTCTACTGCGATATCAGATTCGGCACCGGTTTTGTTATTTAAAACTTTAACCGCAGTTACATTTTTACCGTTACCTAAAATCTCCTGGGTTTCGGTATTGTAATGCACCACAATATTCGGTGTAGCCAACACACGACTCACCATTGCTTTAGAAGCTCTGAATTCGTCTCTACGAACCAATAAATGCACGGTTTTACAAAGTTTTGCTAAATAAGTTGCTTCTTCTGCAGCAGTATCTCCGGCACCTACAATGGCAACATCTTGTCCTTTAAAGAAGAAACCATCGCACACGGCACAGGCCGAAACCCCAAAACCATTGTATTGTTGCTCACTTGGTAAACCCAGCCATTTTGCTGTAGCNCCNGTAGCAATNATTACGGTATCNGCTGTAATGGTTTTAATTTCATCAACCACTACTTTATGTGGCGTTGANGAGAAATCTACCGAACTTACATAACCGAAACGGATATCGGTACCAAAACGCTCTGCCTGCTTGCGGAAATCTTCCATCATTTCTGGCCCCATAATTCCTTGCGGGTAACCTGGAAAATTTTCTACATCTGTAGTTTGCGTAAGCTGCCCACCAGCTTGCATACCAGTATACATAATTGGTTTTAAATCAGCTCTGGCAGCATAAATTGCAGCAGTATAACCTGCAGGACCTGAGCCTATAATTAAACACTGAACGTGTTCGTTTTCTTGTGACATTATATTGTGTGTTTGAAATTCATTAATCGTAGCGCAAATTTAATGCTTTAAATATTTGTTGGCAAGTGCACATTGTCAACATAGTTTACTTATTAACATCACGAACTTAGTGCCGCGTGCCCGGTGCAGAGATTCGTGGTGTCAGATGTTTCGATCTGACATTGACTACATATATGCGTGATGATTTTTACCTGTCAGATGGTAACATCTGACAGCACAAAAAATCACTTCCCTTTATTCTCTCTGATCAACCGAATTACATTGCCTCCCAAAATTTTCTTGATATCGTTTTCCGAATATCCGTTTTTAATCAGCTCATTTGTAATTTTAGGATAATCTGCTACGCTGCTCATACCTAAGGGAAAAGATTCAGCGCCATCAAAATCTGCGCCCAAGCCTACATGGTCAATACCAATTAATTTAACTACATGGTCGATATGTTTAACCAATAACGATATAGGCGGGCGTGTAGCATCGGCATCAACCTGATGGTTATAAATTAAGGTATCAATTGCATTGCTTCTACCATATTTAGCACTCAATGTTTTAAGTTCGGTATCATATTTTGCAAAGAATTCTTTTTGTTTAGTATTGAAGGTAGGGTCTAAAAAACCACTGTAGAAATTAATGCAGACTACACCACCATTTTTACCAACAGCTTTAATCTGATCATCTTTTAAATTTCGTGGAACCGGATTTAGCGCGTAAGCACAGCTATGGGAAACAATTACGGGTTTAACAGATGCAGCAATGGCATCATAAAATGTTTTTTCGCCTACGTGTGATAAATCGACCATTACGCCGAGTTTATTCAAACGTTTAACTACTTGTTTTCCGAATTTGTTTAAGCCCGCGTTTTCGGGTTTCACTTTACCCGAAGTTTCTTCGGCTGCCGAACTCGACCATGAGGTGCTATTGTTCCAGGTTAAGGTGAGGTAAGCCATTCCGCGCTTTGCCAAACTATCGATATAATCTAAACGATTTTCGATCATATGTCCACCTTCTACCCCTATCATCGCAGCCAATTTTTGTTGTTTAACCGCTTGTTCGAGATCTTTAGCGCTTGTTACCAGTTTAATTTTATCTGGGTATCGTTTAATTAAACGATAAAGTGAATCTATTTCCTGATTAGCTACAGCATAACCACCCTTTTCATCACACCAGATGGAAAAAAACTGAACATCCAATCCGCCTTGTTTAGCCCTTACCAAATCGAAATTACCTTTAGGCTGAAGCTTGCCAATATCGATACCCGATTTGATCTGATTGAACAGTATATCTCCATGCGTATCGATTACAATC
>Ga0065714_10065383_pt1 | contig 10417 bp, 5 predicted proteins | sample MisRhiReplicate2_FD_59101 | JGI IMG/M metagenome (GOLD analysis project Ga0065714, IMG submission 59101) | Miscanthus rhizosphere microbial communities from Kellogg Biological Station, MSU, sample Rhizosphere Soil Replicate 2: eDNA_1 v2... | ecosystem: Host-associated > Plants > Roots >... | reverse complement strand
TCACCGCAGATAATTTCCACCAGAGGCATTTTTTCCACCGGCGAAAAGAAGTGAATGCCAATGAAATTGGCCGGGCGCTGCGAAGCCTTGGCCAGCAGTGAAATGGGCAGGGTCGACGTGTTGGTACCAAACACCGACGTTTCTGGCAGATAGGCTTCGGTCTTGGCGGTGACCTGGCCTTTGAGTTCAACGCTTTCGAAAACGGCTTCGACGATAAAATCTGCTCCCTGCAGGTCAGCGTAATCGGTAGTCGGGGTGATCAGACCAAGAATTTCTGCTTGTTTACTCTCGCTCAGCCGCCCTTGGGTGACCAACTTGCTCAGCAGTTTTTCCACATTGGCCTTGCCGCGTTCGGCCGCTTCCAGGCTGACATCCAGCAGCACCACTTCAATGCCAACATTGGCCGCCACATGGGCAATGCCGTTGCCCATCATGCCAGCGCCCAGCACCCCGAGTTTGTTGACCTTGGTCTTTTCAAAACCCTTGGGTCGACTGGAGCCGCCGTTCACTTCGTTCATCTGGAAGAACATCGTGTTGATGATGTTCTTCGCCTGCACGCTGGCCGCCAGAAAGGTCAGGCCACGGGTTTCGACGATCAGCGCGGCATCAAAATCCAGTAAGGTGCTTTCCGCCGCCACCGCCAGAATGCGTTCCGGTGCGGGCAGCAGACCACGGGTATTTTTCGCCGTCATCGCCAGGGCCCCGGAGAGCATTTGCGCTACATTCGGTTGCTGGGCGGTGCCACCGGGAATCTTGTGGTCTTTGCGGTCCCACGGCTGTACGGGCGCCAGCTCATTGCTGACCTGAGCCTTGATCCAGGCTTTCGCCGCGGGCACCAGGGCATCGCCATACTCCACCAGTTCATTAACCAAACCCAGACCCAGCGCTTCGACTGGCTTCAGGCGCTTGCCCTCCAGCAACAGCGGCAAGGCTTTTTCCAGGCCCAGGGTGTTGACCATACGGACGATACCACCCGCACCCGGCAATAGACCAAGCGACACTTCCGGCAAGCCCACCACAGCGCCTGGCTGGTTGAGCAGTACGCGGTAGTTACAGGCCAGCACGATCTCAAAACCGCCACCCAGGGCCGCGCCATTGATGGCAGCTACCACCGGGACTGGTAAGCGCTCCAGGCGGCGTAGGTCGTTTTTGGTCAGTTCGATCTTGGCCTGGAAATCCGCCTCATCGCCCGGTTTGAAGTCGGTCAGCTCATTGAGGTCGCCTCCGGCAAAGAAGGTGCTTTTCGCCGAGGCGATCACCACGCCGGTCAAACCGCTCTCCTGCTCCAGACGCTGCACGGTGGCGTTCATGGTGTCGCGGTACAACTGGTTCATAGCATTGACAGGGCCAGGCATGTCCATGGTGATGGTGACAATGCCGTCAGCGTCCTTGTCGTAATTGAATGCGCTCATAGTCGGGGTTCTCGTGGCAAAAGGTCCGGCGCAACCCGTCCGGGCTGCGCGTCAAAAAAGGTATTAAACGCGCTCGATAATGGTGGCGATGCCCATACCGCCGCCGGCGCACAGGGCGATCAGGCCGCGTTTGAGGTTGCGTCGTTCCAACTCATCCAGCACAGTGCCCACCAGCATCGCGCCGGTCGCGCCAATCGGGTGGCCCAGGGCAATGGCGCCACCATTGACGTTGGTGATCTCGGCGGAAATACCCAGGTCGCGCATAAAGCGCAGGGCCACCGAGGCAAAGGCCTCATTGATCTCGAACAGGTCAATATCCGCCACGGTCAGCCCGGCTTTAGCCAGGGCTTTTTTCGCCGCAGGGCCGGGGCCGCCGAGCATCAGCGTGGGTTCAGTGGAGAGCACAGCAGTGGCGATAATTCGTCCGCGCGGGGTCAGACCCAGCTCCTTGCCCACCTTCTCGCTACCCAGCAGGGTGGCGCTGGCACCATCGACAATGCCGGATGAGTTGCCGGCGGTATGGATATGTTCGATACGCGCCACCTGCGGGTATTTGCGCAGGGCGATATCGGTATATCCCACTTTGCCCATGACAGCGAATGACGGTTTCAGTTGGCTCAGGGCTTCCATGGTGGTGGCCGGCTTAATGAACTCATCGCGCTCCAGCACTACCAGACCGTTAACGTCACGCACTGGCACCACCGAGCGATCAAAGTAACCACTGTCGCGAGCATGGGCGGCGCGCTGTTGAGACAGCAAGGCAAAACGGTCGACGTCTTCACGGGAGTAACCGTCGAGCATGGCCAGCAAATCGGCACCAATACCTTGCGGCACTGATTGCAGCTTGAAGGCGATTTCCGGGTCCTGAATCCAGGCGGCGCCGGCAGCACCCATAGGCACTCGCGACATCGACTCGACGCCACCGGCCACGATCAAGTCGTCCCAACCACTGGCAATCCGGCTGGCAGCCTGGTTGACCGCTTCGAGGCCCGAGGCACAGAAGCGGTCGATCTGCACACTTGGCACGCTGTCGTCCCAGCCGGCGTATTGCACCGTGCACTTGGCCACATCACCGCCCTGCTCGCCCACTGGCTGGCCGCAACCCAGTACCACATCGTCGACGCGGGCGGTGTCCAGGTCATGGCGTTGTTGCAGCTCGGTGAGCAGGCCGGCAGCCAGGTGCACCGGTTTGACGGTGAACAGTGAACCGTCCTTTTTGCCCTTACCACGCGGCGTGCGGACGGCGTCGTAAATGAATACTGCGTGTGACATTGGAGGTTCCTCTTGGCGATTACGGTTGTATGACCGCAGCCTAGGAACATCACCCTGAACCCACATCGTCGGAAGCGACGATCACCAAACACCGTTGCGGCTAGATCATGCACTCAGCCGTCAGACGGACCAAGCGGTTGCGGGCCTACACGCACCGTCACTCGCAGTGATTGGCCAGCAGTGCCGGCATTCAACGCATGATTCCAGACATTCCCAGGAGCAATACGACGGCAGGTAATAGCGCTTGCGCCAAAAGCCGCTAACTCGTAGTTTAAAAATCCAATAAAAACACGCGGGAGCCGACCACCCCGCAAAGGATTTCAGATGTCTTCGAGTCCACACCAGTCGCCCTATATTTCGCGAACCAAGGTGACTGCCCCTGCCACCTCGCGCTACGAAGTCCCCCGTCAGGCCATGCTCAAACGGGCTGGGCAAGCCGAAACCAGTCGCGTAGTGCTGGTTCATGCTCCTGCCGGATTTGGCAAAACCACCTTTATGACCCAACTGCTTGCGCGCTATCGCCAGCAGGGCATTACCACCATCTGGCTGACCCTGGACGACGGCGACAATGACGTCTCACGTTTTCTCAATGGCTTTTCCACCGCCGTTGCCACGCTGCAGCCTGACGGAGCGCAACAGGCGCTGGCGCAACAGGCGCTGGCGCAACTGCGCAATGCCGACCTGGTGGAATGGATTCTTGAACAGTTGGCAGCCAATCCCACTCCGGTGGCGATTTTCTTCGACGACTTCGAAGCCATCCGTAACCCGGTGATATTGGGACTGGTGGCTCGTGGCATCGAGGCTATCCCCAATAAAGCCTGTTTAGTGATCGGCAGCCGCACACTGCCGGAAATTGGCCTGGCCCGTTTGCGCGCCCGTGGCACCCTGACCGAAATCGATGCGGCTGGCCTGCGCTTCAGCGCCGAAGAAACCCAGGATTTCCTTACCCAGCGCCGCGGCGTGGGCCTCAGCGTCCCGCAAGTCGAACGCCTGCAAGCCAGTACCGAAGGATGGGTGACCGCCCTATGGCTGGCCTCCCTGGCTCTGGAAAACCATGGCGATACCGACAAATTCCTCGACTCGTTCTCCGGCTCCAACGCAGCCATCGCCGCCTACCTGGCTGAGGACGTGTTGGCCGCCCTATCCGAACCGCTGCGCTTGTTTCTGCTGTGCAGCAGCATACTCGATGAGCTCAGCCCAGACCTGTGCAACGCCGTGTGCGGCTGCAGCGATAGCCTGGAGATGATCCACGAGTTGGAGCGCCATCAACTATTTCTAGTGCCAATCGACGAACAGCGCGACCTGTACCGCTACCACAGCCTGTTTCTGGACTTTCTCCGCCACCAGTTGCACCGCCGCCACCGCGAAGAACTGCGCGGGCTGCACCTGGCTGCCTGCACCGCCTACCTGGCGCAAGAGCGGGCCATTCCGGCGATTCGCCACGCCTTGCTGTCCGGCGATACCGCTATGGCCATCGAGCTGATCTACACGCACGTCGATAGCCTGCTTAGCCAAGGACGCCTACGCCTGTTGGCCGAATGCATCGGCCAGTTACCCAAAGACGAGCTGCAAGGCCACCCACGGCTGCGCCTGATCCACGCCTGGTGCACCGCGTTTACCTGGGGGCCGAAAGAAGCGCTGATGCGGGTCGCCGATATCGACACCGACACCCTCTCAGGGGAGTCCGCCGCCTACCTGAAAGCGCTGCGACCGATGCTGCTGGTGATGATGGACCGCATCGCCGAAGCCCATGAACTGGGCATGCAAGCGCTGACCGAAGTGTCGATGGACTACCCGTTTGCCTGGGCCATGCTCAATCAGGCCCTGACCCAGACCAGCATCATTCTGGGTCTGCACCAAGAGGCCCACCACTTCGTCGACGAAGCACGTCGTGCGCAAAGCGACTCGGTCGGTGCCTTTGGTTTTGTCCTCGCCGAATCGGCCGAAGCCCTACTGGACATGATGGCCGGCCGCCTGAAACAAACCACCGCGCGCCTGCGGCTGGCCACCACCATGCTCAAGGCCGAACGCCGCCGCGACCGCAATGGCAATGCTCTGGCTGCCATTCAATTGGGCGAAGCGCTGTACGAAAGCGACCAATGCGACGAAGCCGAGCGCCTGCTGCTGGTCTATGCACCGCTTGTGCAAGACCTCGGTTTATCCGATGCACTGATTACCGCCCATACCCTGTTGGCACGTATTGCCGATGAAAAAGGCGACCGTGATCGCGCCCTGCAACTGCTCACCGAGCTGGAAGCCGTCGGCCACCGACTGGGGCAACCCAGGTTGGCCGCCAGTGCGCGCCTGGAGCGGGCCATGCAGAACCTCGCCCATGGCGACCAGGCCGGCGCGCAGGAACAATTGGCGCTGGCCGAACAAAGCTTCCCCTGGGCCGATGCCAGTAACTATTGGTTTATCGCCAACGACACCCTGACCCCTACCATCGCCCGTCTTCGAGTAATGCTGCGCACCGGTTCCGCGCACAAAGCCATCGCCCCGCTGCGCACCGAACTGGCCGAAGCCGAGCGCCTGATGCGCGGCCGTCGCGCTTTGAAACTGCGCATCCTCCTGGCCGAAGCGCTGCACACCGACGGCCAAGGTAAAATGGGCCTGCGCACCCTTGATCGGGCTCTAAAGTTTGCCCAGAACGAAGGCTATATCCGTAGCTTTCTCGAAGAAGGTGCAGTGATCCAAGCCATGCTCCGCGAGCTACACAGCGAGCTGGATGAAGGTGATGCAACCGGCGAATACCACCTCGACCGCTGGCTGCGCAGCAGCGCACAGACCCCAGCCGCGCCCACCGGCAGCGGCGGATTGGTAGACCCGCTGACGCAAAAAGAGCTGAAAGTGCTCAACCTGTTGGGTCAGGGTTTATCCAATGCTGCGATGGCGGAAAAACTCTTTGTCTCCGACTCCACCGTGCGCACCCACCTGCGCAACATCAACCTCAAACTGCACGCCAGCAGTCGTACCCAGGCCATCGCCATTGCGCGGAAGCTGGGGCTTTGTAGCTGACGTAGGGTATCAACCTGCGGCTGCCTCTAGGACCGCGCCTGGATTCCTGTCTTCGCGGGAATGACGGTGATGAAGGCAAAAACCTCCGTCGTCCCCGCGCAGGCGGGCACACAGGGGCTGAGAACACAAAACCAGCCTAAGTTTTAACCATCAAAAGCATTGAGGAGAGATCCTCGATTGACCATCGGCAAAAAGCCGCCCGAAGGCGGCATTATTCACGCAGTTAAACCGTTACGACATCCGCGCCCGATACTCGTCACGCAGTAACCGTTTGAGTAGCTTTCCGTTCGGCTCACGCGGCAAGGTGTCTACAAAGTCGATCACCCGTGGGCATTTGATCGGCGACAACTGCTCACGGCAGAAAGCAATCAGCTCTTCAGTCAACGACGCACACGCCTCCACACCCGGTTCCAATTGCACCACCGCACGCACTTCTTCGCCAAAGTCGCTGTGGGGCGTGCCGATCACCGCAACATCAAAGACTTTCGGATGCGTAACCAGCACATTTTCCGTTTCCTGCGGGTACACGTTCACCCCACCGGAAATGATCATGTTGTTCTTGCGGTCGGTCAGGTACAGGAAGCCGTCGGCATCCAAATGGCCGATATCGCCCACTGTCGCCCAGCCCTTGTCGTTAATTGCTTCAGCGGTTTTCTCCGGATCTTTGTGATAGCTGAATTTCGGGCCATTGGCGAAGTACACCAAGCCGTCTTCACCCACCGGCACTTCCTCGCCGTCGGCACCGACGATATGCAGCTCGCCCAGAATGGCGCGGCCCACGGTGCCGGGGCGCTCCAGGGCGGTTTTGCTGTCGACCATGGTCGAGCCGATACTTTCGGTGCAGGAGTAAAACTCGGCGAGGGTCGGGCCCCACCACGTGATCATCGTTTGCTTGGTCGGCACCGGGCATGGCGCCCCGGCGTGCACCGCCACCTTCTGGCTGGATAGGTCATAACGGTGCCTGACCTCCTGCGGCAACGCCAGCAGGCGATGGAACATGGTCGGCACCCACTGACTGTGGGTGACCCGGTAACGCTCGATGGCCTTGAGGGCATTTTCCGCGTCGAATTTTTCCGCCATCACCAAAGTGCCGCCAAGGATGGTCATACCCTGCCCCCACTTCATCGGCGCGGCATGGTAGTACGGTGATGGTGAGTAGTACACCGACTCCTCGTTCACACCAAAACCCCGTTGCATCAGGCCGGCAATCACCGCCGTGCTACCTAGCGGCAACCCGGTGAGGTTGGGTTTAACCCCTTTCGGCCGGCCGGTGGTGCCGGAGGAATAGAGCATTTCGCTGCCTTCCACCGCATCGCGGATCGGGCTGCCATCAAAGGCCGACAAGGCGTCGTCAAACAGCTTAACCCCTGGCACCGGGTCCAGGCTGTAGATCTGCGGCGGGCGCGGCAAGGCGCGCACGGCATCGAGAATAGCCGGCGCGGTCTTGGCGCTGACCAGCAGCACTTGGGCTTCACAGTCGGCCACGATATAGGCCGCTTCGGCGCCAGTCAGGCGAGTGCTGATAAAGGTGTAATACAGCCCTACATAATGGGCGCCCCATTGTACCGCTGGACATTCCAAACGGTTTTCCAGGCAGTACGCAACGTGGTAGCCGGGCTTCAGACCGAGCCATTGGTACAGGCGGCCCAAGCGATTGGCATAGGTATCCAGGGCGGCGTAGGTCAGCGTGGCGCCGCTTTCGGCCATGATCACGGCCGGTTTTTCCGGCGTACGCGAAGCGTGTGCGCCGGGGTATAGCTGGGGGGGGGTGTCGCTCATCTCAGCGGCCTCATAACAGTGGGTATTGCTTGCGTGGGTGCAACTGCACACGCTTGTGGTTGTTGTTCGCTGGCTTACAGATGCTTAAGCATCCAGCCGAGAATTTTGCGTACCCGGGGTTTGTACGGCGGGAAGAACAGGCTGGCCGTCAATACCTGGGTTTTAACAATCGCGCGCTCATGGGAGAAGGCACGAATCCCCCATTCACCGTGGTAGCTGCCAATGCCGGAGTTGTTCACCCCGCCAAACGGAAGGTTGTGATGGAGGAAATGCGCGGCGATATGGTTGACACAGGTGCCGCCGGCACTGGTGTGGGCGATGATACTGTCAGCGCTGGCGTTGTCCTTGCTCCAGATATACAGGGCCAGGGGTTTGGGCGCGGCATTGATGCGCCCGATCACCTCATCGACGGTTTCATAGCTGATGATCGGCAACAGCGGCCCAAAGATTTCCTCGTGCATGATCCGCGCATCATCGGGGATGTTATCCAGCAGGGTCGGCGAGACGAAGTGCGCGTCGATATCCACCGCGCCGCCATAAATCACCCGCGCACCACGCTCTTTGGCATCGTCAATCAGGCTGGCCACCCGTTGGCTGTGACGCACATTGATCACCCGTGACAGTTCTGCGCCTTTGGCCGCCATACCCTCGCCGTACCACTCGGTCAGGTACGCACTGACGCGCTGGACGAATTGGTCCTTGATGCTGCTGTGCACATAGATATGGTCGGGGGCGATGCAGGTTTGCCCGGCATTGATGAACTTGCCCCAGGCAATGGTTTTCGCCGCCAGTTCGATATCAGCACTGCGGTCGACCACCACCGGCGACTTGCCTCCCAGTTCCAGGGTCACGCTGGTGAGATGCTTGGCAGCAGCCGTCATCACCACCTTGCCAATCGATGGCGCGCCGGTGAAGAAACAGTGGTCGAAAGGCAGTTCTAGCAACGCTTGCGCAACCGTAGCATCCCCTTCGAATACCGCCACCTCGGTTTCGTCGAATACCTGGCGAATGATCTTTACCAGCACAGTGGACAAGTTCGGGGCGATTTCCGAGGTTTTGATCATCACCGTATTGCCGCTGGCGATGGCCGGAATCAACGGGCCGAGGGTCAGGGTCACCGGGTAGTTCCAGGGTGCAATGATTAGGCAGCGGCCGCGCGGCTCGTAACGTACCCAGGCACGGGTGCCGAGCATCATCATCGACGGCCGCACACGGCGCGGCTTCAGCCATTTGTTCAGGCGCTTGCAGTAGTCGGAAATATCCATGATCACCGGCATCAGCTCGGTGAAGTCCACTTCCACAGCAGGCCGTTTGAAATCCTTGGCCGCCGCCTCTACCACCGCGTCGCGATGCTCCATCAGCACCACGCGCAAGCGTTTCAACTTGGCGACTCGCTGCTCGACGGTAGAGCTGCGCAGGGTTAACGCGGTGTGCTGCTGCGCGGCAAAAACCCGCTGGATATCCGCCGCCAACTGCGGCGTCAGGGACGCTGGAGGGAAGATCGGGAGCTGAGCGACAGACATAGGTTAACTCTCTGCAGGGACTGACTGGAGCTCATCATCACCAACCTGTCGACGATGGAAATCGTCGTAAACGACGACACTGAAGAATCCGCCCCTGCCTAGCATTAAGGCACAGCCCAAACGCAACGCATGGATATTCCTATGATCGACAGTTACCAACCGCGCTGGATGAATGAAGAGCTTCTAGCGTTGCAAGACCTGGCCCGGCGTTTTACCGCAGAAGAGGTCACGCCCAATCAGGAACGCTGGTACGAGCAAGGCGCCACTGACCGCGAAGTATGGCTCAAAGCCGGTGCCGCGGGCATCTTGCTGCCGGACATTGCCAGCGAGTATGGCGGTTCTGACGGCACCTTTGCCCATGAAGCGGTGCTGGCCCAGGAACTGTGCCTGGCCGGCGACTCCAGTTGGCGCTGCGGGAAACAGATCCACGTGATCGCCGCCCATTACATCGAGCGCTACGGCAGCGAAGAGCAGAAACACAAATACCTGCCCGGCCTGGCCAGCGGCGAACTGATCGCCGGTATGGGCATGACCGAACCCAATGGCGGCACCGACCTGCAAAACATGCGCACCCGCGCCATCAAGCAGGGCGACCACTACCTTATCAACGGCGCGAAAACCTTTATCACCAACGGCTCTACTGCCGACATCCTGGTGCTGGCGGCGAAAACCGATCCAAAGGAAAAAGCCAAAGGGGTGTCGCTGTTTATTTTTGAAACCAACAACCCCGGCTTTCGCGTTGGCAAACGCCTGAAGAAAATCGGCCTGCATGGCTCCGACACCTGCGAGCTGTTTTTCGAAGACTGCCTGGTGCCGGAAACCGCCCTGCTCGGCGGTATTGAAGGCCGTGGATTTTACCAGATGATGCAAGACCTCACCTACGAGCGCACCCTCACCGGGGTGAACTGCGCCGCAGTAATGGAACATGCCTTTCGCGTCACCCGCGACTACGCGCGCGACCGCACCATGTTCGACAAACGCCTGATCGACCTGCAAACCGCCCGCTTTGAATTGGCAGAAGTAAAAACCGCCGCCACCATCGCCCGGGTGTTTTCCGACTTTGCCGTAGAGCGCTACCTGGACGGCACCATCACTGCCGAAATCGCCTCAATGAGCAAATGGTGGATCAGCGAACAACAATGCGAAATCGTCAGTCGCTGCCTTCAATTGTTCGGCGGCCATGGCTACATGCTCGAATACCCGATTGCGCGCATGTATGTCGACGCACGGATTGAACCGATTTATGCCGGTTCTAACGAAATTCTCAAAGAGATCATTGGGCGGGCGTTGTAAGTGTCACCAAGATCAAACGCTCGAGGCTTCAGCCTCGAGTTCTTGATCTGGTTTCCGCTTTATCCGGTAGTGGGCTTTAGCCGCGAGCTTTTGATTTAAAGAGCCCGCGGCGAAGCCTCAACC
>Ga0065714_10002861_pt1 | contig 10426 bp, 4 predicted proteins | sample MisRhiReplicate2_FD_59101 | JGI IMG/M metagenome (GOLD analysis project Ga0065714, IMG submission 59101) | Miscanthus rhizosphere microbial communities from Kellogg Biological Station, MSU, sample Rhizosphere Soil Replicate 2: eDNA_1 v2... | ecosystem: Host-associated > Plants > Roots >... | reverse complement strand
CGAAATGATCGCGTTGGCATCCGCGTCGCCAAACGCACCGTCTAATCCCTCATGGTGCAGCGCTGTAAAAGGCGGTTCATAGAGTTGACCCGCCTCCATCACGCCTTGCCGGGTGAGACGCTCGATAATCATTTCAACAAAACGAATCTGCTGACTGCTGTAGCGGTTCTCGTCGAGAAATTGACCGAAAGCCTCTTTTGCGGCGTTACGATCCAAGCCTACCAATGAGCGGATCAACAGAGTCAGCGGTTGGTCAGCGCCGTAGCACTGTTCGAACTGCTCGCGACTCTGAACCGGTTCCGACTCGTAGACAAAATGCTCCAGCTCGCTCAGATCGCTAGGCGTCAGCGGTCGATTGAATTTGAGCTTGGCGATGGCCACGTGGTTCTCGTTGGCACGGATATAGGCTTCGACCTTTTTCTTGTACTGCTCTAAGTTGATGCCGGTATTGAAGTCTTTCAGGTTGACCACCGTCGCTTCGCCAATCTCGTCGCTCAGCACGCTATAAACGGGGTTGCTCGGGCGGCGCTCGATAAACTTGATCAGCTCGCGCATCTTGCGCCGCAATTGCTCAAGCATCGGCAAGCTGATGTCGTGCCAGTACTCGTCGGTTTGGACGTCCTGAAGCAATGCCAGCTCAGCATGTACTGCCGGAATGCTGTCCATCACTTCTAGCTGGCTGGCCAGCTCGATCACCTTGTCGCGATACGTCACGAAGTCGCTGGTCGAGCGTAGTAACGCCAGTTGCAAGTTCAAGCACAGCAGGTCGAACAACTTGGCGGTGATATGCTCAGCAGCGCGTTCACTCGGCAGGCCAGCGACGTGACTACGCAAATCCCCCAGCGCCGCATCATCCAGCGCATTCCAAGCTTCACGCTCAGCAAAGCGGGTCACGTGCTCAAGTTCAGTACGCACGATGAAGTTGTCCGTATTCATTGCCGCGACTTCGTCGTGCAGCTCGTTGGTCAATTCCGTGCGCAGCTCGACAAAGGCATCGTATTGGCCTCTGGTTTCTGCCAGATCACCTGCCACTCGAACATTCTTGGGAGCCAACAACGAGAAGAGATCCAGCCGCGCTTTGAACAACCGCTTGCCAAGCGGCTCGGCCATACTGCCTAAAGCGCCTTTGGGGTTTTCGTTGAAGTATTCAAAGTTGGCGCAGAAGTCGAAGATGGCGAACTCGCGCTTGTGTACGCCCGGCGCAAAAAGGTCCGGGCACAGTCGCGTGCCCCGACCGATCATTTGCAAAAACTTCACCTTCGAGCGCACGGCTTTGAAAAACACCAAATTCAAAACCTGTGGCACATCGATGCCGGTATCGAGCATATCGACGGAAATGGCGATCTGCGGCTGCTTATTCAGCTTGCTGCTAAAGTCATCGATCAGGGTCTGCGCATAACTCACCGCATGGGTGATAACCCGCGCAAACTCACCCTTGAAGTGCGGGTAATTATGATTGAAGCGCCGCGCTATAAAATCAGCGTGCTTTTGGTTCACTGCAAAAATTATGGTCTTCCCTAGCCTGTCGCCTCCCTCCACTGTCAGGCCATTTTGCATCAAGTGCTTTAGCATCAGGTCAACGGTTGGCTCGTTGAATAGCTGCTTGTTGACCTCAGACGCTAGCACCTCGGTGGGTGCATCACCTTCGGCACTGTAATCGCCCCAATCCAGCGACTCCCAGTGCTCTTTTTCATCATCGCTGAGCTGGTCGTAACGGATGCCTTCGCGAACAAACTTGATCGGCACCGAATAAGCCTTGGGCGGCACCAGATAACCATCATCCACCGCTTCATCCAGGCCGTAGGCATCGGTCGGCACACCGGTTTCCAGACCGAACAGGTGATAGGTATCGCGATCCACTTCGTCACGCGGGGTAGCAGTCAGGCCCACTAGATAACTGTCGAAGTAACGGAAAATCGCGCCGTACTTCTGGTAAACACTGCGGTGCGCCTCGTCGATCACGATCAGGTCGAAATGGCCAACGCCGTACTTGCGGCGATCGCCCTCCATTTGATCGATCAAACCCATCATGGTCGGATAGGTGCACAGATACACCCGACCTTGGCCATTTTTGTCAGTAACAAGATTGACAGGACTGGAGTCCGGCAGGAATTCCTTGAAGGCATTTGCGGCTTGTTTTACCAGGGCTACCCGGTCAGCCAGAAACAGCACGCGCTTGACCCAGTTGCTCCGCATCAACAGCTCGACTAAGGCAATCGACATCCGCGTCTTGCCAGTGCCGGTGGCCATGGTTAGCAAACCGGCGCGCCGGCCCTGACTCAGTGATTCGGTCATCGCTCGAATCGCCCGGTGTTGATACGCCCGCTCAACAATTTCGCTATTGATCGGCAGTTCGCGCAAGTCGGTTTGCAGGCTGCGCCGCTGAATTGCCAACTCCAACTCATCGCGGGTGTAGAACCCCTGCACTTCGCGTGGCGGCGCACGGCGGTCGTCCCACAGCCAGGTGTGGTTGCCGTTGCTGTAAAAAATCAGCGGGCGCTGACCCTTCTCTGCTTCCAGGCAATCGGCGTACAACTTGGCTTGCTGCTGCCCCACGTCCGGATCTTTAAGGCTGCGCTTGGCTTCAACCACTGCCAACGGTTTGCCGTTGGCACCCCACAGCACGTAATCGACAAAACCTTCGCCTTGTCCGTTGGGCATGCCGCTGACTGGCACTTCGGCGTCAGCGTTTTTGCCCAATTCCCAACCGGCTTCGCGCAGCAGCACATCGATAAACAAACGGCGGGTGTCGGCCTCGTCGTAATCATGATTATCCGGCACTGCGATATTGGTCGCCTTGGCCTGGGCAAGCGCCGCACGGGTGGCAACCAGTTCGGCATCCAGTCGCGCCAGCAGCGACTCGCGCTCACTTAGGCTTGCGGCTTGCTCGGCAATCGCCGCTTCTCGGGCTTCAAGGGTGCCATGCTGAGCTGTAATCTCTTGCTGGAATTTGGCTTCCTGCTTTTTCAGTTCCGCACGAGTAAAGGCTGCCGCCTCGCTAACGCTGACCAACTGCGGCACACGTTTTTCATCAAACGCGGCGTCGATGCTCTTTGGATCGCTGGCGCGGGTATAGGTGCGCGCCAGCCAGAACAGCAGATGAAACAGCTCGCGCAACAGCTTCATCGCATCGCTGTAGCCAATCGGCTGACCGGCATGCACCGCCTGATTACCGAACTTCTGAATCAAGCGTGCCTTCTGATGGATTTGCGGTGGCAGCAGGCGCACAAACTCTACCTGAGTCAGCAGCAGATTAAGGCCATTGTCATAAGGCATGCGCAAGTCGCGGTCATGCTCGTACAGCCAATGCACCGCCTGTTCCAGCGCATGACGGGTACGCATGCAACAGGCGCGCGGGTCGGCATACACTAATTGCTCCGCGCCCTTGGCCGGTTCAAATAAGGTTTTGAACTCGGGGATAAGAAATTCAAAGTTGCTCATATCAGCCGACTGCCTTCTGTGAGTCCATCTCGGTCAGATGCTGGCGCACACTGCCGATTGATTCCTGAATTTTGCGGGTAAAGCTGGAAGGTTCACGGTAGGTCATTACCAACCGATCGATCGCGCGGGTCATGGCCACATACAGTAGGCGTGCCTCATCGGTCTCGTCTTCGCCCTTTTTCGGCATGTCCCCCAGGCTTGGAATCAGCACGAGGCCAAATTCAAGACCCTTGCTAGAATGCATGCTGACAATCTTGACTGCATCTTCGCTGCCATACAACGCGCCACGGCCCTTGGCCGATTGGCCCGAGGCAAATGCGATACCGGCCTCGCTCAAGGCCCGCTCAATGCGTTGGGCCTGGGCGGTACTGCGATAGATCACTGCCATGTCATCCAACGCGCGGCCCTGACCTTGCTCATCGCGGATGCGCTCGACGACGCAGTTGTATTCCTGCCAATCGGACTCACAACGTAGCAGCTCGGGGAACGCGCCCCGACGGCCAGCACTTTGTGGTGCGACAATTGGTACGCCATCCTCAGCGGCATCGCGGGCGGTCAGCAGCTCGACGGCAAACGCCCGTGCCACCGACAACACCTCAACGGTATTGCGGTAGTTCAACCGCAGGATGGTGGTACGCCCCTGTGCCTGAATACCGACGCTAGCGAAGCTGAAATCCATGCCGCTTTTCCCGCCCTTGCCGCGATAGATAGACTGCGCATCGTCATACAACACTAGCAGTGAATTGCTCTCGGGGTCGATCATCTGCACCACCAGTTTGAACCATTCCGGCTGGAAGTCATGGCCCTCGTCGATCAGCACCGCCGCGTATTGAGCGCGTGGAATTTGCCCGCGGTCGACACCGTCGATGGTGTTCTCAACCATCTGCGCCATCTTCACGTTGATCGACAAATTCTGCGCCGGACGATCGACGTTAAAAGCGGTGAGCATGTCCGAGCACCAGGCATGAAAATTACGCACCTTGACCTTATCGCTCAGGCCGCGCTCTGCCAGTACTTGTTGCAAGCGACCAGCCAGGGATTTGTTGTAACAGAGCACCAACACCGGCTTGTTCGATACCTGCGCCAGATGCGCACAGCGATAGCCGAGGATCATGGTCTTGCCGGAACCAGCAGCGCCGTGAATCACCCGATGGCCCTCGCCCAGCGAGCGCGCCAGTTGCTCCTGCTGCAAGTCCATGACCTTGATCAGCGTTGGCAGTGGCGCGTGCTGTTCGGCGAACAAACCGAACTGTCCAGGCAACGCATTCACTCGCACCTCGGGGTACAGGTGATAACGCACGCGGTCGATCTGCGGCAGGCTCAAATGGCAAGGGAAGATATGGTGAAGCATGTCCCACAGCCGCTGCTGGAAGGCTTCGGCGTCTACTGTCTCGGTTATCTCGTCTTGAAACAGTACCTGTTGCGGGTTCAGTACCTCGGCCAGATCAGTGCCCTCGAACTGCTTGCGGGTAATCGCCGTCATTACCACGCCCCAGCCGAAGGGCATGATCAAGTTGCCAGCATGCGGCGAACCGAGGGGGTGTTTTAGCGCAGGGTCCTTCTGCAACATCATCACCACGTCCATGGCGTAGGCTCGCGCCTGCAGCATGGGGTTCTTCTGGGTTTTTAGCAGGCCGTCGGCATAAATTTTCGCCTGGCCCCGATCCATGCTCTGGATGGTTTCCAGCTTCCAGTCCTTAACCTCCAGCACCAGCAGCCCGCGCACCGGATGCATCAGCACAAAATCTGGCTGCAAGGCTTTTGGCCCTACCGGGATATTGAACCAGCACAGATAGTCGTCTTCGAGCTCTTCTCCAAACGCTCGGCTAGGCGACGTTCGCCAGAGGTGTCGAAACGGCAGGTGGTGCGAGCGGGGAAGAATTGAGCCATTTGGATTGCCTGTTCCTTGGCGTGCCGGAGCACTGGTTAGTGACGGATTCTAGTTAGTAGTGTGGATGACGCTTTTTTCATCCACCGTGACGCCCCCCGGTGGAACGGTGAAGCGTGATCCACCCTACTGGCTAGTTTATAACTTCCCTGAAAACGCTCGATGCTGCAGAGAGAAAAATAAACGATCAGTCGCCTCAATAGATTCTGCCCAAGACGTGGAAAGATCATTAATACTTCTGGTTACCACTTCCGCATAGGTTTCCTGAAACTCAATATCAGGAACGAAAACAGATAATTTTTTGAGTTTCGATACATTTATCCCTGGCATGATAGCCCCCGAACTCATTACCTCCAGCTGGCTTTTAACCAAAGGGCTAATCCGGAATTGATCACGCAGAAATATTGGATTGCAAATTTTTCTATCAACCCGAAAACGCAAAAGATCAGAATGCATAACTCCTGGAGGTGCATCATCTGGATATATTGCACATTTCCCTACCGTTCCTTTTCGCGTCATGACCAAATCACCAGACTCAATACTGTATTGAGAGAGTTTTGAGGCTTTTTCCTCTGAAAGATACTCATGAGTCGCCACCTGAAAATTGACGTTCACATGTTTTATGCCCCACAAAGGAACACCTTCGCTCGCTTGATACTCGGCCTGAGCTAACTGCGTTCCAAATGGACCACACTTAATATCATCTCGAGTCCGACAAAGGTCTTCACAAGTGGCCATGCGCCAGCCCTTCGGATTCGTCACTGGGTCGCCGAACATCTCAAGAAATACCGATTGCAGCAGTTGATCGAGCTTGGCGATGGCTTCGCGGCGTTTGGCGCGCAGCGCGTCGGCCTTGTCCAGAATCGCCGCGATACGGCGTTGTTCGGGGAGTGCAGGGAGCGGAACAGGTAGCTCGGCAAGCCTACCAAATGAAATTGCAGCCCGCCGGTGTACAGATCCTTTCGCAAATGCTGGGTAAGCTGAAAGAGCCTGTGGTGACTTCAAAAAACGCTCAAGGTAGTTAGCGTCTGCTTTAGTTTCGTCGACACTAAACACCGTATACATCGGACTTATTAGTGAGGCTTCAGGGCAAACCCCAATAGAACCCTCATCCAAATGTATAGTTGCATAGGCCAGTTCACCCGCAGCAACCATCTTGTACCCTTTAGTGTCTCGACTGAACACCTGCTTTTTGAAGTATTCAAGGCTTGGAACAAATCCTTGATGCTTAGTTACTGAGTAAACGGGAAGGTTCGCCTCTGAAGCAGCCCTTCTGCTTACCTCTTTGGCGAAATCGCCCAGTCGAGTGAAATTGGCTGAGGTCACGACAACATCCCCTCCAACTCATCCATCCCCCGCATAATCTCCGCCTCCAGCGCCTTTAACTCGGCCAGAATCTTCTGCGGCGACTCGTGCTGCACTTCTTCGTACACCACTTGTTTGTAGCGGTTGATCGACAGGTCGTAGTCGTTGCCGACGATTTCCGCCTTGGGCACCAAAAAGCTCTGCTCGGTGCGCGCGCGACCGGATTCGCCGGTGCGGTTATGCCAGCGGGCGATGATGTTGGGTAGGTTGTTGCTTTCGTGTTTGCTGGCGTCCAGCTCGTTGCGCTTGTCGTCCAGCGAGAAGCCGTCGGCCTGCATGTTGTAGAACCAGACGTTGTCAGTGCCGCCGGAGTTGGTTTTGGTAAACAGCAAAATGGCGGTGGACACCCCGGCATAAGGGCGGAACACACCGGAGGGCATGGAGACGATGCCGTCCAGCTTGTGCTCTTCCACTAGCATCTGCCGTAGCGCCTTGTGCGCCTTGCTGGAGCCGAACAGCACGCCGTCCGGGACAATCACCGCCGCGCGGCCGCCGGCCTTCATCAGGCGCAGGAACAGGGCGAGAAACAGGAGCTCGGTCTTTTTGGTTTTGACGATTTGCTGCAAGTCTTTGGCACAGGCCTCGTAATCCAGGCTGCCGGCAAACGGCGGGTTGGCCAGAATCAAGCTGAATTGGCCTTCGACGCCAGCATGGCCTTCGCTGAGCGAGTCACGGTTTTCAATCGCCGGGTTTTCCACGCCGTGCAGCAGCATGTTCATCGAGCCGACGCGGAGCATGGTGCTGTCGAAGTCGAAGCCATGGAAGGTGTCGTGGTTAAAACGCTTGGCGCTGGCGGCGTCGTGGTATAGCTCGTGACTGTGGTGGGTGTTGAGGTATTCGGCGGCGGTGACCAGAAAACCCGCGGTGCCGCAGGCCGGGTCGCAAATAGTGTCCGACGGCTTGGGCGCCATCATCTCGACCATCAGTTTGATGATGTGCCGTGGCGTACGGAACTGACCGTTCTGCCCGGCGCTGGCGATTTTGCCGAGCATGTATTCGTAGAGGTCGCCTTTGGTGTCGCGGTCCTCCATGGGGATGGCGTCGAGCATGTCCACCACCTTGACCAGCAATGCCGGGTTAGGAATGGTGAAACGCGCATCCTTCATGTGCCCGGCATAGGTGGACTCGCCATCCTCGCCACCGAGGGTTTTGATAAAGGGGAACACTTTGTCGGCAATCAGCGCGTACAGGCTGGCCGGATCACCCAACACCTTGAACGCCGCCCAACGCAAATGCGCCTGATAAGGACTGAAAATCGGCTTTTCAATCGGCTGCCCAGTGCGCGCAGCCTTGCGCTCTTTAACCGTCTGCAATTCGTCGAGGCGTTTGATAAACAGCAGGTAGGTCATCTGCTCGATGACTTCCATAGGGTTGGAAATACCGCCGCTCCAGAACGCATTCCAGATCTGGTCAACTTGGGATTTGATAGCGCCTGTAATCACTGTCTATAACTGCCTTAATTGAATAATGGGTTACTGCCCGGCGCAAGCGATGCTTCGGGCAATAGACCAAACCGGGAAAGCGCCGGCCTGGCAAGGTGTACGCAGTGTAACGGTTAGCGGGTGAGGCGGTCAGGTATGCTGCACTTGGCCAGCAACATGCGCGCTAGATATTTGCTAGTGGCTCTAGGTGGCGGAGCACAGCTGGGCCATAGTCGTGTGCTGCGGCTAACAGAGCCGAAGCTCCTCGGACTCACCAACTGCTACGAAGCATTCGGCAGAAAACCCATCTGCGAACAATGGGCCCTGATTATCCCCGTCCACCTGGGATATCAGCCGGAGAAGATGCTTCCCATCACGCAGAATGACCTTAAGCCTTTCACGGGATACCACCCTGAACCCATCGACTGACTGCCCATCAAGCTCTATGGATGTGTCGACGATTCAGACATGCCGGCCCGCTTCAGGATGCTGGCCATGCTAGCCCAACCTGGGGCGCAGCTCTTGATCAGCCTGGCGCATGTCGACAAAGACGTAGTCCGAAGAGCCTACAACAGAGCGGACTACATTGACGCCGGCGTCCCATGATGGCTTGGTGGAGTGAGCACATCCAGAAAGCGGCCACTGGCAGCCTGTCGATAGCTGCCATCAATGGCACCAGGAACTGCAATGTCGTGCCGATACGGTGAGCGCTCACCGGGCGCCGCCGGTAACCGAAAATGACTCCCAGATCGAGTGATGGTTGATTTGGCGATAGCGGCGACACCGGCGACAACCCGCGTAATACCTGGCTGCAGCATGGCGGCAGAGGTGGCGACTGTCGCCGTTACAAGTCTCGTTCTTGGGGCTTTTTCGGCCAAGCCCACGCGAGCGGGAAGGCTCCGCATTCCCACTCGCGTGGGCTCACATTAAAAACCGACGAACGACCACCCGGCCATGGAAAGCCACCAATTACCAAGGTCTTCCAGCGCTACTGATTGGCGCAAGAGTCGCCCCCAAAATACTGTTGACCGCGAGCAGAACGAACGCTAAACAAGAACCGCACAAGCGCTGTCCTCGACAGCACCCAGGTAGCCAGAACCTTTGAGGCTACGCCACATCGTGGTGGTTTTCCCAAAGTGCGATTAGCGTCCGGCGGCTCGCACGGTCACAGCGATGTGATGGATGCCACTTCTTCCAGAATGCCCACTGCGGCAAGTCATGCCCCCTCCTGCTGCTCTGCAGCAACTTATCCGCTTGGCTATTTCTTGCGCCAACCTTTTGCCCGTCTCTTTGCCCCCTAAAGAGACGGGCGCTCCTACCGCTGCTGCAGCCCAACTCGCACGGGCCTTTGCGGCTTTACCCTTAGTGACAATCGGCATGACAAACACCGAAGGCTCACTCACCACAGCGATGCCGATGATGATGCCGCAGCCCACGGAATGGACTGCACCTGACTGACAGTCAGGCATGCCCCAGTCATCGCCTCACTGCCTTCACTCGACTCAGGATCTCGCGGCGCTGGTCTCGTCAGCCAGTGCAGCCTCCACCCGCCCACCGCTATCGGTGTTCAAGAGGCCAGATCATGAGATGCCCAAGCTCCCGGTCGTAAGGAGTCGTCAGTCCCGCGTGAGTGGACAACCCTCACAGGTCGCAGGGGCCTTGATCCCTGATAACACTCAACAACCGTGGCGGGGTGCGTGAGGACGAAGTCGATAATTTCAGGAGAATGGCGATGCAACTGTGCGAAGCGTTCGAGCCACCACTACCATTGCTGGAATGCCAGCAGGCGCCACTGCCCTACCCGGTCGAAGCACTCGGAGAACTGTTGGGCCCTGCGGTCGAACGACTGGCCGAGGTGATCGGCGTGCCTTGCGCCATGGCGGCGCAATCGGTGGTGGCCACTGCCGCCCTGGTGANCCAGGGTCATGCCAATGTCCAACTCGACGGCCGAACCTATCCGCTGTCCCTCTACCTACTGACGGTGGCGTCCTCGGGTGATCGCAAAAGCGCGGTGGACCACCTGGCACTGAAGGCCGCGCGCGACTGGGAACGACAGCAGTGGACCCTGTATGCGGAAAAGCTCAAAGCTTATCGCGTAGCCACCAGCATCATGACCAAACCCAAAACCTCAAAGAAACACGCGGAGGCGGAAGACAGTGAGCTATCCGAGCCGGTACCGCCGAGACTGATCATTGCCGAACCCACCATTGAGGCTCTGGTCAAAAGCCTGTGCCATGGTTTGCCCAGCATGGGCTTGTTCAATGATGAAGGTGGCCAGTTCTTGGGCAGCAGCACCATGAGCAAAGAGAAT
>Ga0065714_10065382_pt1 | contig 10430 bp, 8 predicted proteins | sample MisRhiReplicate2_FD_59101 | JGI IMG/M metagenome (GOLD analysis project Ga0065714, IMG submission 59101) | Miscanthus rhizosphere microbial communities from Kellogg Biological Station, MSU, sample Rhizosphere Soil Replicate 2: eDNA_1 v2... | ecosystem: Host-associated > Plants > Roots >... | reverse complement strand
TCGCAGCCTTCGGCAGCTCCTACGGGGTGGCGGGGTAGGGCTCACTTTTCTGTAGGCGAAAAAAAAGGCCTTGCAAAGCAAGACCTTTCTTAATTTTGGTGCCCGAGGGAGACTCGCGCAACCTATATAATCCGTGGCTTGCAGAGTGATTGCTCAGTCAGGGATACAAGTAGGGATACACGCTGCTTCCTACTGGCTTCCCTTGGGAGTCATCAAGCGACGGTAAGTCTACTACTAGCGCTTGGGATAAGTAATCGTCCCGAGCAGGCCACAGACCAACCGGTGATCGGTCACGTTGAAGATTGCTGGGTCTTTCTCGTCCTGCTCGCCGATGAAGAAAACCCATGGCCGTTCTTTGCTATTTTTCTTTTTCGCCTCAATACCCTCTTCACGTAGCACGTCGATTTCATTACGCACAACTGTGCGTTTTGCCTTCGACCAACCTTCTCGGCAGACGCGAATCCTGTAAGGCCGGACTAGTTTGGGAGGATCTTTGACCCACTCACCTGCAGACAGGTTGATGTAAAGGTAGTCTCCCTCTTCTTCAGGTTTGCTCCAGTGAAGCTCTGCATAGAAAATCTTTGCTCGAGTGAAGGTTTCTATCCCCTCCCCACGTAGCTTTTTGAACGCGTATTGGTACGTTGTATCGTCGATACCAGGCACTTCAAGCGACAAATCCCGATCATAGGGAAAGTCGATAAACGCTCTGCAGATCGGGCGGATGCTGTTGGCTGAGCGTCGTCCTTTCGGCCTTTCTTCACCTACATCTCCTGAACGGCTTTTGCTGACGCTGGTCGTTTGGGCTGCAGAGGGAGGGAGGTCGACGTCGACTACAGTCCTTTCGTTTCGAAGTTTTAACCGTGCAGGAGATAATGCCGCACTTGTCTCTAACTCTTTGCGGACGCTGCCTGTCTTCCCTTTGGATACTGTTTTCTTTTCCCCCTCGATATCACACCCTTCAAAATGGTCCTTTCCGCGTGCACTTCGAAAATGAGGCCGCTGCAGATTAGTTTTTTGATAGGAAGCGGGGAATACGTCGAGTTTGCAACCTCTACAGATGTAGCCGTAGGTGTCCACCTCCGGCAGAAGCCAGAGGTCCTCAGCTTCAACAATTTCCATGGTTTTTCTATCGCGCGCCGATTCCATAGCCACTCCTTAAGTTGAGCTTTAGCGTACCACCGTGGTGAACGAGCGGAAAATGCCGGGGGCCCCTACGGAAAATCGTTAGGTACGGGGTCGGAAACCCGCGGAATCGTGTTAGCGGAAAGGTTGCTAGCTTAGTGAACAGGTGAACTCGGTGAACTGCGGTTCACCAGTGCATTTGCCCTATCCCTTCGGTGACCGAATGCCACTATTACCGATTTGGTAACGAAGCCCCCACTTCTGCGAAATATTTCAATTTCAATGCTTCAAATTTCAGTAAGTTGGGGCACCTGCCGCTACCGCGATCTGGCGGGTTTCCGACCCCGTACCCACCGAACATCCCCAGGGTCCCAGGCGAGGTCGGTGCCCCAGTCGATGCATCTCCTTTGTTAGTTGTTGGCAGACGGCAATCAAGCGTCCTGAGCTCGGGGACTCAGGGTTCGTACTCCGCATGAGTTGATACTGAGCAGTGTTGCTTTCGCTGGGGGCACTGTCACTGATGGGGTGTGGGGGCTCAAAAAGACGTGTTACAGGTGTTACATGTGTTGCGGGCGAGGTCAACCAATTGAATTTATTAGACTTTATTGATGTTACACAGCGTTCATCTTTCACCTCTGTTGGGTGTTACAAGCCCGATAGGTGTTACAGCAGCGTTTGGGCAAACCGTAGGCCGCGACCGGCCGAGGCTGTCTGAAAACGTTTTAGAACAGGTTTAACTGTCAGGACTGGAACGAAAATCGCGCTAATAACATTGGCAAGTTTGCGCGGCAATCTGCCATCATGCAGGATGAGCTTAATGAGCGTTATCACAACGTCATTTGCGCTTTAGTCACATTTGTGAATTGAAAAAAATTGAATCCTAAGCTGTAGTGGGTTTTTGATCGCTAACTGTTATGAGTTTCGCTTAGGTAACGTCCATTGGGCGGACTAAATATGAAGATATTCGGGGGATGTATGCAACGAGTTGTACCTATTGAAAGGGATATCATTGTTGCTGTCCCTTCGAGTTACACCAAAACGCAGCGAGGCTCTTTTTTCGAGAAATTGTGTGCGGATATCCTGAGAAAGCAGTCATATGACATCGTAGGCATGGAAGTTCGAATTACAGGCATGGAAATAGATATTCAAGCCATTCATAAGCCGTCCGGCACAAAGCTATATGTTGAGTGTAAATTTTATAATACAAAAAAGATTGATTCTAGTGTTGTCGATTTGTGCTATTCGCAAGCCTTTCGAGCGAGAATTAAATCTATCGCCCTATTTTCTACTTCCCCTCTTGGTAAAGATGCTCAAGGCGCCTATCAAGAATATCGATCTAGAGAAGAATGTGACTATTCATTCTATGGCAGAGAAGAAATAATAGAAGCTTTAGAGGCATGCGGAAAGATAAAGTCAATTGACCATGTTAAACTCCCTTCTAACGTGACACACGCAACCTTACTCATTCATCCAGAGTTAAGTTTTACATGGTTGTTCCAAGAAGTTCGTGAAGGAGTGGCGCAGAGTTTAATCGCTTACTCAGGCGAAACGCCAGTGGACTGCGATCAGATCAGATCGATTTTAGATGGAGAAGAGGTTTTCGAAAATCTAAATATTAAAAGTTATTTGGAGTCTCCAGCCAAAGTCTCTAGCGAACATGACACACAGTATGAGCGAGAAGTTGTTAGCGGTATTGTTGTCGCAGACGATGTGATGGACTATAAACCATGTCGTCCGGAGGATTTTGTTGGAAGAGATTCTATACAAAAAGAGATTTGGGATTATTTGGAGTCCATTCGCGAGCACAAAACAACCACGCGACTGCTTTCATTGACCGGTTCATCCGGTAATGGGAAGTCTTCTTTGGTAGCGTTTTTGTCCGAGAGATTTAAGAACGTAAAGTGGAAAAACAAGTTTTATCTATACCCTGTCGACGTCCGATCTTCGAGAGGCGCAAAATTCGTGTCAGAAGCAGTTGTAAAGGCTTTCAAATCAGCTATTAAAGACGGTTTTATACATATTGATAGTGATTTTTTCATCGAGAATGTAAATGACATAACCTCCGGTTCTGCTTTTAAAAAATGTTCTAGTTATCTTCAGGATAACGATAAGGTGATAATTATCTTTTTCGATCAGTTCGAAGAAGTTTTTATGAAAGAGGAGTTGTTCGGTTTGTTCAGGGCGTTCGAACGTTTTGCCCTCGACGTATCATCTGATCAAAGTAATATGGTGGTTGGCTTTTCTTGGCGGAGCGGAATTACTCTTGGAGATGAAAATCCGGCATACTCCATGTGGAATCGGCTGCGCGACTTTAGAATTGATAAGAAACTCACTCAGTTTGACGCTAAAGACTCTTCTGCGCTTATATCAACCTTCGAAAAAACCCTTGGGTTTAAGCTTAATAAATCGCTTCGTGGAAGGCTGATACAGCAGGCGCAAGGATTTCCATGGTTGTTAAAAAAACTTTGTATACATCTTTTCAGAAAAATACAGGGGGGAGTCTCTCAGGAGCAATTGCTAATTAGCCAGTTGCAGATTAAATCTCTGTTTGATGAAGATCTGGAGCGACCGGGCAAGGAGACTGCGTGTCTCAGGTACGTTGCCAATAACTCTCCGGTTGATCAGTACGAGACCACTAAGGAGTTTGGTCACAAAACCGTAAATAATTTATTAGCAGACCGCCTTCTTATTAAGACTGGCGAAAAAATATCAGTATACTGGGATGTGTTTAGAGATTATTTAAAGACAAATGAGGCACCGATAATTCCTTGGTCTTACATGCCGGCGTCTACAATCAACATGTCTCTTAGCGTGTTGAAGATGCTTAACGAAGAAAAAGGTAAATCTTTTTCGGAAATACAAAGCTCCGCAGGCTATAAAAAAGGAACGCTCACAAATATCATGATGGATCTTCAATCCTTTTCCTTGGTTGAAAAGCGGGAGGATGATAAATACTTCTTAACGTGCATCTCCGAAGCTGTCCCTGAAGTCATCAGGTCGCATTTAAAAGGTCATGCTGCATACGCCAAGGCCATTGCCTTGTCTAATGAATCACAACAAGACAGCATTACTTCAGATGCCTTTTCAAAAATAATTAAAGATATTTATTCTAATAAAGGCGGAGAAATTCCTCAGGGCTATTCTGCCAGATTGCTTTCGTGGCTTAAATACTCCGGTCTAATGGGGTCTCTCATCCATAAGCTGCGGATTTTCAGAGATAAGGAATACGCGCCAGAATTTAATAGTACGGCTTCAAAAAATTATATGTTTCTGGCGGCAACTACCCCAGGGAATGTGGTCAACATCATACAGAAATTACAACAGTCTGAAATTTTAGATGTCGTGAACCAAAGGAGCTTGAAGGCCCGGAACTCGATAGTGGACCTAATATCACTTGGGATATGCGCAAAAAATTCGGACGCTGCTCTGGTTCTTTCGAAAAGTGTAGATACAAGTCTTGAAGCTGAGCAAATTCTCGCCCAGGCTGTATCGAGGGCTGATTCAATAATGATCTTGAAAGCCTTGATGGAAAACAATCCAGACTCCAAAGAACAATGGCCTGAATTGTTCAGAGTTGCTTTGGGTAAGACATGGAAAGATTCTTCAAGCAAAAGATACGTTAACGGCCTGGCTAAATACATTGAGTTCTCTGATGCTAACGTAGACCTTGAATATTCCCTGATTTAGCGAGCATGCCGGCTGACAGCTTTTTGGCCAGATGCTGCCATCCGATGTTTCTACATGTTTGAGAGCGATTCACTTCGCAGATAATTAAATAAAGATCGACAGTATAAATAATCAAACTGGCAGACTAAATTATTAGACAATCTGCCCCTGTCTTTAAATCAATAAAAGTAAGTTTTACTATGATGCCACTCGTTAGATTGAATAAAACAAATAGGGCATATGAGGCACGAAACCTCATCTCATACCTTACTATAATATATGGTTTTGCCGACGCGCCTACCGGTCCACGTTGTTATCGTGGTCAATCTGATAGTGCATGGAAAGTCAAGCCTTCTGTTATGAGAGAGCTAAAGCCTGATGCTGAAAATCAGATATTGAGCGAGCTTTTGGTTGAGGCGCCAAATGAGTTTGGCTCAGACAAAAGCATGTTTGACAAGCTAGTGCGAGCACAGCACTACAGCTTACCTACACGACTTCTCGACGTTACTCTTAATCCGTTAGTAGGATTATACTTTGCTTGCAATGAGGAAGAGTATCGGCAGAAAGACGGTGTAGTACAAGTATTTGATTTTCAAAAAAATCGAGAAAAATTTTCAGATAGTGATACGGTAAGTATAATTTGTAACCTGTCGAGACTATCCGATAACGAAAGAAAAAAAATATTAAGTTCGTATAATAAAGTCGGCCCGAAAGTAGCTGACTGGAACGATGAAAATAAAAAGACTTTTCGTTCTAAGCCTGAAACCAAGAGGCTTATGCAATTCGTCCGCGTTGAAAAACCTTATTTTCTAGATGTTATTAATCCATTAGACCTGTTTAGATATTACTTTGTGTATCCATCTAAAAATAACAAACGGGTAATTGCGCAGTCCGGTGCTTTCATAGCTGCTGGACTTTTGCAATACCGGTCACTCGAGCAGTCTACGGGATTGAAACACAAAAAAATTATTATCCCGGCCGAGTGCAAAAAAGAAATAATATCTCAGCTTGATGCCCTCAATATAAACTCTAGAACAATGTTTCCTGAGATTGAGTTCACTTCAAAATATATAAAGCGTAAATGGACTGTTCAATCGGATCCCCTTTCTTAGGAGTCATTTGACTGACTGCTTTTGGCCGACGTCTGCCTAGTCAAGACTGACCAAAATCAACCAAGAAAACATTAACAACTGCCCGGTTCGGTCTGTTGCATTCATTCTGTGTCTTTGAAGCCAGATGTGATTTAGGTAGTCGCGTGATCGGGACCGTTCGTATTCAGATTATGACTTGATATTTGTCATACTACTCAGATAAAAATCCCTCTCTAGCTTTCCTACTAAGCGCTAAGCGCGGCTGCAAGCGTAAACTCGGGCAGAATTATCATGTCTCTTCAAATAAAACATGTTGTCTTTGCCTTAAAATCAGCTAAGCTCTGTCTAGAATAGTGGCCAATAGCTATTGATTATAAATTTTATTGCTCTCTCAATTTAGGGCTGCCGGCAATGCGTAATACATTTTTGAAGGCGATTTTATATATATTGTCGTTATGGTTGTTATTTTTTTCCTTGGCAATTATGTCGTACGATAAGGCATTCTTATTAAAAATTATTAACATTGATTTTGCTGTTGCTTGGCAGCACCTCAAAGCCTTCGATCTGTCCTTTATAAAGTCGGCAAATTATATATTTATTCTGAGCGTTTTTTTTATGATGGTTGGTGTGCTCAGTCTCGGCCTACTTTATATGGGTTTTCTTGCGGGCTGGTCAGCGACGTATATAATAGAAGATGTTTCTGATGAAAATCATGAGCATCTTGCATTTTTGACGACATATATAATGCCCCTTGTCTTTACCGATGTGGACAAAAAAAGAACAGCTATTAATTTAGCTGTAATGATATTTGCCATTGGAGTTATATATGTTAAGACAAATAGGTTTTACTCAAACCCTTCTCTTGCGGTTATAGGATTTAGGATATACAAGGCAAAAATTAAAAACGAGCCAGATAAAGTGTTTGTTCTCGTGTGTCACGGTCGGTTGATCAGCGGCTCAAAAATACAATACATTAAGCTTGATGATGACACATTGTTAGTCAGGGAGATTAGTTGATGTTTAGTGGCCTTAGTACATTGGTTGGTTCAAGCAGCACCACAGCAGAGCTTTTTTTTGTATCTGAAACCTCAGCCGCGCCCAGCGTTGCCGCCGCGCTTACATTCAACCGAGTTAATTTGGATCCGAACGCCCAAACGGACTTGGCCTTAAACTTCAAAGCTAGTTTTCAGAGCGAAGTGATTGATATTTCAGCAGGCGTATCTTCTTTGGCAAAAATATCGTCGCTGGTAACTAGCTCAAACAGTATATATGAGTACGATATTGTACCAAAAGCGCCAATTTTTGACACCATAGAAGCTATAGCGCGCTTGACAGTTAGCAGTACTGTTTCTGCATTTGATTTTTCAACGCAGCCCTTGGAAAAAGTTAAAGGTATAGTTATTAAGCTCACGGATGGGAATACCAACTTATACCTGTATCAGCATAAGTTTCCCATTGCACTACATAAAAAAAGCAAGCTGTCATTCATGAGCTCTCAAGGAAACATACTCAAGCGAGTTGGGTATGATGTAATTGATATTAATAAAAATATTGATTTCTTCATGTATGGCGGCGTGCATTATGTGGTCAACATCAAAAGGCTAGAAGTTTCTTACGGTCTAGATGCGGTCATTAATAATATGGTTAATCAAACAATCCCTTTAATTGTTGCTTTGAATATCATAGATATGAGCGCTCACGCCAAACCTTTAGAGATATTTGATGATCTAAAGAAAAACAAAACCAGCATGAGAAAAATTGCAAAAATATTGAATGGTCGAATTTTGTCAGTTGGACTGACTATTCCTCAAATAGTTAATGTGTGTAAAGATTTTCCTGTTTTTGGTAGAGGCATATCGTTTAATAATAATTTGGTTGATCTTAGCTCGCAAAAAAAGAAACTCGTCTTTATACGAATGCTCAACGATGAAGCAGTGCGCTCAGCGTTGACCAATGATGTATCACTTGCTGACGATAGAGAGTCAGCAGCCTAATAATTTAGATAAATATAATGTAGAACGATCTGGGCGCAGTCGTTCTATCTTATTTTTTTAGAACTGCCTTTCTTGTATGTTGACTCATTCATGGGCTTCTTGTGGAGGTATTCTACCTATCATGCTGGCCTATCTTAATCCTTCCCTGCTGATGCTCATCTTAGTATCTGAATAATTTTACAGAGTTAAGCGCGATGGTGATAAGTGGTCAGGCCGCGTGCCGATAGTTGGTCAACTGGGATGTAATCGCCCAGTCAGCCCAGTCGGTTCAACCTGAGCATCCGTTACCCTCGTAGATCGCATCAGGTTTTGTAGTCACCGAGTGACTGCTTTTGGCCGATTCTGTTGAAAAGTCGGTCTGCCCAAACTGCCTGATCATTGAGTGGTGAAAACGCCTTTTTTGCACGCTGCTACGTGAAATCCCAGTCCGGAAGCCCCTGCAAAAAGTAAAGATTTTCAATCTCGGACGCGTACTTTTCTGACGCGTAAACCATGGCCGACTGTTTTCAACAGAATCGGCCGGAAGCTGCCTGTTGAATTTGAATGCAACGGAAGCTTTCTGCCAGCTTCCGATTGGCTTTAGTTCTTTTTTTTCAGCTTTTGTTCTATGAGCCCCATTTCTCCCTTGATCGCAGTGATAGTGAGGTTCTGGGTCGATGTGCTTTTTCCGGTGTTGGTATCCACTATTTTGAGTAGGGCGGTCAGGTGAGCTTTTCTCGCTTTAAGTGTCTCGGATAGGGATGCGCTGTTTTGTGTTGCTGCATTCATGGCTTTATTCCTTGGCGTGATTTAAACAGCCCGCGAAAGCAGGCTGTTTCAGGGGGATCGGAGTTACATTGAGAGTAGATCGCGCGTGCGATGCTGGCGGCCACGGTCCGCCAGTTCGCTCCATCTCCAACTACCAAAGTTTTCACCCTGCTCGGGGATGTCGAGCTTCATTAGGGACACCGGGTCGCGGCCTATCAGCCGGGCGGCGGCGTACAGTTTACCGCCTACGTCTAGCAGCTTTTGGGCGGCTTCATTCCACGCGTCCTCCAGGGCGTTATGGGCCAAGCGCATGGCTGTGTCCTCAATTTTTTGGTGTTCTACCTGAGCCTCGCTGATGTGTCGGTCTACGATGGCCAGCTCTTGCTCCAATGCGGTGATGATCAGGAGCTGGCGGCGATGTTGTTCGGTGGCGGTAGTGAGGTTTTTCGCGGCTTTCTGAGCGTCGGTGCTAGCTGCTTTTTCACCCTCGACGTCGCCCCACGCCACGGCCTGTGCGTAAGCGGTAGCCGCCTGGGTCTCCGCCTGCCGAGCGCTGGTAATCTCTTCCTGTGCTTGCTGACGAATTTCCTCCAGGCGAGTGCTCAGGCTTTGCCGTTTATCGTTAAGCTCCAGCTCATCCGCCATCCAGTTCGCCATATCGGTGATGTAGCCCTCCATCAAGCTTTCTCGGTTGGCCAGCTTCTCCAGTCGGTCCATCTGGTGATCCAGTCGAAAGATCTGATGATCCAGCGAGTCGATCTTTAATTTGCGACTGCTGATCTCATGCCTGACGTCGCTCTGGCGGCCGTGGTTAATGACTTCTTCACTTTGAAGCGCAGCCTCAAAAGGCGGTATTTCCCTTTTGAGGGCTTCCATTTCAATGACCAATTTGGCGCGTGTGTCTTTCAGTTGTTCAATTCGGTTCATGAGTTTTGTCCTGATGATTTGATTGGGTTCGGAATGGCTGGCGAGGCCCGCTTGAGCCGGTTCTACCTCAGTCAGTAGGCCTGCCGTCAGGCGGCCTGAGCCTCGCTTTCATCCGTTCCCGGCACGGTCTTCACCACATAGCAACGCTGAGTGCCCAGGCCGGGTAGGCGGACGGCACAGGACGCTTTGCCGTCCGGCCCGGGCTCAAGGACGCCACGGCGTATCAGCTCCTTGTTCACCGCATTGATGTTCATGCCCTTGAACACTTCCGAGCGCCATGCTTCGGGCAACACGTAGTAGGTGTTGGTGGTGTGCAATGCGTCGCCCAAGCCGTGCTCCAGCGTCTTGCGAAAGCCCAATCGGTCAATGGTGCGCGGACCGTGCTCATCAATCTTCGCGGCGGCCGACTCCCAGCGCGTGAAGCGGCTTTCACCGAAGCGTTCGATGACCTGGCGCAACCGCGCCAAGATTGCGTCTCCTTCCAAGTTACCGGCGCCGCCGCGCTCATTCATCCATGCACTGAGACATACGCGAGCGGCGGCGGTGGCGGTGCCGTCTGGCCAGCCGGTAATCCCCATCGCAGTAGCTAGTTCGCCAGCTGCGGCGGCCAGTCCAAAACGGGCAGCCGCACGATGCGCTTGGCCACTGGCCGAGGCTGGGAGGGCCTTGGCGATAAAACCTTCCATGGTGTGGCGCAGGATCGCCGACCAACCATGCCGCTTGCCGGGCTCACACAGGGCCGACAGGAAGGCGGTAAGTGGTGTGCCGTAGTACTTGGCCACCCGTGCCTTGAGTGCATCGGATAGGGCGGCGGCGTCATCAAAGCCGTTCAGCACATCGAACATGCCCAGGCCTTTGCTGGCATCCGCTGGCACGGCGAGCA
>Ga0065714_10065380_pt1 | contig 10430 bp, 17 predicted proteins | sample MisRhiReplicate2_FD_59101 | JGI IMG/M metagenome (GOLD analysis project Ga0065714, IMG submission 59101) | Miscanthus rhizosphere microbial communities from Kellogg Biological Station, MSU, sample Rhizosphere Soil Replicate 2: eDNA_1 v2... | ecosystem: Host-associated > Plants > Roots >... | reverse complement strand
CCGCTACGGAACGGACAAACTGTTTCATGATCCGGTATTCCCCGCCCACGTCCAAACCTTCCGGGACCGTCAAATATTCCCGGCCGAAATCTTCGAACTGGTTTTCGTTGGCAATACCAATATGGCCGCGCTCAATGTAGCAGTTGCCCATGGTGATGCCGTACCCGAATGTTTGCCACACATCCAACTGCACGTTGATTTGGGTGGTGTTGGGGGCCAGCCTACGCGGCTCCGTAATGAAATAGTAGAATGCTTTCGGCACATCACCCGTAATGGGCTGTGCAGGGTTGACAACACGCAAATAGTTGTACGTGTACACAGCGTTCAACGGCAAGTCAATGCGTACCGGCTCACCAGGGTTCGCATACGTCAGGCCGGAGATGGTCACGCGGGGGCCGGAGTTCGTGTCAAGGTACGTGTCCAGCGCGACCTGGTTCCCGAAACGCACCACGTCACGGTAATCCGCGTTCCACGGAACCGTGCATAGTGTGACCACCGTGCCAGGCGTCCACGTAGCGTAGTTAAAATCAAGCCCGAAATCCCGCTCGGCTGGTAGCTCATTAATCTGGTTCATTATTCCCTTATCCCCTTATTGCCTTATTCCCTTATTGTGGTGTACCATGGATACATAGCCACAAAGACCTAGTAAGGAGTCTAACTGATGTATTGCGTATATGACGGCCTCACCGGAAAACGGCTCTCATTCGAATATTCCACACGCGCCGAAGCGGAACATGTGGAAAAGAACATGAAACACATCCGGCCAAACTCAATCACCCTCAACACCAAATGGGAATTACGCTAAGACACAGAAAACCCCTCCACCTTTTGGGTGGAGGGGTTTCCTTATGGTCGCCACATGACCCGGCAGGTTTTACCCCGGCTGGTTAGCCTGCCATGCCAAGAGTATCACTGTTCCGGTTAATTCACCGTGACGGTGTAGGTGGGGTCGCCTGCTCCGGTGGGGTTGTAGACGGTGAAGGAGTCGCCGGCTTCGTTGAGGGTGACGGTGATGTCGGCTGCGTCGGCACCTGTGACGATGATTTCGTCTGCGGTGGTGGTGCCACCGGGGACGACTACCGTGTACGCCAGGGTGTCTTTGTCGAACGCGGGAGATACGGGGACGCCCTCAACGGTGATGCCGGTGATTTCGTTCTGTTCGGGGAACAGTTCCTCAATTTCACCATCGACGGTGAGGACAAGGGTGTCGGTGAAGCCGTCCTTTTGCGGGTCATTGGGGTCGATCCACGTGGTGGTCGCCCGGACGGTGATGGTGTCTGATGCTTCGTCGGGGGAGACGTGCAGGACACCAGCCTGTGTGATGAACGTGCGGAGGCTTGTCTGGCCGGTGAGCTTCCAACGCACACCATCGTTGGCACCATCGGTGATGCCCTTGGATGTGAGGCTGTACAGTTCGCCGCGCTCAACTGTGGTCACGGATTCCTCATCCCGGTTGTAGGCTGCCACGTCCTGGATGCCGGTGACTGGTGTGGATTCCAGGGCGATGGCGTCCCCTGCACGTGTGGTGAACAGGATCGCCGGGACGAACGTGGACGCGGAAACGATCTGGTGGTGGTGGAGGAAATAGTTGTGGTACAGGCCGACAGCGTTCTGCTGGCTGGTGGTCTGCCACAGCGTGTCGCCGACGACAAAGAAATCCTTGGTTGTGAGGATTGCCTGGGCACCGTCAATACCGAAGTGCTCCTTGGGGATGGTGATGACACGCGACGGCAGTTCTGCCTTTTCAATGTTGAAAGCACCGGCCAGGGCGTCAACGTCAAGGGCTGCCTTGAAATCGGGGGTGCAGAACAGGATCAGCTCATCAGGCTGTGCAGCGGACGACATGGCTGCGGGGTTGTACTTCCGTGAACGGTACTTCAGGGTTTCCACAAACCCCCGGATGATGCGGAGTGTCGTCCGTGCTTCCTGCGTGGTGGAGTCCAGGGACGTGAGGTCCGGGGTCTGGATTTTGAAGAAACCGCCGTTACGTTCGTACTCTTTGAACAGGTTGACCATGACCAGGAACTCGTCCCACTGGTCCGATTCGATGGGCGACTGGAGAATTTGGCCGGCAAGTCCGGTGAGCTGGCCGGGGTTCATGATGGCCCGCTTCAGGGCGAACTCTTTCACCGTGATCGGGTAGTACTCTTCCCGGTTGAGGGTGTGGAAATTCGTTTTGACACGCGGGACGTACTGGCCAAAAAGGTCCTTCTCCATGTAGTTGCGGTCGTGGTTGTAGGTGTGGGATTCCACCAGGTCAACCTTGTATTCCTCAATGGTGGCCCCGTAGGTGAGCAGGGGTTTCTTGAACTCTGCCAGAGGGTTGTTCCACGACGTGGTTTGGGCGATGACCAGGCCAACCTGGTTGATGAATGCGTCGATGAACTGGTTCATCTGTGGCCGGTACTTGGTGAGGTTCTCCACCACGTCCTGCACGTTGGCGCGGGTAGCTTCCGGAATGCGTTGCTGGTATTCGTTGCTGCCCTCGTTGCGAATGGCGTTGAGAATGTCGAAATGGTCAACGTCGCGGAGTGGCGTGAGGTCTACACCCATTATTTATTTGTCTCCCTTTTTGAAAATGTCAGCAAACGTAACCGTCGCTGCACGTTCCGATGCGTCATCGGGTTTGGTGGTGCTTTCACCCGGAACATTACTCCCCGGCGATTTCATAAGCAAATCATAATTCTTTTCTTTCAACACGCGATTAGCCTCACGCGCCTCAGCCAATTCCCGTTCACGAGCCTGCACGGCAGTATCACGAACAGACAAGTCTGCCTCATACACCTGCGTGATGTTCGAAATGATCGTGTCCGGGTCTACACCCTCAGCAGGGTTGCGGATGTTCTCAAACCATGCATTCAAATCTTCCAGAGCCATTTTCTTATCCTATCGATTATGTGGCAATCGCCTAGCGGCTTATAACTACTACATTGTAACAGCGAAAACCCCCGCACCAAGTTAATGGGCGGGGGTTTTCAGTTTCGGATTCAAGTATCCAGCCTATACAGAGTGGTTACTCCCTAGACTATTCCGGCACCATCCAAGGTGTTCCTTCCGGAATGTGTACGTGCTGGAAGGTGCCTGAATCACGATTGAGAGGGCGTCTGTTACTAATAGTTCGTTTATAGCACGAGAGCAAGAAACCCTGTGCCCCTCAAAACCTTTGTGCTACTTGCTGGCGGAAATGGGCTGTCCGGCCTCCGGACCGGCTTTGTCGGTCTTGTTGAGGCCCTGGCGGTCTGCGTATTCGGTGAGGGCCAGCTTGACAACGTCAACCATGTTGAGGCGGACGTTCCAGCGGTGGTCTTCCAGCTTTTCGAACAGCTCCGGGTCGATGGTTGCGTGAACCTGGACACCCTTACGTGCGGGTGCCTTGGTTTCGGGTGCGGGGGATGCGGTGTTTACCATTGTGGCGAACCTTCCATTTGTTTATTACCGGACGTTCCGGGGTTATGTATCAACCCTAGCCTGTAGCAGTAGGGTAAGCAAATCAATGTTGAGTCAAGAATGTAAGTGTTCTGTGAAAATGGCTGTCATGTCTAATGACTTATTTGAGCCAGTATTGAGGGGCCTTCTTCGGGCATGGTGAAGTCTGTTTCGAGGAGGACGACACCGCCGGGGACGCGTTTGGGGACCAGTTTTCCGTGCATGGTGGTGCCCGGTTCGAAGTGTTCGAACCGCATGGTTTTGGTGATGTTGACTGGCAGGCCTGCAATGTGGGTGACGTGGCAACCGTCAGGGTTGTGTTCGTGGCCGTCATCGTCGTTGTGGCATTGGTCCGGGGCCAACACTTCGGTGTAGGTTTTGGCGCGCACGAACAGGGCTGAGACGAAAATGTATTCCCGCTTCCATGCCCCCATTTTGTGCGGGTCAATGTCGAGTGTTTCCGGATCATGGTCAATCAGCAAATGTAGTGAGTCGGTGTCGGCGTAGGCGAACGTGGCATAGTTTTGTTGGGCAGCCCTGATGGTCACATCGCGTGCGTAGGCTGTCACAAAAACGCCCATGGCAGTGTACACGGGGTTACGTGTTTCGGGTTCTCCCCGTTCGAACTGGACAACATTGTCGCGGAACACCGGGACTTTGCCGGTAACGTCAGGGTTTGTGGCGAACTTGCCGTACAAAGAGTTGAGCATGAGCTTGGCCAGCTCACGCAAACCCCCGGTAGACGTGGTTTTGATTTCCATCCACTTTTCAATGTACTCGGTGAACATTCCCGCCTGCCCCCGGAACAGCCAGCCACCGTTATAGGCCAGGATGTCCATATCATAATGGTCCTCCCACAACGCCAAATCCACGTTGGTACACATCAGGGTTACCGGGTCATCGATTCTGGTCTGGTATTCGGTGTTCACAAACCGGGACGTGCCCTTCACCTGAATGCAGGGGACGTGGTCTTTTTTGAGTTTAGCGGTGAACGTCACTGACACCAGGTAGAGCGGATATTCCCTGGTGGGTGTGGGCAGCCCTTCGCACCATATTGGTTCCCCGTAGGGCAGGACCCTGTCGTACATGACGGAGGGGTAGAGACTGTTCACGTCATAGGTGCGGCCGGCCCCGGTAATCATGCCCTGAAAGCGGGTGTCAGCGTAGGTCCAGCCGCCACGGTAGGCACGCCTTATTTCCGCGTCCATGCTGTCCGGCAGGATGGGAAAAACTTTGTTGAACATGGGTTTACCCACGACATCCTTATATTCAGCCAGGGCGTCAGCACCAACGGTGAGCTTTGACATGCCCTGCCCCAACTGAATTTTCATTGCTTTGGCAATGATAAGGACGTCATGGGCGATGTACGTGCGTTCGTGCATGGTCAACTGGTGACCTACCGGCCTAGGCGCGTGGTAGTCGATTTCCAGTTTCGATTCTTCAAGTTTGAACGATTTCGCCACACGTGCCGCCGACATGGGCAGCTTTTTGTGGGAGTCGCGGAACTCGGTTCGTTTACCGTTCCGCCACGCAACATTCAGACTATACCATGCACCCTGATCCGATATGAGGGTAGTAAACTCACCGCGACGCGGGTTCTCTTTCACCCACTGGTAGCCCTCATTGAAGAGACGGTCAACAATAAACACACCGTCGAATTTGAGATTGTGAAAATAGGTGATGCTGTTCTCTTCGGTGATTCTGGACATGAACCATTCCATGGTGGTACCCAGCTCAACATCCCACACCGTTTCTGCTGTGTTGATGTTCGCCAAACCCCATCCCCAAACCCTGCAATCATCAGGGTTTGTAATGGTTTCAAAGTCTGCTACATACTCATTGCGTTTGTCCCCGGACACAATGGCCTGTTTCTCTCGTTGAAACCGGTAATCGTGGCACTACCGGCTGTTCTGGCATCCCGCCCGAACCTAGATTTTCATTTTCTTTACCCACTCGATCAGGGTTTTTGCCTGGTTGAGTTCGTTGTCGATGAGTTCCTGCGGCATTTTCTGCTTTGGAGTGTATTTCTTTTGATAATGGTGGTAGGTGATGGACATGTTGTCCGCAAATTTTGTGAAGTTCCATAGGACGTTAAATTGTCCTTTGGTCATTCCGGCGACCATGGCGGACAGTTCGTCGTCCTCAAACACGGCCACCATTTGCTGCAACTCAGCCTGTGCCCTTTTGTGTTCGTCACGCGCCCATTTTGCTGTCATGCGTTTTTTGTTGGCTTTGGTGAGCTTAGTCAACGATTCTAGGTCTTTGACGTTGAACGGTTTCCGCTCCGGTGGCACATAGGCCATGTTCATTGCCGTGGGGTGTTTGGTCCGCATCTTGGCTTGACGCATACCAATGGTTTCATCCGATAGTTGGATGTTCCCCTTGCCGTCCTTGCCTAGGGGCAACTTGGCGTCCTGGTGTGGTGTCATGTCCTTTTCGAACTTGTCACGCACAGCCTGTTCTGACTGTTTGTATTCCAGCCATTTGTTGCGGGGGAGTGGTGCCCCACGAACACCGGCCTCAAACTGTGTGCTGCGTGAGTTGAACCTGTTCAACCGGCGTTCCAATGCTGCAAGGTCACGGGAACGCATCTTCGAAATGTCTTTGCTGGTGCGCGGATCAAAAGGTGTGCCTTGCAGCTCCACACCTTTTTCACGCCTGTTGCGGGCAATTTTGCGGGCCGCGTTTTGCTCCAGTCGCGCAACGCGTGCCCTACGTTCATTCAGGGATTCATTTGAGGCCATCTGAGACACGAACGGGCACCACACTAGCGTGCGGTGCCCGTATCCCCCGTTCTATGAAGTTGTCAGGGTAGTGAACCTTTCAGCGAATGACACTTGCTACTAAGCAAGTTTCATATCACCACCCTGTAAGGGATTACTTTTTGGCTGGTGCTTCTCCGAGCTTGATGGTGAAGAATTTGCGCGTGCCGGTGCCTTCCTGGGTGATGTGGATGGGGAGGGGTTCCGGCCAGGTGTTGGGGTGTCCCATGACGGCCAGGATACGCTTGACGTCGCGATAGGCCGGCCCGGAAATGGCGTGGAAGGATTTGCCGTCCGCGTCGATGAGGACGATACGCGGCTGTGCCTTGATTTCGCCGGTTGCCTCATCGGCCATGTCAACGGATTCGATGACGACGTTGGCCAGGCGGATGGTTGCCCGGAGGTTTTCCGAAACCGGTTCGCTGTTGGACAGTGCGTTCAGCAGGGATGCCTTGGCGGCGAACGAGTCTCCGGTGATGGTGGAGAACAGGCCCAGCTGGCCTTTGGAGAGGTTGGCGATTTCGTTGCTGAGGACGGTGCCGGATACAACGATGTCGGTGGTTGTTTCAGTCATGGTGGCGACTCTTTCTGATTGGGTGAATACATCAAGGTGATGTAGTAGGTACTGTACCACTAGGAACATGAGTAACGTGTGTCACATTTCCAAGTGGTCGCTTCCGGCTGATCCGGGTACACAACAGACATTACACACAACCAATGAAACAGTGCAAGCCCATTGCCGAAACATTTTATTCAGGTCACGTAATGGGCTGTTATTACAGGCGGTGAAGTAGTACAGTGGGTGTATCGCCACACGATCACAGGAGAACACCATGAACATCTGGCAAAAATACAAGGACGCAGAACGTAGGCGGCAGGTTAAAGGAACTCGCTACGAACCAATGAAGTCAGCACTCTGCCCCGCCAACCTGGCTTTGTTCCTCACCATCAAAGGGAAGGTTCCCCACTGCACACTTCCTAATGATGGTCATTGGACACACGATGACACGCTAAACCAGGTGCGTTGGGAATCACCCAGTGAGCAGTTTTTCCAGAAAATTGAGGTGTACTAATGAACGCATCCAGCATGTTCGACATGTTCCTTACCCTCTTTTTCCTCATGACAGCCGTCGTCATCCTTGGCGCGGCTGGCATGGCCTTGGACAACCTGCTTGACCCGCATTGCAACTGTGCGGAGATACGCCGGCAGGAACGCGACAACCAGGGAGTGACACTGTGAAACTGCTCTTTGGCTGGTTAGGTCGCTGGATTGATGGGCGCATCATGGACATGGTTCGTGACTGGGAAAATGAGGGTAGGCCATGAGTAAAGCAAAGCTTGTCACAGGATACGCACTAATAGGCGTTGCCATCCTGTGCCTAATCCTCATGTTGGCACTTTGGTTTTACATGATCTGGACACCGGACCATGACACCCGGCTTGAAGACACGCAACCATTCCTCGCGTTCCTTGGATGGGGCACCGGAACATGTGGAGTAATGATGGTGATCAAATGATTACGGCTGGCATGGCCCTGGTTGAGCTGCTGATGCTGTACACAGCGTTCCGGGCAAAAGATTTTCAGACCAGCCCTACACCGGAGAATTTGACGGCCTGGTGTAATGCACAAGAAATGGTTTCCGAACCTTACCGATTCAAGAAAGAGTTAGCCGCATGAATTATTACATTGTCGCCATAGATAAGTTCAGCCATGATGAGTATGTGCATTCCACGCATAACAGTGTAGAACTGGCAACTGAGGTTGTGGAGTCGCTCCGAGCAGAGGGGAGTGAAGCGCTTGAATACCGGGTAGACGCCATCCCAGAAAAACATGCTGTTGTGAGCACTTCCACGAATGACGGTTGGAAAATCCAGAACTTCGAAATGCCAGAATTTGCCGGTGAGCCGGAACCGCGCCGTACTGAATTCACCGCAATGGAGCTGTTCCCGCCTACAGGCCATGGCTATTTGGGGGATAAGGGAACACATGTTCCCGTTTCTGACTGTGCCGAATGTGGGGCATACGTACGAATCCCACAGCACGCCAAACATGCTGCCTGGCACAACAAAGTAGCAGACCTGTGATGGACGAATTTTTCCTCAACACGGAGGAACAAGAGACCATTTATAAGGCGATGGTGTTCTATTACGAACACCCGGAATACAACGATGACGCCCACAACAACACCGTTGTTGAAATGATCGAAGCTTTCCGGCCGGCAGGGGTAGAAAAACTCACCTGCCCCTACTGTGACACCGTTATTCCGGACCACGCGGAAACGTGCATTGTCATTGAATCGGAAATAGTTGATGAAAAGCCACGGACAGAATGTCGTATATGCGGCAAAACCGGCCCTGAATGTTGGCACTAATGGCAACATCATGGAACACCATCACCAGGGGTATGCACGTCGAAATCATGAATGAGGGCGCTGCTGTGTGGACGGTTTTGGACCGTCACCCGGACAAGGGTTGCTGGTGGCTCCACCGATGGGTGGACAACAAATGGCACACCACCTATGCGCACTATTCACAGCTCAACCAGGTCCCTGTCAAAGCCGGTGTCTAACAATGTTGGCCACGGCTGTTTGCCCGGACTGTGGGAGTTCAGTGTACTGGCTGGTGGACTCCGGAACGTGGCACCACTACGTTTCCCGGAATCTTGATTGTGATGTGGTATTGTCTGTCTCGTTGGGAGTCACGCGGGTTTCCGATAGCTCCCAAATGCAACACCAGTGAATTTCAAGCCTACGATAACATCATGCCGGTAAGCCCGTGGTAATACCATAATTGAATAGACAATTGAATAACATGAGAAAACCCCTACCCTGTTGAGGCTGAGACTACAGGGCAGGGGTTTTCTGTTTACTGATTCGGTGTACCGAACGCCGGCACATCCTGGATGTGAGCTTCGGGTCCGTCACCGGAACGCCGGATTTCCACCCACCCATACGTTTCAATATTCAGGTAATGCTGAATCCAGTTCGGTTCCGGCAAGTGCCAACGGGTAATAAAATCCGCCGTAGCCCAAATCTTCCCATCCGGCTCCCGCATCAGAGTAATAACAGGTTTCGCCATTTCGTCCTCAATTTCGATAGTGGTTGACTGTGTTGTGATGGTGGACAAATCTTCCGGCCACTCCCTCAAATATACGTCAGGGTTACGCCGGCCCAACAGGGGACTGTTCAGGTTGTAGTTCGGTGGAATCGCCTCAACATGCAGGTGTGCACCTGTTGTGGCGTAGCCGCTGTTGCCGCTGTCAGCAATCACCTGGCCCTTGGACACTCGGTCACCAGCCTTTACATGAAACGCGTTCAGATGGGCATACACGAAAGTTGGTTCATCCTCCCCACAGTTCAACACCAGGACGTTCCCACCCATCCGGAGCAACCACAACAGGTTATCCTGATACGTGTCGTCAAACTCGCCCGCCCACTCAATCACACCATCCCCGGCAGCATGCACCGGTGTACCGATGGGGGCGGCCTCATCATTCCCGCTGTGCGGGCCATAGACGGTCAGGTTGTCACCGAAGTTCTGGGACCGCCACGACTGGCCACGGTTGAACGGTCTACAATATGTTTTCGTCATGTGGCCTAGTTTACTGCCAAACCGGGACTTTCACCCTCTACTAGTGTAAGCTTATTGTAATAACCGCTTATGATTGCAATCTTCCCATTGGGTTGGTCCTGGCCACGATCCATCCGGAAGCCAATATTAAGGAAGCGCCACAATGGACTTTAGCTACAGCGAAATGATGGTTGTCATTCAAGGGTTGAGAATCATGAACGGCATGGATGAAAATTACACATCCACCGACGAACAAAAGGCGATTGCCACCAACCTGCTAGGCAAAATTGATGATAGTGCAGAAGAAATGATCCCCTGCACTATATGTGACACGCTTATACCATTGTATGACTGTGTTGAGGTGCAGGCCGGAATGCTGTCACATGAAAGTGACAACGGCTACATCCATTTCATCTAGCCCCCACCTTCCCTGGCCCCTGCTGATGAGGACGGAAACTACTGGTGTGGGCGTCATGGTACAATTGCAGAATCAGCCACCATTTAGAGTAAGGAACCCCGGCAAATGAATGTCAAAGAACTTATTGAAATGCTGAAAACATTTCCTCCCGATGCAACGGTATGGACAAATAATGACGACGGTAATTTAGATTTGCTATATAAACATGAGATCAAGTTAGACAGTGACGGCGACCTACGACTCGCCTAGCCACT
>Ga0065714_10065381_pt1 | contig 10443 bp, 9 predicted proteins | sample MisRhiReplicate2_FD_59101 | JGI IMG/M metagenome (GOLD analysis project Ga0065714, IMG submission 59101) | Miscanthus rhizosphere microbial communities from Kellogg Biological Station, MSU, sample Rhizosphere Soil Replicate 2: eDNA_1 v2... | ecosystem: Host-associated > Plants > Roots >... | reverse complement strand
ATGTTTATTCTTATCCGGAAGTACAAAAACCGAGAGCAGATATCTGGAGAGGTCAGCACGTTCTGAAAAGAGATGAAGAAGGCAGAGAAAGATGTACAGCTTGTGGTTTGTGCGCAGTGGCATGTCCTGCCGAAGCAATTACAATGACGGCTTCAGAAAGAACTAGAGAAGAAAAAGATCTTTACAGAGAAGAAAAATATGCGTCAGTATATGAAATTAATATGCTGAGATGTATTTTCTGCGGAATGTGTGAAGAAGCTTGTCCGAAATCTGCAATTTATCTTACAGACCGTTTGGTTGATGTAGAAACCAACAGAGGTTCTTTCATTTATGGAAAAGATAAATTGGTTGAAAAAATTAATGAAAGGATTGACATCACAGAAAGACAGTCCGAGAAACAAAAAAATGCGGTAAAATAATGGATCAGTTTTTATTTTTCTTGGTGGCATTTTTAGCAGTGTCAAGTGCGGTTTACTTCGTATTTGCGAGAAATCCTCTCTACGCTATTCTGTCATTAATTGTTACAATGTTTTCAATTGCCGGAATGTACATTCTTCTGAATGCTCAGTTCCTGGCCATCATACAAATCATCGTTTACGCAGGTGCGATCATGGTTTTATTCCTTTATATCTTAATGATGCTTAACCTTAATAAAGAAGACGAAAGTAAGAAGAACAATACTTTAAAGTTTGTCGGAGTTTTTACAGCAGGTCTTTTATTAATTGGGGTTTTAGGTGTTTTCAGAGGAGTTCAGGAGAAACATTTGGTCGTAGAAAACGTAGACAAAGGCGTTGGTCTTACCAAAAATCTGGGAAGACTTTTATTCAACGAATATGTTTTGCCGTTTGAGCTTGCTTCCATCCTGATTTTAGCAGGTATTGTAGGTGCGGTATTAATCGGTAAAAAAGATTTATAAATTATGGGAGAAGTAAATACTTTTATGCAAAGCGTCCCTTTGGAATATTTCATTATCCTTTCGTCAGTATTGTTCTGTCTTGGGGTTTTGGGAGTATTGCTGAGAAAAAACGCGATTGTAATTTTGGGTTGTGTGGAGCTTATGCTTAATTCTGTAAACCTTTTGCTGGCTGCATTTTCGGCATACAACGGGAACAGTGACGGACAACTTTTAGTTTTCTTCATTATGGTGGTTGCTGCTGCAGAAGTTGCTGTAGGATTGGCAATTATTGCGATGCTATATAGAAATACCCGTTCTGTGGATGTAAGTATATTTAATAAATTAAGAGGATAAAGAATGGAGAATTTAGTCTATGCAATAATACTTTTACCACTTTTAGGTTTTCTTATTAACGGTTTATTCGGAAAAAATCTTCCAAAAATAGTTGTTGGAAGCTTGGCAACCATTGCTGTTTTCGGATCTTTCTGTATTGCGGTAAGCTTATTTCTGAATTTCGATTCTGAAAGCCAGCCCGTGATCGTAAAAGCTTTTGAATGGTTCAGAGTGAACGGAATTCAGATTAACTTTGGTTTCCAGATTGATCAGCTGTCATTGATGATGGTAATGATTATCACAGGAATCGGGTCTTTGATTCACCTCTACTCTATCGGATATATGAGTCATGATAAAGGTTTCTATAAGTTTTTCACTTACTTAAATCTGTTTATCTTCTCGATGTTACTTTTGGTAATGGGAAGCAACTACCTAATCTTATTCATTGGATGGGAAGGTGTAGGTTTGTGTTCTTACTTACTGATCGGTTTCTGGTACACGAACGAAGAATATGGGAAAGCAGCAAGAAAAGCTTTCATCATGAACAGAATTGGTGACCTTGCTTTGTTGATCGGAATCTTTATGATTGCTTCTCAAACAAATGCAGTTGATTATTTAACAGTCGCTCAAAACGCAGGGAAATTTGAATTAGACGGAACGATCATCATCTTTATCACAGCGAGTTTATTTATCGGTGCTACGGGAAAATCTGCTCAGGTTCCTTTATATACATGGTTACCCGACGCAATGGCAGGTCCGACTCCGGTTTCTGCGTTGATCCACGCGGCGACGATGGTAACGGCAGGTATTTATTTAGTAGTAAGATCAAACTTCTTATTTACTTTAGCGCCAACCGTACAGGACGGAATTTTATTAATCGGATTTTTAACCGCAGCATTGGCAGGTTTCTACGCACTTCGTCAGAACGACATCAAAAAAGTATTGGCATATTCTACAGTTTCACAGCTTGGTTTTATGTTTATCGCTTTAGGTTTAGGAGCTTATACAACAGCAATGTTCCACGTAATGACACATGCTTTCTTTAAAGCTTTGTTATTCTTGGGTGCAGGTTCTGTCATTCATGCAATGAGCAACGAACAGGATATGCGTTTCATGGGAGGTTTGAAAAAATATATTCCAATTACTCACGCAACTTTCCTGATCGGAACTTTGGCAATCTCAGGATTCCCTTTATTATCGGGGATGATTTCAAAAGACGAAATTTTAGTAGCAGCTTATGCTAAAAATCCTATTTACTGGGTGATGCTATTTATCTTAGCTGCTGTTACTGCAACTTATATGTTCAGACTGTATTACCTGACTTTCCATGGAGATTTCAGAGGTACAGAAGAACAGAAACATCATTTACACGAAAGTCCATTAAACATGACTTTACCATTAATTGTTTTGGCTGTCCTTTCAGTGCTTGGAGGTTTCATTAACCTTCCTCACTTCATCGGTCACGGTCATTATGCTAAATTAATGGAATGGCTGAAACCTGTTTTGACAGAAGAAAGCTTTAAGCAAATGGAAACTACACTTACAGGAGTAGCAGAAAGCACTGAATTTATTCTTTTAGGAGCTACTGTTGCTATGTTTTTTGCAGTTTGGTTTATCGTGAAAAATACTTATGTAAATAAGAAAAAAAGAGCTATCGCTGAAGACGATTATACAGGATGGGAAAAACTTTCTGCTAAGAAACTTTATGTTGACGAACTTTACAATGCATTGATTGTAAAAACCGTTGAAGGACTGGGACGTGGCGGAAAAATGTTTGACAAAGGCGTTCTGGATCGTTTTGTAGACTACGTGGGAGAAGGCGCTGAAGACAGCGGAAGATCGATGAAGCGTATACAGAACGGAAATGTAGAAAACTATATTCTGATCATGTCTTTAGCTGTGGGAATTATACTGATTGTTAACTTTATATTACAATAATGTCTTATTTACTATTAACATTATTACTTTTACCTCTAGTAGGTTCGGGATTGGTCTTTGCATGGAGGAATACTTCCAGCAAATACCTGGCATTAGGAATTGCTTTGATTCAAATGCTGCTTACATTTTACGTTGTTTCGGATTTTGATTTTAATCCAACCGTAGACAGCGTATTGCAGTACGAGATCAACTATCCTTGGTCACAATTTATAAAAAGTACACTTCATTTCGGAATTGACGGAATGAGCTTGCTTCTTTTATTGTTGACCAATATTTTAATGCCAATCATTATTTTATCATCTTTTAATGAAAATGTAAGCTATAAAAATTCTTTCTACGGTCTGATTTTGCTAATGCAGTTCGGATTGGTTGGTGTTTTCACCGCTTTAGACGGATTGTTGTTCTACATTTTCTGGGAAGTAACTTTGATTCCGATCTGGTTTATCGCCGCACTTTGGGGTCAGGAAAACAAAAGACTGGAGTTCACTACAAAATTCTTCGTGTATACTTTCGTAGGATCTTTATTTATGTTGGCTGGTTTAATCTACGTTTACAATCATTCAGCATCATTTGCCTTAACAGATTTGTATAACGCAGACCTTGGCGAAACTCAACAGATCGTTGTTTTCTGGTTTATTTTCTTTGCATTTGCAGTAAAACTTCCGGTTTTCCCATTCCACACTTGGCAGCCGGATACTTATACGTACTCTCCTACTCAGGGATCGATGTTGTTATCAGGGATTATGCTAAAAATGGCAATCTACGGTGTACTTCGTTATCTGATTCCGATCACACCAACTGCAATCTTCGGAATTTCTGGACAGATTGTGATCATCTTAGCGATTGTAGGAATTGTTCACGGAGCATTAATCGCAATCATCCAGACGGATATGAAGAGAATCATTGCATATTCTTCTTTCTCTCACGTTGGATTGATGGTAGCTGGTATTTTCTCTTCAGCAGTTCTTACTTTGAGGGGAACATTTACGATTGAAGGAGCTGAAGGAGCTTTGGTACAGACATTTGCTCACGGTATTAACGTGGCAGGTTTATTTTTCTGTGCTGATATTTTATATAAAAGATTTAAATCAAGAGACATCAGACAGATGGGAGGTTTGGCGAAAGTCGCTCCGAAGTTTGCCGTTTTGTTTCTGATTATCATATTAGGTTCAATGGGCGTTCCGTTGACGAATGGTTTCATCGGAGAATTTATTTTGATCAAATCGATCTTCGACTTTAATGTACTGGCTTCAGTAATTGCAGGTCTTACCGTTATTCTTTGTGCAGTGTATCTGTTGAGATTCTACGGAAAAGCAATGTTCGGACAGGGTGATGATGCAGTTTTAAGTACGGCAAAAGATTTATCGGCAGTAGAATTTTCGGTATTGGCAAGTATTGCAGTATTTGTAATTGTGTTGGGAGTTTTTCCTCAGCCGGTCATTGATATGGTAAGTAGTTCACTGAAGTTTATTTATACTTCAATGATTAACTAAAATTTAAATAGTAAAAGATTAAGAATATTCAGAGAGCGTAAAGATTAAAGAGAAAAGATAATAAATTAAAGATTTTAGAGACTGTATTTTCACAACTTTAAATCTTAAATAAACAACTTTGAACTTTAAACCTTCGATCTCCAATCTCAAATATAAATTATGAGTGTTTTAATTATTGTTTTCCTAACTGCAGTTGCTGCGTTATTTTCGGGAGTTTTTGAACAGGGAAAATTCGCAAGATATATTGGGATTTTTGGATTAATCATTGCCCTGTATGTAAGTTTTCTGCCTGAAGCGTCTTTCTTCGAGCAGTACAGACATATGTATGATTACAGCGCAAATACGGCTTTATTCACAAAAATTTCTCTTGTAACAACTTTACTACTGTTCTTTCTGGGAGGTTTTGCATTCAGCAATCACAGAAGCCATCAGTCAGAATTATATGCATTGATGCTTTTTGCTCTTTGTGGAGGAATTATCCTTTTCGGTTTCCAGAACTTAGTGACTTTATTCTTAGGAATTGAGATCCTTTCTATTCCGTTGTACGTAATGGCGGGAGCAAACAAAACAGATTTAAGATCAAACGAAGCTTCTATTAAATACTTCCTGATGGGAGCATTTGCAACAGGTTTCCTGTTATTTGGTATTGCATTTATTTATGGAAGTACAGGAACCTTCGATTTATATAAAATTCAGGAATTCACGATCACGAATCCTAAAAACATCATGTTGATTTTAGGAGTTATCTTAATGCTTTGTGCAATGTCATTCAAAGTGGCTTTGGCACCCTTCCATATGTGGAGTCCTGATGTTTATGCAGGTTCACCTTCATTGATTACGGCTTTCATGGCCAGCGTGGTGAAGATCTCGGGTTTCTTTGCTTTGTTCAGATTAATGACGATCGGATTCTCAGGTGTAACCGCTGAATGGATTAATATTCTTGGAGTTTTCTTAATCATCACTCTGGTTCTTGCGAACGTAATGGGACTTGCACAAACGAATGCGAAAAGAATGTTGGCATATTCCTCAGTTTCTCACGCAGGATATATCGGTTTGGTATTCTTCGGGATGAATGCACTTTCTACGTATACTTTAGCATTTTACTTATTCGCATATTCACTTTCAACTGTTGGAGTTTTTATGTGTCTGATTTGGGTAGAAAAAATAAAAAGAGAAACATCTTTCGGAGCTTTCAAAGGATTGGCAAAAACAGAACCTTTATTGGCTGTTGTTGCAACTATTTCTCTACTTTCAATGGCAGGAATTCCGTTGACTGCTGGTTTTATGGGTAAATTCTCTTTATTTGCACAGGCGTTGACGAAAGATGACAATACTTTCTTAGTAATTGTAGCTGTTTTAGGTTCAGCAATTTCAATTGCCTATTATCTGAGATTAATTATTGCAATGTTCTTCTTTAAAGAAACAACATTCAAAACTTCAGAAAAAGTTACTATTACTTACAATATCATTGCCGTTGTAATTATTGCATCTTTAGTTGTGTTGGGAGTCTTCCCAGACTTGTTTGCGAAACAGTTTGGTTTGTAGAAATCACTTAAAAATATAGAAAAAGCACAACAATTGTTGTGCTTTTTCTATATTTTTAAGATGATATGTTCTTTTAATCAAAAAGTATTTATAAATATTTTAATATCTCATATAATCTTTTTTTAAACTAATTTTACCTCGTAATAATATAATATATATGAGAAAAATCGTATTGACAGGAATAATAGTCTTTGGGGGATTTCTAACAGCAAATGCACAGTGTAAAACGGTAACTACGCTTACAGAAAATTTTGATATCTGGAAAGAAATTAATAAGTGTTGGACTGCTCAGCAGGGAAAAGCAATGCTTTATGCTAGTGATAAAAAAATCGTTTTCTATTCGATGACTAATCCCGGAGAAAATATGTATTTGGTAACTCCAAAAATTAAAGCGGGAAAATACACACTGGCTCTTGATATTTCAGACAACGGTGGAGAAACTGCTTTGGAACTATTCTCGATCAACAAAACATCAGATACAAAATCATATGTTTCGATAGCTAAATCCTCAAAGATTACGGGAGGAAAAAAAACGTTTGACATTTCTTTGAAGAAAGATTCAAACTTAGGTCTGAAAGTTTTGCTGAATGGGGTGCATCAGGCAGTTTATGTGGATAATTTTTCTTTGAAGCCAAAAAAATAAACTATTTTCTGACTTAGGTTAACATTTATAATTGATTCTGGTATTAGAAATGCTGAATAAGTTTGATCTAAATATCAATTACCTAAACTTATTTCAAAGATGCATGGAGAAATATTTCACTATAATTATCTCATTCCATTTACCTTTTAAAAGACCTTTTTTCATACCTTTATCCTCACAATTTTTTTCAGATTTTGTCGAATTTTTACAAGAAAGAAAGTCCGTTTCAGGTTTTTATATCGTTCAAAAAATATTTGGATGTGTTGGAGCATATCCGGTATAATGATCGGTTAGAATATCGTGTCAGTTATGCAGAATCGTTAATAGAAAAAACCAAAAATTTCAAAGAATTACGGGATGGCTTTCAGGATCTCTCAGTATTTGAAAAACATAAAGATCTCATCAGACTTCTTTTAGCAGACCTATTCCCTACCGGTTTGACGAGAAATGAAATTAAAGCTGCAGGAATTCCTCTGACCAATCTTACTTTTAATTATACTGAAAGATTTCAGAACATATTAAACGATGCCGGAAAAGATTTTGAAATAGAATTCAGAGATATCACCGATGATGAGTATTATGTTTTCTGTTGTTGCCTGATTTTGCAGACCTATTTAAAAAAAGACGTTAAGGTAACGCTTCCATTTTATTATGACATTCCCGACAAACAGGGAATTATGAAGCATTATAAAATTACAGTCAATTCAGATTTCAGTGATGTTTATCCTGCGAAAGGAACAAAAATACCGCCTGATGAAATCTTAGACATGCTTCTTGAAAATTTAGACGATTTACCACTCTGGAAAAGATATTTCCCACCAGAATCGTGGGTTTTAAATGGATTCAGTATCATTTCACTTATCGACTGTACATCAGAAGTTGCTTTATCTGATCTGAAATCAAGTATGATCAAAATCGATCTTGAGAATCCTGCTCCGGATGAAAATCTGAAAGAAATCTTTAAATCTTACTTTGAAGTTGCAGAACTCAACTTCGGCTTAATGCTTTTTAACACCAAAAATAAAAGGCTTGAAAAACTTCCGATTTACGAAAATGTTTTCACCAATTATCTCCTTGATTTTTGGATCAATACTTTCGACGAAGAAGTAAGAAAAACGGCTTTTGAGAACATCAGTTACAACTCAAAACCGGTAGTGGTTTCTAATGTTGACAAACTCGATGACGAAATCAAGAAACTGCCTTCTTTCAGCATTTTAAAAGATAACAATATCAATAGTTTCATGGTCATTCCGATTATGAAAGATAATGAGCTTCTTGCAATGATGGAGTTTACATCACCTTTGGCAAACAGTCTCAATGGTCTAAAGCTGAAAAAACTGGAGTTTGTTGCAGATATGATTATTTTCTCTCTTAATAGATTTTCTTACGAAAGAAATAACCAAATTGAGGCGATTATTCAGCGTGAATACACCACAATTCACGACAGCGTTATCTGGAAATTCAGAAACGAAGCAGAACGGTATTTTAATGCTTATTTATCGAAAAAGATATACACCCTGAAAGAGATTTCGTTTAAAAATCTTACTCCGTTATTCAGCTTTTCCGATATCCGTGCTTCTTCTGAGAAGCGGTATAATCTGATGCTTGCAGATCTCAATCAGCAGATTGACGGCATTTGTGAAGTAATTGCTCTTTTGAATTCTTCAGAAGCAGAAAAATATACGCTGGCTCTTGATATTTTTGAAAACGAACTCAACAATGAGATCAAAGCCGACACCGAACAGAGGTTTCAGAGATTCCTGAGAGAGGAAATTCACCCTTTTTTCCAGGCTAAGCTTGAGATTAAAACCGAAGAAAATATTAAAGATAAGATCAAAAATTATTTCAGTCAGGTTTTCATCCAGAACGATCTTTTTTACGCCAACAGGAAAAATCTTGATGATTCGATCACGCTCCTCAATCGAAAACTGGCCGATATTTTAGATGAGAAACAGGTGATTGCTCAGGAAATTTTCCCTCATTATTTTGAAAGATTTAAATCAGACGGGGTTGAGCATAATCTTTACATCGGTCCAAACATTGCTCCTGAATTAGCTTATTCTTCAAAATTTGTTCACGAACTGAGATATTGGCAATTAGAAACCATTTGTACCATGGAACATGAGTTTCATCTGTTCAAAAAAGATCTTCCGATATCTTTGGATATTGCTTCGCTGATTTTTGTTTATAACGAAAAAATTGACATCCGTTTCCGAATGGATGAGAAACGTTTTGATGTTGATGGTGCTTTCAATTCAAATTTTGAGATCATCAAGAAAAGACTTGAAAAAGCGCACATCAAAGATTCTACAGAAAGAATTACCTGTCCGGGAAAAATCACCATTGTTTATTTCGGCATGGAAAACCAACGTGAATATCTTCAATACATCAATAGACTTCAAAAACTTAATGTTCTGAAAGCTGATGTTGAATTTTTGAAAGTTGAGGATCTTCAGGGAATTACTGGGTTGTTGGCAATCAGAGTTTCTTTTGTTTAAATAAATTATAAAGTTTCCAAATCAACTTTTAGACTTATTCTTAATTTCCTTCCAAAGCTTTACTAAGTCATCTGCATATCTACCCATCATTGGAAATGCTTTCCCATTTTCTATTTTATAATATTCTTTAGGATATCTATATTTAATCAGTTCCACAGGAAGCTTACTAACATCAAAGTGTACCGATTTATCAAAACTTAATAGAAATAGTATATTTTTCATAATAGTAATTTTAGTAATTAAGGACATTCATTTTCAGATGGGTTTCCATATTCGTCATAGTTTACTTTCTCAGGATTGGTAGAGTTTCCTTCTATTTTGAACAATACGGTAGTAGTCGCCTTTGTTCTTGTACATGGGTCTTCTTTCTCTTCTTCCGGCTCAGTTCCTTCACCGCCATCACCAGGATATGGGTAGCCAGCTTCGTTACCACTTCCATCACACTACCCAAACTCGTTGATGACACCAAGGCATTCATCAGACAACTGGTTGCATTTGATGATGGAGACCGTAGACCAATGTCCGGAGAATTGGGAGTTACTTTATACACTTCCAAACCGTCAATATTTACTTTAGCGAAAAAAGGAGTAGAAAAACTACTCCTTGAGATTATATCGGTTTTTTACCTTTTTTGCTATTGTTTTGTCAATATGATATTATCCTTTGGTAATGGTTCCGGATATTGATCTGGGGAGTAGTTATAAAAATAACAATCGGTATCCAAAATCTGACTACGCTGATCGAAATAAATATTCAATTGTGTTTTTGCTGCATTGGCAAAGGAAATATAAATAGTTCCACTCATTCCACAGATATCATTATCCGTGTAAGACATAATATATTTGTTGGTTATATTTTGAAATCCCACCCCTCGAACCTTTGCATCATTATCTGTTAATTGTAAATTATTAAACAAAATATTACCATTACTGTCTGCCATTTTAAATTTTCCAATAACAATATCACTATGATATTTAAGAGTAGTATTATACCTGTAAGTGATTTTCTTAAAAGTAATAAATAGAGTCTTGTTATTCCAAGTTCCTTTCCAAGTTCCCTCAAAAGCAGAAAGCTCATTGTTGGTATCTTTCATGTAAT
>Ga0065714_10000115_pt1 | contig 10449 bp, 9 predicted proteins | sample MisRhiReplicate2_FD_59101 | JGI IMG/M metagenome (GOLD analysis project Ga0065714, IMG submission 59101) | Miscanthus rhizosphere microbial communities from Kellogg Biological Station, MSU, sample Rhizosphere Soil Replicate 2: eDNA_1 v2... | ecosystem: Host-associated > Plants > Roots >... | reverse complement strand
GAATGTTTGCTTTCTTTCGTCCTGCCGCACATCAGGCTCCATTGCCTGAAGAAAAAATAGACAACACCTACCGGCGCCTTCGCTGGCAGATCTTCGCCGGTATTTTTATCGGCTACGCCGGCTATTACCTGCTGCGCAAAAACTTCTCCCTGGCCATGCCCTATCTGATCGAAGAGGGTTATACCCGCGGCGAACTGGGCTTGGCGCTGTCGGCCATCGCCATTGCCTACGGCCTGTCCAAGTTCCTGATGGGCATCGTGTCCGACCGCTCCAATCCGCGCTTCTTCCTGCCCTTCGGCCTGTTGGTATCGGCCGGTGTGATGTTCATTTTCGGTTTCGCGCCCTGGGCGACGTCCAGCGTGACCATCATGTTCATCCTGCTCTTTATCAATGGCTGGGCTCAGGGCATGGGCTGGCCGCCGAGTGGGCGGACGATGGTGCACTGGTGGTCGCAGAAGGAACGCGGTGGCGTAGTGTCCTTGTGGAACGTGGCGCATAACGTGGGTGGCGGCCTGATCGGCCCGCTGTTCCTGCTCGGCATGGGCCTGTTCAATGACTGGCANGCAGCGTTTTACGTGCCGGCGGCGGTCGCCATGGCGGTAGCGGTGTTTGCCTTCGTCACCCTGCGTGACACCCCGCAATCGGTGGGCCTGCCGCCCATCGAAAAGTACAAGAACGACTACCCGGAAGGCTACGACGCCAGCCACGAAGAAGAATTCAGCGCCAAGGAAATCTTCGTCAAATACGTGCTGCGCAACAAAATGCTCTGGTACATCGCCCTGGCCAACGTCTTCGTCTACCTATTGCGCTACGGCGTGCTGGACTGGGCACCGACCTACCTCAAGGAAGCCAAGGGCTTCACCGTGGATAAAACCTCGTGGGCCTACTTCTTCTACGAATGGGCAGGTATTCCGGGCACGCTGCTCTGTGGCTGGATGTCGGACAAGATCTTCCGTGGCAACCGTGGCCTGACCGGCATGGTGTTCATGGCGTTGGTGACTGTTGCGACCCTGGTGTATTGGCTCAACCCGGCCGGCAACCCGACAGTCGACATGATCGCGCTCATCTCGATCGGCTTCCTGATCTACGGCCCGGTGATGCTGATCGGCCTGCAAGCGCTGGAATTGGCACCGAAGAAAGCCGCCGGTACGGCAGCGGGCTTCACGGGTCTGTTCGGTTATCTGGGGGGGTCGGTCGCGGCCAGTGCNGCGATGGGCTACACCGTGGACCACTTCGGCTGGGATGGCGGTTTCATCTTGCTGATCGGCGCGTGCCTGCTGGCGATGGCCTTCCTGGCGCCGACGCTGTGGCACAAACAAGTCGCCAGTCAGAGCCGCGAAGCAATCGCCTGATCGGCCGTTGATTTGCAGCGCTTGAGCCGCGCCTCCAGATTCCGGTCTGGCATGGCGTGGCTACGCAGGGCGTGGGCGGTCTGCTCGACATAATCGCGAGTCGTGCCGTAACGCCCGCAAGCGTTTTCGAACACGTGGCTCAGCACGTGATCCGGCAAGTTGCCCGCATAGCTGGGCAGATGCCGCTCCAATACAAACCCCAACGCCTGAACCTGACTTCCGTCTTCAAGACGGCAGTTGAGCCAGTGTGGGCGATAGGACGGGAATGGCATTTCGCGCTGCCAAAGTGCGTAAAGAGAGGCTTCAAGTTGTTCTTCAGGCAAGCGATAGGCGAAGCCGCTGCAAGAACCACCGCGATCCAGGCCGAACACCAGCCCAGGCACTTCGGGTGTGCCGCGATGTTCGTGGGACCACAAATACAAACCGCGATGGTAGCCATGCACACGACCCCGCACTCGCTCCACCGCTGCACATTCAGGACGCCAGATCAGCGAACCGTAAGCGAACAGCCACACCGGCCCGCCCTTGTGGCGCGCCATCGTCGACTGCATTGAGCTGANNAATTGTTCGTGCGTGAGCTGCGGCCCCAGATCGAGCTGCGGAGGGTAAGCCAGATTCAAAAAAGCAGATTCAATGGCGCTCATGGCGATTAGCGTTCAGCTCCCCGCGGGTGAAGAATTACTTAATAGAACGCACCGCTGTAACAATAAGGCACATATGTTTTAAGGCAATTTAAGTGCCATGGCACAGTTCATAACTATTTGCCTGGATGACATATAACCTACCGGTATTTATATAAATCTATAAATACCGATCGGCTATATAGGGAGTTATAACGAATAAGAGCGAGGATCAAAATCGCGGATCAAAATCGCGGATCAAAATCGCGGATCAAGATCGAGGCGCGTACGCAAATACATCCGCGCGCATTTGATGAGCATCCATCCCGGCTTCGACCAAAGCATCCAGCGTGCCGTAGACCATGGCCGGAGAGCCGCTGGCGTAGACATGCAAGGGTTTCAGATCCGGGAAGTCCTCGCACACCGCCTCATGCAACATGCCGCAGCGCCCCTGCCAGCCGCATTGATCGCTGACGACTTTATGCAGGAACAGATTGGGCAGTTTCAGCCATTCATCCCAATGTTCGATGGCATAAAAATCTTCAGGACGACGCACGCCCCAATACAGATGCACCGGATGTTTGAAGCCCGTGGCGCGNCAATGTTCGATCAGGCTATGGATCTGGCCCATGCCGGTGCCCGCAGCAATCAGCACCAGTGGACCGTCCGGCAGTTCCGCCAGGTGGGTGTCGCCGAATGGCATTTCGATCCGCACCATCAGGTTGCGTTGCAACTGGTCGATCAGGCTCAGCGCACTGCTTTCGCGCGCCAGCACATGAATTTCCAGATCACGCCCGCCATGCGGAGCCGAGGCCAGGGAGAACGCGGATTTCTCACCATTCTCGCGCTCGATCATCAAGTACTGACCGGCGTGATAACGCGGCGGCTTGCCGGCCGGCGCTCGCAGTCGCACACGCCAGGTATCGCCGCCGACGTCCCTGCATTCAATGACCTGACACGACAAGCTGCGCACCGGCAATTCTCCCAGCGCGAGCACGCCATCCCACAGCACGATGCAGTCTTCCAGCGGCTCTGCAATGCAAGTGTAGAACTCGCCATGGTCGCGCACACCGCCTTCCTGTTCGACGCGCCCTTCCACCAGCAGCGCGGCGCACACGTGGCAATTGCCGTTTCGACAGCTTTGCGGGCATTCATAGCCCAGACGCCGTGCGCCATCGAGAATCCGCTCGCCGGGCAGAATCTGTAGCACTGCTCCGGAGGGCTGCAAGGTTACACGCATCAATCTATTCCTAACTGATTCCAGATGGCATCGATCCGCTGGGTAACGGCTTCGTCCTTGACGATCACCCGGCCCCACTCGCGAGTGGTTTCGCCCGGCCATTTNTNCGTGGCATCGAGCCCCATCTTCGAACCCAGGCCGGAAACCGGCGAGGCGAAGTCCAGGTAATCGATCGGCGTGTTGTCGATCATCACCGTGTCGCGCTTGGGGTCCATGCGCGTGGTGATGGCCCAGATCACGTCGTTCCAGTCGCGTGCGTTGATGTCGTCATCACAGACGATAACGAACTTGGTGTACATGAACTGTCGCAAAAACGACCAGACACCGAGCATTACCCGCTTGGCGTGGCCCGGATACGACTTCTTCATGGTCACGATGGCCATGCGGTACGAGCAGCCTTCGGGCGGCAGGTAGAAGTCGGTGATCTCGGGGAACTGCTTCTGCAGGATTGGCACGAACACTTCGTTCAGCGCCACGCCGAGAATNGCCGGCTCATCCGGCGGACGGCCGGTGTAGGTGCTGTGGTAGATCGGTTTGATCCGGTGGGTGATGCGCTCGACGGTGAACACCGGGAAGCTGTCGACTTCGTTGTAGTAACCGGTGTGGTCGCCGTACGGGCCTTCATCGGCCATTTCGCCCGGATGGATCACGCCCTCAAGGATGATCTCGGCGGTGGCCGGCACTTGCAGGTCATTGCCACGGCACTTCACCAGTTCGGTGCGGTTGCCGCGCAACAAGCCAGCGAAAGCGTATTCGGAGAGGCTGTCCGGCACAGGTGTTACAGCGCCAAGAATGGTCGCCGGGTCGGCGCCCAGCGCCACGGACACCGGGAACGGCTGGCCGGGATGCTTCTCGCACCACTCACGGTAATCCAGCGCGCCGCCACGGTGNCTCAGCCAGCGCATGATGACCTTGTTGCGGCCGATCACTTGCTGACGGTAGATGCCGAGGTTCTGGCGATCCTTGTTCGGACCTTTGGTGACGGTCAGGCCCCAGGTGATCAGCGGGCCGACGTCGCCCGGCCAGCAGGTCTGCACCGGCAGCATCGCGAGGTCGACGTCGTCGCCTTCGATGACNACTTCCTGGCACACCGCGTCTTTGACTACCTTCGGTGCCATGGCGATGATCTTGCGGAAGATCGGCAGCTTGGACCAGGCATCTTTCAGGCCTTTCGGCGGCTCGGGTTCCTTGAGGAACGCCAGCAGCTTGCCGATCTCGCGCAATTCGCTGACCGCTTCTGCGCCCATGCCCAGCGCCACGCGCTCGGGGGTGCCAAACAGGTTGCCGAGCACCGGGATGTCATAACCCGTGGGCTTTTCGAAAAGCAGGGCCGGACCTTTGGCACGCAGGGTGCGGTCGCAGACCTCGGTCATTTCGAGCACTGGGGACACCGGAACCTGGATGCGCTTGAGTTCGNCGCGCTTTTCCAGACCGCTGATAAAGTCGCGCAAGTCGCGATACTGCATGCGTGAGCCTCGTGTTGGCCGTGCCGTTCGGGGGTGGCAGTTTAGCGCCGAACCCCTCTATTCAGAACCACGAACTGCCGGTTNATCAAAAATCAGATAGCAAAAAGCCGGGTTTCCCCGGCTTCTTGGCCTTATCGACTTACTTGCGTTTCATCGACAGGAAGAACTCATCGTTGGTCTTGGTCGTTTTCAGCTTGTCGACCAGGAACTCGATGGCAGCGATTTCGTCCATCGGGTGCAGAAGCTTGCGAAGGATCCACATGCGCTGCAACTCGTCGTCGGCGGTCAGCAACTCTTCGCGGCGGGTACCGGAACGGTTGATGTTGATGGCCGGGAAGACGCGTTTTTCGGCGATGCGACGATCCAGCGGCAGTTCCATGTTGCCCGTGCCTTTGAATTCTTCGTAGATCACTTCGTCCATCTTCGAGCCGGTTTCAACCAGCGCGGTGGCGATGATGGTCAGCGAACCGCCTTCTTCGATGTTNCGCGCGGCGCCGAAGAAACGTTTCGGTTTCTCCAGGGCGTGGGCATCGACACCACCGGTGAGTACTTTGCCGGAGCTCGGGATCACGGTGTTGTAGGCGCGAGCCAGACGAGTGATGGAGTCGAGCAGGATCACCACGTCCTTCTTGTGTTCGACCAGGCGCTTGGCCTTCTCGATCACCATTTCGGCAACCTGCACGTGGCGGGTTGGCGGCTCATCGAACGTCGAGGCAACCACTTCGCCGCGCACGGTGCGCTGCATTTCGGTCACTTCTTCCGGACGTTCGTCGATCAGCAATACGATCAGATGAACTTCAGGATTATTACGCGCGATGTTGGCTGCGATGTTCTGCAGCATGATGGTTTTACCGGCTTTCGGCGGTGCAACGATCAGACCGCGCTGGCCTTTGCCGATCGGGGCGCACAGGTCGATGACACGACCGGTCAAGTCTTCGGTGGAACCGTTGCCGGCTTCCATCTTCATGCGCACGGTCGGGAACAGCGGGGTCAGGTTCTCGAAGAGAATCTTGTTTTTCGCGTTCTCGGGACGATCGTAGTTGATCGTGTCGACCTTGAGCAGCGCGAAATAACGCTCGCCTTCCTTTGGAGGACGGATCTTGCCAACGATGGTGTCACCGGTGCGCAAGTTGAAGCGACGGATCTGGCTCGGCGAGACGTAGATATCGTCTGGGCCGGCGAGATAGGAAGCGTCAGCGGAGCGAAGGAAGCCGAAGCCGTCCTGGAGAATCTCCAGCACGCCATCACCGGANATTTCCTCGCCGCTTTTAGCGTGCTTTTTGAGCAGGGAGAAAATCACGTCCTGCTTGCGCGAACGGGCCATATTTTCTATGCCCATCTGTTCGGCCAATTCGAGCAGTTCGGTAATCGGCTTTTGCTTGAGTTCAGTCAGATTCATATAGGAATGACGTAATCATTTATGGAGGGGGGAAATTAAGCTTTTGGCTTAATGAGGCCGCGCCGCAGAGAAGGCGACAGGATCGCGTACTTATTCGAAAAGGAGTGCGTCGGCGACGGCTAGCAGGGGGCANTGGAGAAACCAGTGCGGGGCCGAATGTACCACCTGAGTTTCGGAGCGTCTAGCCCTCAATAACGAAAAGGCCCCGCGATGTGCGGGGCCTTTTTGATGACGCTTTAAACGACGCTTAGATGTTGGCGTCGAGGAAAGCAGCCAGTTGCGACTTCGACAGCGCGCCAACCTTGGTCGCTTCAACGTTGCCGTTCTTGAACAGCATCAGAGTCGGGATACCACGCACGCCATGCTTGGCCGGAGTTTCCTGGTTTTCGTCGATGTTCAGTTTGGCAACGGTCAGCTTGCCTTTGTAGGTTTCAGCAATTTCGTCCAGAACAGGAGCGATCATTTTGCAAGGGCCGCACCATTCAGCCCAGTAGTCGACCAGTACAGCGCCTTCGGCCTTGAGGACGTCGACGTCGAAGCTAGCGTCGGTGACGTGTTTAATAAGATCGCTGCTCATGGAAGTCTCCAGGTTGTAAGCAAAAAAACGTGGCCCATCATAGCCGCCCTTCCCTCGTTCAGGAAGGTGCAGATGATTGAGTCTCGCTATGGCGCCGCATGAGTTTGGGTATAGCTCAAGTCACGAGGTGGCGGGAGCGACGAAGGCAATTCCAGTGCGCAGTGCCGCGTTACGCACATGTTCGTGCATGGCCTTCTGTGCTGCGCCGGACGCCCGCCGGGCCAGTGCGCGGAGGATTTTGCGGTGCTCCTGCCAGGTTTCCATGGCCCGCTCGGCCCGGATGAACGGTAGCTTTTGGCTCTCTAGAAAGATGTCGGCGCTGGCGGTCAGGATGCTCAGCATCGCNTGATTGCCGCTCGCCAGCAGGATGCGCCGGTGAAACTCGAAATCCAGTCGCGCCGCAGCCTCGAAGTCGCCGGCCTTCAATTCGACGCGCATGGCGGCGACGTTATCTTCCAGTGCATCGAGCTCGTGAGTACTCAGGGTCACCGCCGCCAAACCGGCGGCAAAGCCTTCCAGGGCATAGCGCAACTGGAAGATGTCCAGCGGCGAGGCCTGGGCCGCGAACGGCCAACTCAGCCCCGCATCACCTCGCGGCAAATCAACCGGTGACTGCACGAACACGCCTTTGCCCGGCTGGATGCTGATCACCCCCAACGCACTCAATGACGACAACGCTTCGCGCAGCGACGCCCGACTGACCCCCAATTGCACCGCCAGATCCCGTTGCGAGGGCAAGGCATCGCCCGGGCCGAAACCTTGCTCGGCGATCAGTTTACGGATGGCTTGCAGCGCCACTTCAGGTACGGCGCGGGAGATCGAGTTCATGGTTTTTCAGACGAACCAGGCCAATGAGCGGTTAGTTGTAAAGCTATTCGCGACGCCCGGCAAGTCGTGCCCCATGGGGGTTCGGAGATTTTCATGGATGCGCTATCGGGGTGCGAAACCATGCACGACTGTTCAGACCAGTAAGACCGAAAGACTCCAGCAAAACCGTGGCCTTGCGCCCCAAAAACCCGATATTGGCACGGCCCATGCTCTGTCGATCCGCAGAATTCACTTCTCGCCGATTCGGAGATTTGCCATGACCCAGCGTTACAGCGCCCTCCTCGCCGCCCTGTTTGCCAGCCTGATGCTGAGCCAGGCGCCCGCCCACGCCGACGGTCTGGAGGATGTGGTCAAGCGCGGCGTCCTCAAGGTGGCCGTGCCCCAGGACTTCCCGCCCTTCGGNTCGGTCGGCCCGGACATGAAACCGCGCGGCCTTGATATCGACACCGCCAAGCTGCTGGCCGACCAACTCAAGGTCAAACTCGAGCTGACGCCGGTCAATAGCACCAACCGCATTCCGTTCCTGACCACCGGTAAGGTCGATCTGGTGATCTCCAGCCTCGGCAAGAACCCCGAGCGCGAGAAAGTCATCGACTTCTCCCGCGCCTACGCGCCGTTCTACCTCGCCGTATTCGGTCCGCCAGACGCCAGCATCAAAAGCCTGGACGACCTCAAGGGCAAAACCATCAGCGTCACCCGTGGCGCCATCGAAGACATCGAGCTGACCAAAGTCGCGCCCGAAGGCGTGACCATCAAGCGCTTCGAAGACAACAACTCGACCATCGCCGCCTACCTCGCAGGGCAAGTTGACCTGATCGCCAGCGGCAACGTGGTGATGGTGACCATCAGCGAGCGCAACCCGAAACGCATTCCGGCGCTGAAAGTGAAGCTCAAGGATTCGCCGGTCTATGTCGGCGTGAACAAAAACGAGCCGGCGTTGCTGGACAAGGTCAACCAGATCCTCGCCACCGCCAAGACCGACGGCGCGCTGGAGAAGAACTCCCGGACCTGGCTCAAAGAGCCGCTGCCGGCTGATCTCTGATCGTCGTTGCGGAGACTGAATATGGCTTATCAGTTCGACTTTCTTACCGGTGGTGCACAACACCGACCTGCTGCTGCGCGGTGCGCTGTTCACCCTTGAACTGACGGCCATCGGCGCGGTGCTCGGGGTGAGTCTGGGCATCGTCGGGGCGCTGGTGCGAGCGTGGAACATCCGTCCGTTCGCCGGCATTTTTGGGGTCTACGTCGAGTTGATCCGCAACACGCCGTTTCTGGTGCAGTTGTTTTTCATCTTCTTCGGCCTGCCGTCACTGGGGGTGCAGATTTCGGAATGGCAGGCGGCAGTGCTGGCGATGGTGATCAACCTGGGCGCCTATTCCACCGAGATCATCCGCGCCGGCATCCAAGCGATCCCTCGAGGACAGCTGGAAGCTGCCGCCGCGTTGGCGATGACCCGTTTCGAAGCGTTCCGCCACGTGGTGCTGCTGCCAGCACTGGGCAAGGTTTGGCCGGCATTGAGCAGCCAGATCATCATCGTCATGCTGGGTTCAGCCGTCTGCTCGCAAATCGCCACCGAAGAACTGAGCTTCGCCGCCAACTTCATTCAGTCGCGCAACTTCCGCGCCTTTGAGACCTATGCCCTGACCACACTGCTCTACCTGTGCATGGCGCTGCTGATCCGCCAGTTGCTGAACTGGATTGGTCGCCGTTTTATCGCAAGGAGCAGCAACCAATGAGCGATTTCACCTTCTGGGACGTCGTACGCAACCTGCTCACGGGCCTGCAATGGACCCTGGCGCTGTCGCTGGTGGCATTTATCGGTGGCGGACTGATCGGCTTGCTGGTCATGGTCATGCGCATCTCGAAAAAATCCCTGCCGCGCAACTTCGCCCGCACCTACATCGAACTGTTCCAGGGCACGCCGCTGTTGATGCAGCTGTTTCTGGTGTTCTTCGGCGTGGCGTTGGCGGGGATAGAGATTTCGCCGTGGATGGCGGCGGCGATAGCCCTGACGCTGTTCACCAGCGCCTACCTGGCGGAGATCTGGCGTGGTTGCGTCGAGTCGATCCCCAACGGCCAGTGGGAAGCNTCNTCGAGCCTGGCGCTGAACCCGCTGGAGCAACTGCGCTACGTGATCCTGCCGCAAGCGCTGCGGATCGCCGTGGCGCCGACCGTGGGCTTCTCGGTGCAGGTGGTCAAAGGCACCGCCGTCACCTCGATCATCGGCTTCACCGAACTGACCAAGACCGGCGGCATGCTCGCCAACGCGACCTTCGAACCGTTCATGGTCTACGGCCTCGTGGCCCTCGGTTACTTCCTGCTCTGCTACCCCTTGTCCCTCAGTGCGCGCTATCTGGAAAGGAGACTGCATGCCTCTGCTTAGAATCTCGGCCCTGCATAAATATTACGGCGACCACCATGTGCTCAAAGGCATCGACCTCAGCGTCGAGGAAGGCCAGGTGGTGGCGATCATCGGCCGCAGCGGCTCGGGAAAATCCACCTTGTTGCGCACCCTCAATGGCCTGGAATCGATCAACGACGGCGTGATTGAAGTCGACGGCGAATACCTCGACGCCGCCCGTGCCGACCTGCGCAGCTTGCGACAGAAAGTCGGAATGGTGTTNCAGCAGTTCAACCTGTTCCCGCACCTGACGGTCGGCGAGAACGTGATGCTCGCACCGCAAGTGGTACAGAAAGTGCCGAAAGCCAAAGCGGCCGACCTTGCGCGGGAGATGCTGGAACGGGTCGGGCTGGGGGAAAAATTCGATGCCTTCCCGGATCGGTTGTCTGGCGGGCAGCAACAGCGGGTGGCGATTGCCCGGGCGCTGGCGATGTCNCCGAAGGTCTTGCTGTGCGATGAAATTACCTCGGCGCTGGACCCGGAATTGGTCAATGAAGTGCTGAGCGTGGTCCGGCAACTGGCCAAGGAAGGGATGACGTTGATTATGGTCACCCACGAGATGCGTT
>Ga0065714_10065374_pt1 | contig 10466 bp, 8 predicted proteins | sample MisRhiReplicate2_FD_59101 | JGI IMG/M metagenome (GOLD analysis project Ga0065714, IMG submission 59101) | Miscanthus rhizosphere microbial communities from Kellogg Biological Station, MSU, sample Rhizosphere Soil Replicate 2: eDNA_1 v2... | ecosystem: Host-associated > Plants > Roots >... | reverse complement strand
ATCAAGCTTTATTTTGTTTATGGAAAAGAGTGGTGCTCTTAGTAATGTATTGTTCTGATAGGGTGGAGGAGTTGAACCCGCCAAAGTACCAGTTTAAAACCTGCTTCTCCTAAAAGAGAAGCAGGTTTTTTTGTTTCCAAGCGCAGATTAAATCGGTTTTTTAATTGTACAAAATCACCCATTGATTATTGAAATAGATTTTGACCCCGGGGCCAAAATCTCCGCAATTCATGCGCAGAATAACAATGTCTATACACCAACTTAAGGACTGGCCTAATTTATATTGGAATGACGAACAGCTTTCAAGGTTGCTTGCGGAAGTGAGATTTTTTATGCAAGGGAAGGTGTTGGGAGGGATGGAGGCACTGGATTTTCACAATCCGGCAAAAGTTTGAGGTAACCTTTCTCTTCCTTTTTACAAGGGGGAGAATAATAATTAGTCCAACCATTCTATTCGAAAGATTAGACAAAGATGGAAAGAAAGTAAGTACGGAATTGTTGAAAGGAAAAACGTATTTACTTGATGCCTCGCTGGAACCCGCTGCAGTTCCATTTTTAGTCTGCGGAAGCCTCAAAAAAAATGGGATAATTACTTCCTTGAAAACTATGCTTCGTTTGAAGAGAGGTACGGTAAGGAATTGACTGCTCTGGAAAGATCAATAAAGTTTCTGGAACATGTAACCAAGAAAGACCTACACTAATAAATGCAACAAATAGCTTTGCTTTTCCTCTATTAATCTGATTTAGCGCAAAATATATCAAGAAACCATCCGAACCAAAATAATACCAATGAACAACAAGTACGTGCTGGGAACTGATATTGGTGGCTCGCATATAACAGCCGCAGTTTTGAATATGGAAGATCGTTCTTTTCTTGAAGCGTCTTTCTCCAGAAAAAAGGTGGATCCAAATGGGACCAGCGAGGAGATTATAAATAGCTGGTGTGAAGCCCAATTAATGAAGCGTACCAAAAAGCTGGCTTAAAACCAGGTAAAATTGGTATAGCTATGCCCGGACCCTTTGACTATGAAAATGAGATTTCCTATATAACCGGTATTACCAAATATGAGGCTTTGTACAAGCTCAATGTTAAAGAAATGCTGACAAAAGCGCTCAGAATAGATAAGGACGATATTCTGATGAAAAACGATGCAGCTTGTTTTTTGGCAGGAGAAGCCTTTATTGGTGTGGTAAAAGGCTATGATAAAGTGCTGGCGTTACATTAGGTACGGGCTTAGGTTCATCGGTATTCGAAAATGGAGATGCTTATAGTGCAGGCTTTTATTGCATCCCATTTTTAGATAGTATTGCCGAAGAATGCATTTCTACCAGGTGGTTTTTGAAACGTTATCATGAATTGACAGGGATAAATATTTCAAATGTAAAAGAGTTGACAGAGCTGTATACAGCATCTCCTGTTGTCCAGCAGATATTTGACGAGTTTGCAGGTAACCTGGCCAACTTTCTGCATTATTTTCTGCAAAAAAATAAATGCCGAAGCCATTGTTATAGGAGGTAATATCGCAAAAGCTGAGGATAAATTTTTACCTGCTTTGACAGATAAATTGAAAAGCCTTGGGCATAACCTGCCCATCCATATCTCCTTATTGTATGAAAATGTGACTATCGCAGGAGCTGCAAGTTGTTGGCAGGACGGCTAATACATCTCCAGACTATCGTATCCCGTTTAATCTTTTTTCAGACCGGTTTAAAGAAGCATTTTTAGCGTTTCGACTGATAGCGGTTTTTCAATATAATCAATAATATCTGGATAAGATTTTGCTTTAAGCTTGTCATTTTGGTTGATGGAAGAGGAAAGTATATAAACTAAAATCTGATTTTTTATTACTGTATCAACCTTCTCAAATTGTTGGATAAATTCCCATCCTGACGTTATAGGCATATTAATATCCAGAAAAAGAATTCCTTTCCCGACATTTGGCTTACTAAAACTGGATTTGAGATAATCGAGTCCTTTTTCTGCATCTGTAAACGTAATTACAATTGCATCCTGAACATTTTTTTCGATCCGCTTTGAGCATAATAAATTATTTATAGGATCATCATCAATAACGATAAAATGCGTGTATTCCTGGGCCATCTGATTAATTTTAATACTATTTAATTATTGTTTTTTTTGAACACAATTTTAAATTCTGTCCCTTTGTCGATTTTACTTTTTATGGAAATTTTCCCATCAAGCGTCTCAACCTGTGTTTTTACCATGTACAATCCCATCCCTTTTCCTTCTATGTGCGTGTGAAAACGTTTGTACAAACCAAACACCTGCTTTCTTCTTTTTTCAAGGTCTATCCCAAGCCCGTTATCCTTGAAAATAAGCACAATTTTATTTTCTGATAAATGACTCCTTATTTCGATAACAGGGGTGATTTCAGGCTGTCTGTATTTAATGCTATTAGAAATAAGGTTATAGAAAATACTGTGCAGGTAACTTTTAAGGGTAACTATTTCATCAATTTCAGAAAAGTCAGAATTGAAAGCAACCTGGTCATTTTCAATCAGCGTTCCTATGCTTAATTTAACACCATTCAGTATTTCTGAGAATTTTATCATTTCTTTCTTCTCGCTGATCTCCCGCTTCGTCTGCAGAATAGTATTAAGATCTTTTATCACTATATCCAACGCAGATACTGACTCACTCAAGCATTCATTCATTTGTTTTTTTTCGTCTTGATCAACATCTTCATCTTTTAGGTATTCTGCTATCCCAATTATATTTGCGACAGGTGCCCGCAGATTATGCGAAACGATGTAAGCAAATTGTTCCAAATCTCTGTTTCTTTGAAGCATTTCGCCTAAAATTTTAAACCGCTCCAATTCCATTAATTTTCGGATGGTAACATCACGATAGTTAAGCACATAAGCATTTACACTTTCATTTTGAAGCAGGTTGGTAATCGTTCCTTCTATCCAGATAAAATTACCTTTTTTATGAAATATTCGCAATTGAAATGGCATCGCAGTGCCGGGAGCCCTTGTTGCCTTTTCTTTGATTTTAGAACCATATGCTACGTCATCAGGGTGAATAATATCTAATGCCGTTTTCCCTCTATCGTTTTCGAATGTGAGACCGGCATTTCGAATAAAAGAAGGACTTTGATAAACCACTTCCCATTTATCATTTATTAGAATAATGCTATCACTAATATTTTCAATTAAAGAGCGATTCCTTTCTTCGCTGTGTTCCAACTGGATTGCCGCATTTTTCCGTTCAGTGATATCCTGGAATGAGCCCAGTATAGCTTTTGCTCCTTTATAGAATGTTTCACCGCAATACAATTCAGCCCAAATAATTGTTCCGTCTTTTCTTATTTGTTTTAATTCAATTTGTAAATCCTCAATAATACCGGCATCTACTTTTTTACGCCATTGCTTAAGTTTAAAGGGCAAATCTGTGTTGCATACAATTTGTCGCGAATTATTCAGGTTCAGCATTTCTTCCTGTGTATAACCCAGATACGCTGCAAACTTTGGATTGACATACACAAATTTTCCATTTTGAATAATGTAAACCCCAACTAATGATTTTTCGACAAGGTTTTTGAATTTTAATTCCGATTCTTTTTGTGCCGTGATTACCTCTGTGAATATGATAATGCCACCAATTTCTCCGGAGGCTTTGTACCATGGACGAATTTCCCATTTCAACCAGTCAGTAGTTCCATCATGCCGGGTAAAGTAGTCTTCATCTCTTCTTTCAATGGCTCCGTTGAGACAACGCTTGTAAATGTCTTTCCATTCTTGTCTTATTTCAGGAAATACTTCATAATGCGTTTTGCCAATTATGTTTTGGTCCGCCAGGTTATAAGAGGTCATCCATCTGCGACTGGTGGCAATGTATCTCATTTCAGTATCAAACATGGCAAGCGAAGCGGGACTGTATTCAACAAATAGAGACATTAGTTCTTTGCTCTCAATTAATTCCGCTTCTATTCGTTTACGCTCCGTGATGTCGCGTGCAATAGCGTAAAGTTTTCCTGTATCAGGGTTAGGGGTAGTACTCCAGTCAAACCATAAATAATCTCCATTCTTTTTGCGGTAGCGGTTCACAAAATTTATAGAGGTCGCACCCGTCTTAAGTTTCTCCAGTTCATGAAGTGTGGCTGAAATATCATCTATATGAATGAAGCTTATAAATGGGTTTTTAAGTAACTCTTCTTCAGAATAGCCCAAAAGTTTTTCGAATTGAGGATTCAGAATTTCAAAATAACCATCCACATTCGCTATGCAGGAAAGGTCATTACTGTTATTAAAAAAATGTTCAAATTTTTTCTGCTTTTCTTCCGCCCTTTTCCGTTCAGTAATATCCTCTGCTTCTTTTATCGCTCGCTCTATCTTTTGATTCAGCGTAAAAAGTTTATCCTTTAATACATAATCGGTTACACCGGTTTTTATGATCTGCACCGCGTTTTCTTCACCTATAACTCCGGAAACAATAATAAAAGGTGCATTACAGTTTTTATCTCCTTTTATTTGAAAAATGTCCAGCGCATCAAAACCCGATAAAGAATAATCCGAAAGGATAATATCCGGTTTAAAATTTTCCAGCAATGACTCAAAGCCTCTTATGGTATCTGTTACCTCCATAGTGAAATGAATGCTAGATTTTTTTAATTCAGCCGCTATCAGATCAGCATCTGTTGGGCAATCTTCAACTAAAATTATTTTTAAGAGGGAGCCTGAGCTTTGTTTAAATTTTTTCATTGGAATATAAATTTTTTTTCAATGATGGTTCCATCTGGAGTTAGTTTTAAAGGGGCTATTAATTTTCGTTGATTATTCGTACTCCGGTGGGTGATTAATTAACAACCAGTAACTGGCGGTATCCACTACCAGTTTTGAAAACCTTTCATAGTCTGCCGATTTTACGACATAACTGTTAACGCCCAATTTATACGCTTCAATGATATCTTTATGTTCTTTGGAAGATGTAAGTACTACTACAGGAATTAATCTGGTTTCTTCATTAGTTTTCAGTTTTTTTATCACTTCAAGACCATTTACCTTAGGCATCTTCAGATCAATAAATATAAGTTTGGGGTAAAGCAGTATATTTTGCCCCAGCCCCTCCTGGTTTCCAAAAAAATAGTCGAGCGCTTCTTCTCCATCCATCAATTGTTTTACCGTATTGGTAATGTTGGCTTTTTTAAGCGCCCTTAAAACAATTTCGGCATCACTCTCGCTATCTTCTATCAATATGATCTCGCTGTCCATTCTGTTTAAATTTATTAGAAATTCTACAAATTGAAATAAAAGATGGCTCCTTTTTCTTCCTCGGCCTCACACCATACTTTACCGCCATGTTTGTTAATGATTTTTTGTACTATAGCTAAGCCAATACCTGTACCTTCAAATTCCTTCGGGCTGTGCAGGCGCTGAAAAACACCAAACAACTTGTTTTTATACTTCATCTTAAAACCTGCGCCATTGTCTTTTACGTAATAAGTAATGCCTCCGTCATTATCGGAGAAATAGCCTATCTCAACCTCGGGTTTGTCTTTTTTTGACGAGTACTTTATAGCGTTCGAAATAAGGTTGAACCATACCTGGTATAATAACGAGTGGTCGGCAAGGGCCGGAGTCATGGCATTGATCTTTATTCTGGCATGATGAGGGAAGGATTGTTCCAGATCATGTAAAATATGTTCAACCATCTGCTGGACATCAACCTTTGATTTTTTTAGATCTTGTCTGCCTAATTTTGAAAATGCCAGAAGGTCATCAACAAGGTTACCCATTTTTTTGGCATTATATTGAATATTACTAAGCAATCGCTTCCCCTCATCATTCAAAACTGGCAAAAAATCTTCTTCAAGCATTTTCGAATACGCACTCAGTGCTCTCAGGGGAGCTCTTAAATCATGCGAAATGGAATAGGAGAAAGATTCCAGCTCTTCATTAATGGCCTGTAATTCCTGATTCTTGTTATAGATTTCAATTTCCTGCTGGTGTTTTTCAATAAAGAATTTCACCCTATTGATCAATATGCTGGCCTGAATTGGTTTAGTTAAAAAACTAAATGCGCCCTTTTCATATCCTTTAAAAACATTCAAATTATCAGTATAAACAGCCGAGATAAAAATAAAAGGAAGGTCATGGGTTTTTTCTTCTTCTCTTAAAATACCAGCAAGTTCATAACCATCCATATCAGGCATCTGTATATCGAGCAATGCCAATGCGAAATTATGATGCAAGGTAGCCTTTAAGGCTTCATTACCGCTCGTTGCTTTGATCAACTCAATATCCAGATCTTTTAAAACTCTGGCAATGGCAACGAGATTTTCCGGTTTATCATCAACAACAAGTATCTTGGGTTTTATATTCATGACAAAAAATAAACGGTTAGTTACTTAGCCACACCCTTATTAACGAAAGCAAGCGTTCTACATCAACAGGTTTTGCTATGTAATCGTTAGCACCCGCATCCATACATTTTTGTTTATCATCCTTCATAGCTTTTGCCGTAAACGCAATAATAGGAAGTTTTATAAATTGATTTTCGGCACGTATCCTTTTCATGGCTTCGTGGCCATCCATTTCGGGCATCATGATGTCCATTAACACCAGATCAATGTCCGGCTCAGTATGTAATTTTTCCAATGCTGTTTTTCCGTTTTCAGCTTTTATCACATCCATGCCTCGTTCTCTCAATACTTTTGATAAGGCAAACACATTGCGCATATCATCGTCTACCAGTAATATTTTTTTTGTATGGAAGATGGCTCCCTTGTTATAAAGATCTGTGATAATTCGCTGCTTTGATTCGGGTAAATCACTAATGGTGCGGTGTAGGAAGAGGGCGGTTTCATCCAAAAGTCTTTCTTCCGACTTTATACCTTTTATGATGATACTTTCGGTATATTTTTGCAGTTCATCATTTTCGGCCCTCGAAAGTTTTCTCCCAGTGTAAACAATTATCGGAGGCATTTGATAATTTTTCATCTGCCCGAGTTGGTGAATAAGATCAAATCCACTCATATCGGGAAGGCCAATATCAAGAACGATACAATCAATATTATTCTTTTCGAACATTACAATGGCATCTTTCGCACTTCCAGCTTCAAAACACGCTACATCGCCTTCTCCAATAATTTTACGCATTACCTTTCTTGAATTTTCGTCGTCCTCAACAATCAGCAGGTTTTTTATTTTACGGCTTACGAAATTTTCTATGCGATTAAAAGCATCGTCAATATCTTTTTTAGCAATTGGTTTCATAAGATATTCTATTGCTCCTTCCTTAATTGCTTCGAACGAGCGTTCTTTCGCAGAAATGATGTGAACGGGAATGTGCCTTAACGAAGGATTTTCTTTCAATTGAACCAATACCTGATGGCCGCTTATTCCGGGCAAATCCAAATCAAGTATGATCGCAACAGGCTTGTATTTTTCGGCCAAAACCAATCCATCCTCACCGGTAGCTGCAGACAAACCTTTAAAACTTTTCTTATTGGCTTGTTTTAAGAGTATTGAAGCGAAATTCAGATCATCTTCAATAATGAGCACAACCTGATCATCCGCAGTTATGATGATTCTATCATCATCTACGGCAGGGTAATTCAAGTACTTATTTGCACTTTCACTATCGGAAGAAAATAAAACCGGTTCCATTAATGTTGTGGGACTGACGATTTTATGGTCATCCTTCGATTCCAATGGCATGATGAGTGAAAATGTAGAGCCTTTATCAGGACTACTTTCCAGTTTAATTTCTGCTCCCAGTAATCCTGCCAGTTCACGTGAAATGGAAAGCCCTAACCCTGTACCACCATATTTTCTGGAAGTCCCACCGTCTGCCTGCTGGAAAGCTTCGAATATAGCCATCTGTTTATCTGCCGGAATTCCAATCCCCGTGTCGGTCACGGCAATAATTATCCTGTTAGCATCGTACTTACTGATTTTAATATTTATGCTTCCCTTTTCTGTGAACTTGATGGCATTGGATAACAAATTCTTTAAGATTTGGTCGAGACGATGCGCATCGGTTTTAATAGATTCCTGCAAATTTTTTTCAAGATCTGCAGTTAATTTTAGTCCTTTTTTTTCTGTATAATGCTTGAAATTATACAATAAATCATCTGTTAACTTTTGTAAAGAAATACTTTCGATATTTATAGTCATTTTTCCTGCTTCGATCTTTGAAAGATCAAGTACCTCATTTATTAATACCAGTAAGTCACTGCCGCTTTTATAAATGATCTCAGCACTCTCAATCTGATCAGGGCTCAGGTTCTTCGTATTGTTTTCAGTAAAATCTTTTGAAAGGATCAACAAACTGTTAAGCGGAGTGCGGAGCTCATGAGACATATTGGCAAGGAATTCCGATTTGTATTTGCTGCTTACTTCAAGTTGTTTAGTTTTTTGCTCAATGTCGTATTTTGCAGCTTCTACTTCATTGTTCTTAGCCTCAAGCGCATGGGTTTGTTCTTCCAGTTCTTCATTTATTTTTTGCAATTCTTCCTGCTGATGTTTCAGATTTTGTGTTTGTTCTTCCAGTGCTTCATTCACTTGCCTCAATTCCTCCTGCTGTGCCTGAAGTTTCTCTGCCTGTAGAGCTAAATCTTCTGATTGTTTTTTGGTGTCGGTAATATCAAATCGGATGGCGACATACTTTTTAATTTTACCATTTATTTCTTTAAAGGGGGTTATCGTTGTGTCAACCCAGTAAAACGATCCGTCCTTGGCTTTATTCAAAATCTCACCGTGCCATACTTTACCCGAACTGATCGTCTTCCACATCCCCGCAAATAATCCATCGGACTGTTTGCCGGATTTCAATATTCTGTGATTTTCCCCCATCAATTCTTCTCTTGAATATTTTGAGATCTCACAGAATTTATCATTTACATATATAATATCACCATTTGCATCTGCCATAGAAACAATGGCAGCATTGTTAAGACAATCCACTTGTTGGTTAAGCTCTAATGCGGTCTTTTCAATTTCAACTTTTTGATTCTTAGAATTGGTAATATCAAATCGGATAGCAACGTATTTTTCAATTTTCCCATCTATCCCTTTAAAGGGGCTTATGGTTGTATCAACCCAGTAAAATGACCCGTCTTTGGCCTTATTCAAGATCTCACCATGCCACACCCTGCCCAAACTAATGGTTTTCCACATCCCCACAAATAATCCATCGGGTTGACTACCAGATTTTAATATGCTGTGATTTTTCCCCATCAATTCTTCTCTTGGATATTTTGAGATATCGCAGAACCGATCATTCACATAGATGATATCACCATTCGCATCCGCTATAGAAACAATAGCCGCATTGTTAAGGCAATCTACCTGTTTGGCAAGTTCCAATGCTGTTTTTTCAGTTTCTCCTTTCTGAAACTGAAGCTTGTCCATAGCTTCTTTTAACGATTTCTGATTTAAAGCTGTACTGATTGAAACCGCAATGCTTTCCTTTACTTCTTCAAATAGTTTTAACTGAATAGCACTAAAATCGGAAAATTTGGCCAGTTCAATGACTGCGATCGTTTTATTGTTTAGGACAATTGGTAAAATAGCAATCGTATCCGGATTTTCTTTTCCTAAAGAAGTTTCTATCTTAAAGTATTTTTCAGGTATTTTTTGAAGCACTTTCAGCGACTGTTCAATCGCAGCTTGTCCAATCAATCCTTCTCCCAACTCAAAAGAAGCAGCAGCTTTGCCTTTGATGCCATATGCATAATGTAAATGCAGCGTTTCTTCTTCCAAAACATAGAAACTTCCAATTTGCGATTTCGTATAAGAAACAAAAAACTCCACGATTACTTTTGATAATTCATCCAATTTTTTATCTCCCCTGAGATTTTCATTCAGAATATTTTCACCCGATTGCAGCCAGATTCTTTCGGAATGTTCCTCTGATATTTTTTTCAGATTGTCCTGCATTTGTTGCAACGCCCGACTTAGTTCATCTTTTGGATTTTCCATGCTGTAATTTATTTGGTGCCTACTAACTAATTCTTCTGTGATCTGCTACTACAAGATCAATATTTCTTTTTAAATATTTTTTGTTTTTTTATCGAATGCCTGATACTGCTCTGAGAGTAACCACTCAGATGCTGGTTGTCTTACGAAGTAGCATGTAGCAATTGTGAAGAACGCATTTAATATATCCTGCTGATTTTTCTTACAAGTATCGGTAATTGAACGAAAGATGGCATAGTTCTGTGCGCCTTTGGCGGATTTGAATATACCTGAGACTTTCATTTTGACCTTAATATTTCGAATTGCCTGCTCAGAACTATTATTATGCGATGGAACATCGAGGTTATAAAGAAAGGTTAAGAGATAGTCCATGTATTTTATGATCCTTTTCTGGAAAGTGATCACTTCTGGGTGGCCTGGGCTTATTTTCTGCCAGTAGCAGGAATACACAGCCAATGCTTTGCAACTCCGGCATGACGTAGCAATTTTACCTCTATTTGTGTCAATTACAAAGTTTAATG
>Ga0065714_10003432_pt1 | contig 10466 bp, 6 predicted proteins | sample MisRhiReplicate2_FD_59101 | JGI IMG/M metagenome (GOLD analysis project Ga0065714, IMG submission 59101) | Miscanthus rhizosphere microbial communities from Kellogg Biological Station, MSU, sample Rhizosphere Soil Replicate 2: eDNA_1 v2... | ecosystem: Host-associated > Plants > Roots >... | reverse complement strand
CCGGCAGCTGGACCGGATCGCCCGCACCGAATACCTCGGCAAGATCAACGGCGCCACCGGCACCTACGCCGCCCACGTCGCCTCCGTCCCGGGCGCCGACTGGGAGCAGGTCGCCAAGGGCTTCGTCGAAGGCCTCGGCCTGACCTGGAACCCGCTGACCACCCAGATCGAAAGCCACGACTGGCAGGCCGAACTCTATGCCGACGTCGCGCGTTTCAACCGCATCCTGCACAACGTCTGCACCGACATCTGGAGCTACATCTCGATCGGGTACTTCGTGCAGATCCCGGTGGCAGGCGCCACGGGCTCCTCAACCATGCCGCACAAGGTGAACCCGATCCGTTTCGAAAACGCCGAGGCCAACCTTGAGATCTCCTCCGGCCTGCTGGACGTCCTCGGCTCCACCCTGGTCACCTCCCGCTGGCAGCGCGATCTCACCGACTCCTCCTCGCAGCGCAACATCGGTGTGGCGTTCGGCCACTCGCTGCTCGCCATCTCGAACGTTGCCAAGGGCCTGGACCGGCTCAAGGTTGCCGAGGACGTGCTGGCCGCGGACCTTGACACCAACTGGGAAGTCCTCGGCGAGGCCATCCAGATGGTTATGCGCGCCGAGGCCATCGCTGGCGTCGACGGCATGGAAAACCCGTACGAACGGCTCAAGGACCTGACCCGCGGACAGCGCGTGGATGCCGCCCGGATGCAGGAATTCGTCCAGAGCCTCGGCCTGTCCGCCGACGCTGAAGCCCGCCTGCTGGCGCTGACCCCGGGCAAGTACACGGGCATCGCGGACCAGCTGGTGGACCACCTCAAATGAGGCTTCTGCTCATCCGGCACGGCCAGACGCCCGGCAATGTGCTGGGCCAGCTGGACACGGCGCACCCGGGGCCCGGGCTGACCGAACTCGGCGAGCGTCAGGCCGAGACGTTGTCCCGCGCCTTGGCGAACGAGCGGATCCTGGCCCTGTACGCCTCCACCCTGGTTCGGACGCAGATCACAGCGGCACCGCTCGCCCGGGTGCACGGGCTTGAAACCGAGGTGCTGGAGGGCCTTCACGAGATCGAGGCCGGGTCGCTGGAAAAGCGCACGGACCACGAATCGCACAAGCGGTACATCGGCACCATTTTTTCGTGGGCGGACGGCGAGCTGGACCGCCGGATGCCTGCCGGTCCCAGCGGCCGGGACTTCTTTGAGCGCTACGACGCCGCGATCGCCAAAATAGCGGCACGGACAAACGGGGCGGGGGGCTCAGGATCCGTGGCCGTGGTCAGCCACGGCGCAGCCATCCGGGTGTGGGCCGGCCTGCGGGCGGACAACATCGAACCGGACTTTGCCATCAGGCACGTGCTGGACAACACCGGAATCGTGGCGCTGGAAGGCGATCCCGCCAACGGCTGGGAACTCATCCACTGGGACGACAGTCCCGTGGGCGGACTGGCACTGGCGGATCCGACGGCGGAGGATCCCACCGGCCGTCCGGCGTAGCGGGCCCGTCCGTCCCCGGCGGCCGTCCGGCATAGCGGGCCCGTCCGTCCCCGGCGGGCGTACAGGCCGTCCCGGCGGGGCGTACCGGGTCTGGACTCCTCACGGGAACGCGGCGATGATGAAAACAGGCGTGGGGACAGGATGGTCGGCCGCGGCATGCGGTTGAGCCCGCGCAGTGGAGGCGCAGGGGCATGTCACGCAAATCGGTACACCGGGGGCATGCGCCCGGCCGCGTTTTCCCCGGCTTCGATGAACAGTTCCTCGCGGCGTACTACGAGCACGCTGCGCCGGAGGACCTCCAAGGCTACAGTCCCGAAAACCTGGAGCAGCGCTCCAGGCACCATGCGGAACTAGCGGACGGCCGTCCGGCGGGCACGGCGGCCGTCGACATCCTGAACGAAAGCGACGCCAGCGTCCTGCTGGTGGTTGCCGACGCCATCCCGCACCTGATCCATTCGCTTACTGCGGAGCTGGCCCGCCAAAACGAGTCCATCCGGTTACTGGTGCATCCCAATTTTCTGGTGCGGCGGGATCCGCGGACTGATCGGTTGGTGGAGGTACGGCATGGGTCCTCGCAGTCCGGACCGACGGGCCCAATTGCTGGCGTCCCGGGCGCCGCGGCGACCGGCCCGGTCCAGGACCCGCCGGGGTGGAGATCCGAAACGTGGGTGGCGGCAGAGATAGGCCGCCTGCCGGGGTCACGGGCCATCGCGGAGCTCACCGCCAACGTGCGGCGTGTCCTGGCGGACGTCCAGTTGGTCGCTGATGACACCCCAGCCATCCACGCCCGTCTCGCCCGCACCATCAACTCCCTGGACCTGCTGCCCGCCGGCACGGTTCCGACTCCGGAGCAGCTCGGTGAGCTCCTGGGCTGGCTGGACCGCGGCAACTTCATGTTTCTGGGATACAGCGAATATGAATACTCGACGGCGGAGGGCCCGGATGTTGTGTCGTTGCTGCCCGGCGCGGGGCTGGGCCTGCTCAGGGACGGGCGGCCGGAGGCCCGCCAGCCTGTTACGGGGCTGCCTCATTCGCAGGTCCTCACCATCTCCATTTCGGATCTGAGATCATCCGTCCCCCGTCCGGCTTACTTGGATGAAATCCTCGTCCGGACCTTCGGTAGCGCCGGGAAGGCCACGGGAGAAGTCAGGTTTGTGGGCCTTTTCGCCCCGGGCGCCACGGGCCGGTCCGTGCGGCGCATCCCGCTCATCCGGGACAAGGTACGCGCCATCCAGGAGCGCTTCGGCTTCACCGAGGCCTCCCACCCTGGCAAGCAGCTCCTCACCGTCCTCGAGTCCTTCCCCCTGGACGAGCTGTTCCACCGGGACCTGGATGAACTTTCCGGGCTTGCCCGGGAGATCCTGCGCCTGCAGGCCCACCACCAGACACGGGTGTTCCTGCGCGCTGACAGCTACGGGCGCTTCATGACCGCGCTGGTGTTCCTCCCCCGGGCCAGGTACAGCACGGCCGTCCGCCTCCGGATTGAACACGAGCTTAAACAGGCTTTCGGGTCCTCCTCGCTCGAGTTCGAAGTCAGGCTTAGTGAATCCCCGATGGCCCGCGTGTTCTTCCGGATACTGTTGCCCGCCGGCGGGATGCCCGACGTCGATCCCGCTGAAGTGGAGCGGAGCGTTGTCAGCGCAACGCGGACGTGGGCCCAGGGCCTGGACGAAGCGCTCCGTGACAGGTTGCCGTCGGCGGAGGCCAGCCGGTTGTCGGCGCTGTGGTCCGCCGCCTTCCCGGCCAGCTACCGGGCTGATTTCGAGGTCGAGGACGCGGTCGAGGACATCACTACGTTTGAGCGGTTCGATCTCGACGGCACGGGCGGGCGGCCGCTGAACGATCCTCAGCTGGCCGTTTATGTCCGCACCGATGCCTCCCCGACGCTGGCCGAAGACGCCCGGATCCGGCTTTACCTGACCACCGCCCACAGCCTGACGCGGATCCTGCCGTTCTTCCACAACCTCGGACTGGAGGTGCTGAACCAACGGCCATTCGATGTGGTGCGCGGGAGGGACCGGGCCTTGTTCCTCTATGACCTTGGCGTCCGCTACCCGGCCGGCGTGGATCCGTCCCGCACCAGCGGGCTGCTGGGGGATGCCTTCGGAGCTGCCATGCGCGGGGACTCGGAATCGGACCGCTTTGACGGCCTCGTCCTCCGGGAGGGCATCGAGTGGCGCCAGGCGGCAATCCTGCGCAGCTATGCCAAGTACCTGCAGCAATTGGGCACAACGACCTCCTACGGCTTCATGGCCGATACCCTGCTGGTCAATGTCCGGGCAACCCACGCGCTCCTGGCACTGTTCAGGGCCAAGTTCGATCCCGAGCTGGAAGCGGCACGGCGGTTGGGGGACACCGACGCGGCCCGGAGGGATCTGCTGGCCGCGATCGACGACATTCCCGTCCTCGACGCCGACCGGCTGCTGCGCACCTTCATGAACCTGGTGGAATCCACGCTCCGCACTAACTACTTCCAGGCGAAGCCCCACCTGAGCTTCAAACTGAACCCTTCCGCGATCGCGGGCGCCCCGCTTCCCCGTCCCAAATACGAAATCTGGGTGTACTCGCCCCGCGTGGAAGGCGTCCACCTGCGCTTCGGGGCACTGGCCAGGGGCGGGCTGCGCTGGTCCGACCGGAGCGAGGATTTCCGCACCGAGGTCCTTGGCCTGGTCAAGGCGCAGAACGTGAAGAACTCGGTGATAGTGCCAACCGGCGCCAAGGGCGGCTTCTATCCCAAACAGTTGCCGGACCCGGCCATGGACCGCGACGCCTGGCTGACGGAGGGCCTGGAATGCTACCGGACCTTCGTCCGCGGGCTGCTGGACATCACCGACAACCTGGTCACCACCGCCCACGGCGAAACAGTGGTGCCTCCGGCGCGACTGGTGCGGCACGACGTCGACGACTATTACCTCGTGGTGGCGGCGGACAAGGGAACAGCGTCATTTTCCGACGCTGCGAACGCGGTGGCCGCGGAGTACGGCTTCTGGCTGGGCGATGCCTTCGCGTCCGGCGGGACCGTGGGCTATGACCATAAGCAGATGGGCATCACGGCCCGCGGGGCCTGGGAATCGGTGAAACAGCATTTCCGCGAACTCGGGATGGACTGCCAGGTGGAGGACTTCACAGTTGCCGGCATCGGCGATATGGGCGGCGACGTCTTTGGGAACGGAATGCTCCTCTCCCGCCACATCCGGCTGGTGGCGGCTTTCGATCACCGCCACATCTTTCTTGACCCGGCGCCGGATGCGGGGGCCTCGTTCGAGGAACGGCGGCGGCTCTTTGCCCTCCCGCGCTCATCTTGGGCGGACTACGATCCAGCACTGATCAGCGAGGGCGGTGGTGTCCACTCCCGCCGGGCCAAGTCCATCAGCATCACGGACCAGGTCAGGAGCTCTCTGGGCCTGGAACCGGGAACCGTGTCCCTGCCGCCACACGCTCTGCTTCAGGCCATCCTCCGGGCGCCCGTGGACCTGCTGTACAACGGCGGCATCGGAACGTACATCAAGGCCTCATCAGAGGCCAACACCGGGGTTGGCGACAAGGCGAACGACCCCGTCAGGGTCAACGGCAATGAAGTGCGGGCGAAGATCATCGCCGAAGGCGGGAACCTCGGAATCACGCAGCTCGGGCGGATCGAGGCCGCCCTGTCCGGCGTCCTGCTCAATACCGACGCCATCGATAATTCAGCCGGCGTGGACTGCTCGGATCATGAAGTAAACATCAAGATCTTCGTGGACCGGATGATCGCAGCGGGAAAGATGCCGTCGCCGGAACGCGCCGGCTTCCTGCATTCCCTCACCGACGAGGTGGCCCGCCTTGTGCTGGCCAATAACGCGGACCAGAATGTCCTGCTCTTCAACGACCGGCACCTGGTGCGGGAATGGAGCCCGGGCTTCGAACGGACCATGGACTGGCTCGAGAACGCCACGGACCTTGACCGCAAGCTGGAGGCCCTGCCAAGCAACGAACAACTCAGGGAACGGCTGCGGTCAGGTGAGGGCCTGACCGCGCCGGAACTGTCGGTGCTGGCCGCCTACGCAAAGATCGAACTGGCAGCGGAGCTCAACGCCAGTGACCTTGCCGATGACCCGTGGTTCCGGCGCGTGCTCCGCGGCTATTTTCCACGCCAGCTGTCCGAACGCTTTGAAGCAGAGCTGGCGGACCACCCGCTGCGCCGCCAGATCGTGTGCACAGTGGTGGCCAACGACATGATCAATCTCGGCGGAATCACCTTCGCCTTCCGTGCCATCGAGGAAACCACTGCCACCGCCGCCGCTGTTGCCAGGGCCTTTGTGGTGGCGCGCGAGGCCTACGACCTGCCGTGGATCGTCACCCGGCTGGCCGCACTCCCCGCCGGATATCCCACCGAACACGTCGCCGAGGCGACGCTGCACATGCGCCGGATCCTCGACCGGGCCACGCGATGGTACGTGACGCACGATCATCGCGACCAGCCCGTGGCCGCGGCCTTGGACAGGATCATGCCCACCCTGGAACTGCTGCGGACCCAAACACTGGACTACCTCCGCGGCTCCGACCTGGACCGCGCGGAAGACAGACTCGCGCACTGGGCCGCCGTGGGGATGCCCCGGGAGCTGGGCCTGCGCGCCTCGGACCTGTTGGAGAGTTTCGGGTTGCTGGACATCTCCCTGATCTCCGAACAAGTGCGCGAACCCATCCCCACTATTGCTGACCTGTACTACGCGGTGTTCCAGCGCATCGGCGCCGCGAACCTGCTGCTCAGCATCACCGATCTGCCCCGGCAGAGCCGCTGGGAGTCTCTCGCGCGGGCAGCCCTGCGCGACGATGTGTATTCCGCCGTAGCCGACATGACCGTCTCGGTAATGGCGACAACCCAGGGCCTGAATGCCACCGACGCCGGCACGTCCGATGCCGTGGAGCGCATCGTGGCCTGGGAACGCGGGCACCAGGAGCAGCTGGCACGGATCAAGGACACCTTCGCGGAAGTGACCAAACCGGGCCAAGTGGATATCGCCTCGATCTCCGTGGCGCTGAAACTCCTGCGGACACTGGTGCGCCGCTAGGCTGTGGCCGTCGCCACGTCGACCCGGAAAGTCGAGCCGGAAGCCGCAACTGCACTGCCATCCATCCACAGTTCTCGCGACGCTTACCGGCAGGAAACACAGCCGAAACCGCTGGTGCCTAGCCTTGGACTGCATAACACTTCGGCGAATCGAGGCAGTGATGCAGACCAACCCGCGGCTCAACATCCGTCAGGTCACTTGGGCAAACCCCGTCGGAGCGGACCTGAGGGCAGCCCAACAGGCGGAACTCGAGGCCCGCTTCGGCCGGCCCGACCACGAACCCGGGCCGCCGCCGTCGGAAGCTGACACGGCGGTGTTCCTGGTGGCGCACGACAAGGCCTCGGGCCAGCCGGTGGGCTGCGGCGGCCTTCGCATGCTGGACGCCACCACCGCTGAAATCAAACGCCTCTACGTACTGCCCTACACCCGTGGCTCAGGAGTGGCGAGCTCCATCCTCGCGGCCCTCGAAGCCCACGCCCACGCGCTGGGAATCACCACCCTGACGGCGGAGGCCGGCTCGGTGCAGACCGACGGGCGGCAGTTCTACGAGAACTCCGGCTTCGTGTCCGTGCCGAACTTCGGGCCTTATGTCGGCNTGGTGCACTCGTACTGCTACGCGAANCCGATCGANTCGCACAGCGCCGCGCACACCGCCATGGCGTGAGGCCGCGCGCCGCCCCGGGCCGGNNGCGTCACACAACGCCGCCGGTCACGGAGTCGGCTAACCTCGCACTATGGAATCGGCCGACATCACCTTCCGCACCCGCAAATGGGTGCGGCCCGAGGACCTCAACGCCAACGGCACCCTGTTCGGCGGGAGCCTGCTGAAGTGGATCGACGAGGAGGCGGCCATCTACGCCATCCTGCAGCTGGGAAACGGCCGGGCNGTCACCAAGTACATCTCCGAAATCAACTTCGTCAGCTCCGCGGTCCAGGGCGACCTGATCGAAATGGGTCTGACCGCGACCCGTTTCGGCCGGACNTCGCTGACGATGCGGGCNGAAGTCCGGAACATGATCACGCGCCGCAGCATCCTCACCATTGANGAGATCGTCTTCGTGAACCTGAGCCCGTCCGGGAAGCCGGAGCCGCACGGCTATACNGAGATCACNTACGACCGGGACCGGATTCCGACGCACCATCTGACCGAGACCCTGGACCAGGACTAGCCAGGCCCAGCAGCGCGTCCCGCACAGGCTGGCCCCGCTCCGCCAGGGCCAGCCGCATCACGGCCGACGACGCCCACCGCAACGCCTGCGTGCGGAGGTGGCGCGCCCGGTTGTAGGCGCTCAGCGCCTCGTCCACGGGCCGGGTATTGAGCAGCGCCGCGAGGGTCACGGCGTCGACCAGCGCCTCGCAGGCACCCCGGCCGAGGTTGGGTGTCATCGCGTGGGCGGCATCCCCTAGCAGTGCCACCCGGGAGCGGACATAGCGACCAAGCGGCGGCGTCGTCCAGATCCGCTGCACCAGGGTCGTTTCCGGTACCGCAGCGGCCAGGACGTCGCGGATGCCCGGGGCGTAGCCTGCGTAGCGGGCGCGGGTCTCCGCCAGGACCGCGGCGACGTCGAGGCTTCCCTGTCCCGCCCCGGTGCGGAACGCCGCGTACCAGTTGGTCCCGGCCGCCGCGGGACCAATCCCGAAGAGCTGCCCGCGGCCCCAGTATTCGCCCGTGTGCCCACGCCACAGCGATCCGGGAGCCACGCCGCGGACCGCGAGGTAGCGGGTGGGCCGGGCACCGGAGCGGGCACCCCAGCAGCTACGGCGCACCGCGCTGTGGACACCGTCGGCGCCCACCACGAGGCCGGCAGGACCAGGCCGGACGACGTCGAGGCGGCCGGACACCCGGCGCACGCTGCCCGGGACTGCACCGTCGAGGAGCCGGATGAGATCAACCCGGGAGACGCCGATCAGCCCCGTCGCCTGCGCTGATGTCCAGGCCCTGCCGGAGGCCGCCCTGACGGTCATGCCATCGATCACCGGACTGGCCTCCCTGACGGCGTCCAGGATGCCCAAATCGCCCAGGGCGCGCTGGGCCGCGGGCCACATGGCCAAGGATGTCCCCACGGTCGGGAGCCCGTACCGCTGTTCGGTGACTGTGACCTCGAAACGCGCGGGATCGAGCCGGGCCGCAAGAGCCAGCCCGGCGATGCCGCCGCCGATGATGGAAACAGCCTGCGGGCGGGGCCGATCATGCGGTTGTTCGGTCAGGTCCAGAAGTCGTCTGCCTTGGCCGTGTCCTCGAAGAACTCCCGTCCTTCCGCGATCTGTCCGTCGCGGACCACGAACGTGATGACGGTCGGCATGTCCAGGGTTTTGCCGTTGGCTTCCCCGTGGGTTTGCTGGATCGCGACCGTATGGTTTTCCCCGCCGACGATGTCCTCGACGTTGGCTTGGAAGTGACCTTGGGTGCGCGCTCCCAGTTCACCGAAGTACGCCAGGATCGCGTCGCGGCCCTGTTTGGTTCCGGATAGCACGCCGCTTCCCGCAACGTGCCAGACTGCGTCCTCCGCGAACAGGTCGCTGAGGGTCGCCATATCCCCTGCGTTGAAGGCCGTGTAACCCCGCCGGACCAGTTCAACATTCTCTGCGGTTCCCATGATCGGACACCTCTCCATCGTCCTTGTCGGGTCATGCTGGGACGGTTATAGGCTAGTCCTGGCCCCTAGGCCTGTCGATGGAAATATCAACCCCCTGCCGGGATTCCGGCCGGTGCTCTAGCGGGCGCCCGGCCAGCCGGTGTAGGCCTCCGCGAGGTAGGCGCTGCCGTGGCGGGAGGACACCACGGACTGGAGCTCGCCAAGCTGGCGGGCGCGGGAGAAATCATCGGCGCCGGCCGGGGTGTGCAGCATGGAAGTCATCCAGTAGGAGAACTGCTGGGCCTTCCACACCCTGTTCAGGGCGCGGTCGCTGTAGGCGTCCAGGAGCGCGGTGGAGCCGCTGGCATAGAAGCTGTCGAATCCCTCGAAGAGGACCTTGACGTCATGCAGCGCCAGGTTCAGGCCCTTGGCCCCGGTGGGCGGCACCGTGTGCGCGGCGTCCCCGGCGAGGAACAGGTTGCCGTGCCGCATGGGGGCGTGGACGAAGCTGCGGAATTTCAGGACCGTCTTGTCGATCACGGGCCCTTCCTTGACCTCGAAGCCGTTGCCGTTGACGCGGCTGCGGAAGGCGTCCCAGATGCGGTCCTCATCCCAGTTGTTGACGTCCTCGTTGGGGTCGCACTGGAAGTACATCCGCTGGACCGTCTCCGTGCGCTGGCTGATCAGGGCGAAGCCGTTCTCCGAGTTGGCGTAGATCAGCTCGTCGGAGCTGCGCGGCGCCTCGGCCAGGATGCCGAACCAGGCGAAGGGGTACTCGTGGAAGTACCATTTGCGGTGCGCCTCGGGAATCTGGAACCGGCAGTGGCTGCGCGAGCCGTCCGCGCCGGCGATGAAGTCGGCCTGGACCTCGTAGTCGACGCCGTCCGCATCGGTAAACCAGACCTTGGGCTTGGCTTCGATGTCGTGGATGGTGGTGTCCGTGACGCCGTAGCGGACATCGCCGCCGTCGGCCTTCCTGCGTGCGGCGAGGTCCAGGAACACGTCCGTCTGCGGGTACAGCCACACCGATTCCCCGACGAGGTCCTGGAAGTCGATCCGGTGGCTTTCGCCGTTGAACCGCAGTTCGATTCCGTCATGCCGGTCGCCGTCACGCAGCACGCGGTCGGAGACACCGCTGTCGACGAGCATGTTGACCGAGCCGTGCTCAAGGATGCCGGCACGGACCGTCTCGGAGATCTCCTGGTGGCTGCGGATCTCCAGGACGGTGGATTCGATGCCGGCCTTGGCCAGCAGGTGGGACAGCATGAGTCCGGCCGGGCCGGCACCGATGATGGCTACCTGGGTGGTGATGACTTTTCGCTGTGCCATGTGCGTCTCGCTTCGTTGCGGGGTCCGGGCG
>Ga0065714_10003050_pt1 | contig 10469 bp, 8 predicted proteins | sample MisRhiReplicate2_FD_59101 | JGI IMG/M metagenome (GOLD analysis project Ga0065714, IMG submission 59101) | Miscanthus rhizosphere microbial communities from Kellogg Biological Station, MSU, sample Rhizosphere Soil Replicate 2: eDNA_1 v2... | ecosystem: Host-associated > Plants > Roots >... | reverse complement strand
CCGCGTGCAGCAATTCGGCATGCGGGTCGCCCGGCTTATTTCACCGATTCTTTAAGGGTTGTAGATGTCATCGCGCGTCCATGGCAGCTCATGGCTGCCATCGGGATGAGCTTTGACCGCGAGGATCTGGTGCAGGTTGATCCAGCCCCTGGCAAACGCATAAGCGCATCCCGCCAGGTACAGCCGCCAGATCCGCAAAGTTTGTTCCGGGACTTGCCTGGAAGCCGCTTCCAGATTGTCTTCCAGGCGTTCACTCCAGTGGTCGAGCGTGCGTGCGTAATGCAGGCGCAGGCTCTCGACGTCAACGATCTCCAGCCCCACGTCACTTATTTCGGCAGCGATCATCGACAGGTGCGGCAGTTCGCCGTTGGGGAACACATAGTGCCCGATGAACTCGCCAGCACCGCGTCCAACCGGACGGCCATCGAGGTGTTTGGCGGTAATCCCGTGATTCATCACCAGGCCGCCCTCTTTCACCGCGCCAAACAAGGTTTTGCAGTACTCGGCCAAGTTAGCGTGGCCCACGTGTTCGAACATACCGACACTGACCACTTTGTCGAAGCGCCCGTCCTGAGGCAGGTCGCGGTAGTCGAGCAATTGCAGTTCGACCAAATCTTCCAGACCTTCTTCTTTCACCCGCTCACGGGCCAGATCGAGTTGCGCTTTACTGAGCGTAATGCCAAACACCTTCGCGCCGAACTCCCGCGCCGCATACCGCGCTAATCCGCCCCAGCCGCAACCGACGTCCAGTAAGTATTCCCCGGGTTGCAAGCGCAACTTGCGACACAGGTGACGGAATTTGGCCTGCTGGGCCTGCTCGAGGGATTCACTGCCGGTCTCGAAGTACGCGCAGGAATACGCCATGTCGCTGTCGAGCCACAACTGATAAAACGCGTTGGAAAGGTCGTAATGGTAGGAGATGGCCTTGGCGTCAGCGTCCTTGTCGTGGGCGACACGAACGGGTTGGTCGTCGTCGTTCTCGTCCAACATCGCCTGGCTCCATTCATCGCAGACGCGGATAACGTCGCTGATGGAACCTTCCAGCTCGAGTTTGCCCTCGACAAACGCCGCTCCGAGCGCGTCCAGGCTTGGATGGGTGAACTGGGTAACCATTTGTGGATCCTTGACCACAATCGTGACGCTGGGCGTCGGTCCCAGATTGAGCTCATGGCCGTCCCAGAGTCGCAGGCGTAACGGTAACTGCAATTTCTGTAAGGCCGGTGGAAGATGCGCGAGCATGGACAACCCCCTTGTTCCAGACGTCTAATGTGAGGGTAGACCATCCCGGAAAATTAGACGGCTATCGCATTAATTGCCGCTTTCCATGATCAGCGACGCTGCAACCAGCCATCGTGAATCCACTGCTTCAGCCAGGTTACAGCTTGAAGTGGTGCGCCCTCTCCACAGATGACTGTCAATTCAGAGCACAGTTCAGCAAAATTCCAGTCCCGTTCAAACATGCCTTTTAGAGCTTTGGTCTCTAGAGTCTCCAGGCTCCGATACTGGCAAACAAGCTCATTCCGCCAAATCACCAAAACGCTGGGACTGTCGAGTGCCGTACTGCCAGGAAATTGCGTTGCATCTTTTATAGATCGCCAAAGCGCAACGCTATTGAAGGCACACTCAAGCCATTGCAGCGATGGACTGGGGCTGACTTGCAATGTCGGCCAATCTTCTGGAGCCAGAATCGCCATGTGCTGCATCGTCAACGGCGTTCCAGGTGGCGCATCAAATGCCAGTGTGAAAGCCCATTCCAGTGCCGCCAGTTCTGCCAATGGCGCACTTTGTTCCGGCACCAAATGTTGGCGAATGAACGCCTCGAAGCCTTTGCCGAGCCAACGAAGACTGTAATGAGCTGAGGGATTCTGACGCAAATAAGCCGCAGCAAGCCGTTCAAACTCTTCGTCACCCAGCCAATTGAGAATCGCTGGATAGTCGCCGCGCAGGACTTCCTGCAGCCGTGCTTGGTAAGCATTGTGATAAATCGCCAAACCGGTGCTGACGTCCAGCGTTGGGCCACCTATAAGGCTTGGGCCGAGCTCGACATCGGCCGTAGACGATTCGCTCAGAAGGTAACGTTCAAAGGCCAGTTGCCAATCGTTCAAGCGCATTTCTGTCTCCGGGCCAACACGCCTTCGCCCAGCTCCCGGGCTTTTTGCAGTTCAGCGAACAATTCGTCAAACGGCGGGAAATGATCATCACGCTCCAACAGCGTGGCGACCGGGCCGAGGTAGTCGAGGGTTCTTTGATAGAGCGCCCAGACCGGATCGCTGACGGGATGGTCATGGGTGTCGATGACGTAATCCCCGTAATCGCTGTGACCCGCCAGATGAAGTTGGCGAATCTTGTTCGCCGGCAAACCTTGAATGAAGGTCCACGGATCGAAGTCATGATTGCGTGAGCTGACATAGACATTGTTGACGTCCAGCAACAACTCACAATCGCTCAGCAGACTCAGTGCGTGAAGAAATTCCCACTCGCTGAATTTATCACCAGCGCTGCGCACATAACTGGAGACATTCTCCAATACCAGTGGACGCTGCAAAACGTCCTGCACCTGACGCACTCGGTCTACCACGTAATGAAGGCTTTCTTCGGTATACGGTAACGGCAACAAATCATGAAGCTGATGGGCATTGCCACGGCTCCAACACAGGTGATCGGAAATCCACGCCGGCTTTACTCGATCAGCCAACAGTTTTAGTTGTTGCAGATAGCCCGGATCCAGCGCATGAGACCCGCCGATGGACAACGACACGCCATGCATCACCAGCGGATAACGCTCGGCGATGGCGTCAAGGTAGTAGAGGGCTTTGCCGCCCCGCACCATGAAGTTTTCGGAGACGACTTCGAACCAGTCCACGGCCGGCGACTGATCAAGAATCTGTTGGTAGTAAGCACTGCGCAAACCCAGGCCGTAGCCTAGACAAGGAAGGGATGCAGACATTTGCGGACTCCTCGCAAAATGGCCGCAGTGGCAAGGGGGAAACCACCGCGGCACCGAGCGGTGGTCGGTTATTCGCCGACCTTGCCACCGGCTTTCATGCATTCGGTCTGAGTCATTGCCTTGAAACCGTGACCTTTGCAAACCCCTTGCCCCTTACAGGCGTTTTCTGCGGTTTTGCAATCGTTCATGCCTTTGCACGACGTCACGCCGTAGCAGTGAACTTGAGGTGCATCGGCGGCCTGAGCCTGTGTGGCGACACCGGCAAACAGTGCAGCGGCGGCGAAAGCAAGAGCGGCACCAGCGGTCGCGGATTTGAAGTTCATTTTTTGTATCCTCGGTCTTCGTCAGGGTTGTCGGCTGGAACGTTGTTCAGTCCCGACATAGCACTAGAGAGTGCTGCCCCAAAGGCGTTACAGAGGCCTGCAAAAAAGTTTCGATTCGCTCAACTGTCATCCTTGAGCTTGAGCAAAGGCTCCTGAAACCGCAGCAAACGCCCGGCGTTGCCCAGTACCAGCAACGTGCTCAAGTTATGCAGCAATGCTGCTATCATCGCCCCTGCCGCGCCCAGCCAGCCAAAAGCGGCGAAGGCAACAATCGCCATTGTCCAGCCCAAACCGATGATCACATTCACCTGCAAGGTCTGACGACATTGACGACTCAGACGCACACAGGTGCCGAGCCGGCGCAGGTCACTGCCAATTAAAACGATGTCGGCCGAAGCCAATGCGATATCTGCCCCGCCCGCGCCCATTGCGACACCCACGACACCGGCCTTGAGCGCCAGAGAGTCGTTGATCCCGTCTCCGACCACCATCGGCCGGAAGCCGCTGCCAATTTCCTTGAGCACGCGATTGAGCTTGTCCTCAGGCAACGCCTGCGCTTCGACATCGCTAATGCCGACATCACGCGCCAGCTTGTGCGCGACGCTTTGCCGATCCCCGGTGAGCAGCAACTGTCGACCCAGGCCCAGTTCTCGCAGCTCACTCAAGGCAAATCGTGCTTCGGGTTTGACACTGTCGGCTAGCAATAACCAAGCGAGAAATTCGCCATCCAGCGCCAGCCCGGCAATCGGACCGTCATGTTCAGGAACCGCCGACGTAGCAATGCCCAATTGCGCGAACAATTCAGGACGACCGAGTGCAGCCTCGCCCTGTTCCGTCATCGCTACCACACCCAAACCCTGGCGCTCGTGAATGTCCGACAGCAGCAAAAAATGCTCCTGTGTGACCAGCCCGGCAAGCGCACGACTGACCGGATGACTGCTGGCCGAACCGAGGCTGGCGGCCAGCTTCAAGACGTGACTGCGGTCTTCCAGCGGACTGTCGATGGACTGCAAACGCAAGGTGCCAAACGTCAGGGTGCCGGTTTTATCCACTACCAACGACGTCAGGTCTGCCAGCTCTTCAAGAAACGCCGAACTGCGGATCAGAATGCCGTGTCGCGCAGCCACCGCCACCCCGGCAATGGCCGTCGCCGGCGCCGACAACACCAGCGCACATGGACACGCCGCGACCAGCACCGCGAGCATCGCCTGGGCATCATTGGTGACGAACCACGTCACCGCCGCCAGCAACAACACCAGCACCATGTAGCTGCCGGCATAACGCTCCAGCAAGCGAGTAATCGGTGGCTTTGAGCGCTCGGCGCTTTGCATCAGCGAGATGACTTTGCCCAAGGTCGATTCGTTGCCGATACGGGTCACTTCAACGCGAAGCAGGCCATCGAGGTTGATCGCTCCTCCGAATACCGACATGCCAACACCGGCTTCCATCGGCACCGACTCACCGGTAATCGAAGCGGTATCGAGGCTCGCCTGACCGGACAACACCCGGCCATCCGCCGGCACGCGATCACCGGCACGAACCTCGACCAGGTCACCGGCCTTGAGTGTGCTGTTGTCGACTTCGAGGATCGAGCCATCCGCCTGAACCTTTCGCGCATGGCTGCGGGTGAGTTTGCCGAGTGCATGAATCGCTTCCTGCGAGCCAATCACGCTGCGCTCTTCCAGCACATGACCGAAGATCATGATGATCGGCAGCAACGCAGCAGTCAGCAGATCACCCGTAGCCCAAGCCCCCAGCATGGCGAGCGCGATCAACTGGTCGGTGATCCCGTGCAAGCTCGGATAACGCAGGCTGTACCACGCCGAACGCATCACCGGCACGGCCACCAGCAGTGACGCAAATCCGAGCAGTAATTGGCTGACCCCGGCCTGCTCCGGCGACAGCCAGCGCCAGATCAGACCTAGCCCGAGCAGGCCCAAGGCGAGCATGGCCAGTGTCAGTTGGCGAGCGGCGCTGCGTTGTTCGGCCGAGGACAACAGGCTTGATGTGGCGGCGGTGTGCGCGGTCATTGTGCAGCTCCCTGAATGATCAGGCGGGAATCGTCTTTCGGATTAACTGTGGTCACGGAACCGGCCTGGCCAAGAATCTTCGGCATCCGCTCGCGGTAAATGCGCAGCAGCATTTGCGGGTCGGCTCCCTGCTGTTGCGCCTTGGCGAGGCTCAATACGGTGGCGGTGTCGGCAGACGCTTTCGCCAGGCGTTCGCTGGCTTGGGCATGGGCCACTTGCAGCGTTCGATCCGCTTGTTCGTTCGCGGCCTGGTTCACCTTCTCCGCTTCGGTGCGCGCGTTCGCCACGGCTTTGTCGGCTTGCTGGCTCGCGGTTAACACCGCGTTGAACGCGTTTACCGCAGGACCGGGCAGACTCGATTGCACGTCCACTCGAGCGACTTCGATTCCCAACCCCTGCCCTGTTGTTGTCAGCTCGGCTAAACGTTGATTGATGCTTTGCACCAAATTACCTCGCAGTCGTTCACGTCGTTCGGCAGCCTGATTGTCGGCGCCGATCAGTTCCGGACGCGCCACTAGAATAGTGTCCAGATCCCGCGCTGCGGTCAGGGCTACAGCGCTGCGGGTGACCAACCGATCCAGCGCCGGCAACACATGTTCACCTTGCAGCACGAAGGCATACGGCTCGGTGACTTTGTAGAAGACCCGCACATCAAGTTGCACCACACCGGCATCACCCGTCAGCAAATAGCCGGACCCGGCGAGTGCATCACTGAGCGGTGTGGCAAACGTGGCAGCGCGATCAGCCTGTAAGGCAACATCACTGCGCAGAAGACTTTCCACTCGACGCTCGATAACGCGATCTGCCGCCGGCAGTAACACCACTTGCTCAAAAGGTCGCGGCCATGCCAGCAACAACCCCGCATTCTGGATGCGGTCCAGCGCACCAAAATGCAAAACCACTGCGCGATTCTGTGGATCAATCTGCCGCACATTGGAGAATGCCCAAGCTAACGCAGCCAGAACGGTCACGGCGTAAAGCGCGAGAAAAGCCAGGCGCCCGGCCTGAATCCAGGGGCTGCTTAATTCATTTGTTCCACGTGGAACTAAACTCATGGCTGCGACCCGGACTTGTTTTCGAGGCTCGGAGGTCCGTCAACCAATACTCGGAATGGCGCGGCATCGGTGCGCAATATCAGTTTGGTACCCGGCGAAACAATGGTGCCCAAGGTATCGAGTGAGCGCAGCAGGTTGTACAGCTGCGGAGATCCGGCATACGCACGGCCGTAAATCTGCGCCGCTTCAACCCGCGATTGAGCTTCGATGTCAGCAGCTTTGACCGTTGCATCGGCCTGCACAATTCGCGCATCCCGCTCGGCGGCCGAACGGATTTGTGCAGCTTCGCGCTTGCCGATTGCAGTGCGTTCGGTGGCGATTGTTTCACGCTCAGCGCGCATGCGATCGACGGTGGCGGTCAGCGTAACCGACGGTAAGGTCAGACGCTCGATGCCGACTTGCAGCACTCGAACGCCATAAGTCGTGAGCAACTGCTGATCGATCTGATGGCGAAGTTGCGCCTCAAAGTCGGCAATGTGAACTTGATTGGCGTCGGTGTTGACCAGGTTCGCCAAGTCAAAACTGGCGGCCGTGGTTTCCAGCGCAGAGCCGACAAAAGTGCGGATCTGCCGCGCCGCTTCATCCGGCTGATTCTGCACCGCACGCATGAAACGTTGCACGTTGTCCGGATCGCCCTGCACCTGCCACGCCACGTAAGCCTGAACAATGATGCGCAAACCGTCGCGGGTGCCGACATCCTGCAAACCACTGGAGGTGGTGCGCAAGCGTAAGTCGACCGGAATCGCCGCTTCAAACGGTGCTGGCCAGCGCCAGCCCAGACCTGGCTCAAGTAAAACCCGCGATGGATTGCCGAAGCGCGTGATGACCGTGGCCTCCCCCGAGCGCACTTGAACAAGGCTTGCGGCAGCGATTGCGAAGGCCACAAGCAATGCTGCCCAGCCCATGCGCCGCCAGGGAAACGGGCCGGCTTCGTGTGGATCGCCGTGGTGATGATGGTGGTGACCGTGGTGATGCCCGTGATCGTGGCCGGCGTGGTCATCGTGCTCGTGAGTGTGCGACTGGCTCAATGGGTAGCTCCTGGCTGGGCGCTCGTACGCGGCGACGCAGGATCAGCCGGCAGTGTGAAAGTACGGAGGTCGATGGTCGGCGCATTGCTGCTGCCACCCAGACGATGATCAAGAATCAGCAGCTTGGCGTTCGCCAGGCCCTGACTCAGTTGGCTGAGGTATTGTTCCAGCACAAACGCCTGGCCTGCGTTGGCGTAGGCTTTCTGCTCCGCGCTAAATTTCAGGTCCGCCACCTGGGCCGTGGCGTTGATCTCATGAGCGCTGGCAGTCGCTTGATCGCGCGTGATGCTCGCTTGCAGTTGCGCCAGATGGGTCGCCTCGGCGGCGGCACCGCGTTCCCGCGAGATCAATGCTTGAGCGCCGATCTGTGCCGCTTGCACACCGTGATAAGCATTGGCAGCGCCGGCCGGTGGATGAATCGCTTCCACCACAGTGGCGAGAATTTCCACACCACTGTCGAGTTTCTGCAGGTCAGCCTGCACCGCCCGGCCAATCTCATCAGCAAGTCCTACCCGGTCTTCGCCGAGCAAACCATCAAGGGTTCGCGAGGCGAAGTCATGCACCAGGATCCGGCTGGCGGTGCTGCGAATCAGGGTCGGTACATCGGCGCTGTTATAGGTGGCCGCTAATGCCGCTTGATCGGTCAGGCCGATGCGATAAACGAAACGCACGTCCATGTTAACGATCTGGAAGCTCTGCTTGTCGGCGCGGCTGCTGGCGATGACCTGGGATTTGTCGTTCACGTGGCTAGCGTCCCATAACCGATTGGCAATCGCCGGTGCCGGACCTTCCGCAGGCTCGGGTACAACCGGTGCCGACGTTTCGCCAACACTGGTGGCCAACTCGTGAACCACACCGTTTTCGACCTTCAACACGCGGCCCAACGGCCACGGCAAACCGGCGTGCAAACCAGGACCAAACACCTCTACCGGTTTGCCGAAACGCTCGTAGATACCTCGCCCCTGCAACGGTATTTCGTGAATCCCGGTGAGTGACCAGCCGACGAAAATAATCACCGCCAGCACCGGCAAAAATGCGCGGCGCATGTAAGTGAAGGCCCAGATTTGCCGCAAGTCGATGCCGAAGCGGTTGTGCAATTCGTGCTGCAAGGCGAGCAGCGGTTGCGGTGGCCAGCGCAGCATGTCGGCGATAAAACTGCGTGCCAGCAACGCAGGTTCGAGTTGTTCGCGCTGTGGACTGAACAGCGACAACACCGCACGCAGCAGCAACTCGACTGCGACCAGGCCCGGCAGCACACCGATCAGCACCGCCAAACGCACTGGCCAGACCGAGGTTTCGCTGGCGAACAACAGACACAACGCGCCGAGAACCAGGCAAATGATTGTTACCCGAGTCAGTTGCGCCAGTGCNCCGGCTTCCGGCCATTGGGCGACGTTTTCCTGAGCCAGTTGCCGCTCGACGACCAGCAGACCAAACGCCAACAGCAATGCCAGCACTGCGCCGACACTGGCCGACAACCCCAGCGCTGCGGGTGGAAGCGCGAGGTTCCAGAACTGACTGATGCTGAACAACGTCAACAGCGCCCAACCGCCAAGCCAGAGTGTTGGCGCGCCGATCTGGCTAAGCATGCGCACCATGCGCTGACTGAGTCCCTCCAGTAGTCGCTCATACCAACCCGCAGGCGCAACGGATTCGTCAACGTCGACGACCACAGGCAGCGTTGGAGTCATCGCCTGTGTACGCCACCGCGTAACCCACCAAGCTGATTGCAGACCGGCAACCAGCACCAGCAGAGCGGCACTCTGACTCACCAGAAATACGCCCCACAGTGACGTGGGCACAAACAATCCAATGCATAGCGTCAACACCAGCCCGACCGCGGCCAAAGCACTCAGGCCAATGGCGAACTGGCGCAATCGCCGCCCCTGAAACACCGCCTGCTGAAAGCGCGGCAGCCCTGCTACCTGCGCACCATCGACTTCGATATCGACTTGCATACCACCCCAGTGTTTATTCAACGCGGACACCGCATTTCGTTACGATATAACGAAAACGGTGAAAGTTTTGTACTTAATAGCTTTATCTAAAGGTGATGAACCTGTCGCCCGGCTGAAGCCCTGATCGAAAAAGTACGAAACGAACAAATTGCGTTCGTAATTTTAGCCAGCTACTACTTACCAGCCCGATCCCATCAACTTCAGGAGTTCATCCATGAGCAGCTACGACATCGTGATTCTGGGCGGTGGCCCCGGCGGATATAACGCCGCGATCCGTGCAGGCCAGCTGGGTTTGAAAGCGGCATGCGTCGAAGGTCGCGCGACCCTCGGTGGTACCTGCCTGAACGTTGGTTGCATGCCGTCCAAGGCGCTGTTGCACGCCTCCGAACTCTACGACTCGGCCATGGGCGCGGAATTCGCCAACCTGGGTATCGAGGTCAAACCCACCCTCAACCTCGCTCAGATGATGAAACAAAAGGACGAAAGCGTTACCGGGTTGACCAAGGGCATCGAGTTTCTGTTTCGCAAAAACAAAGTCGACTGGATAAAGGGCTGGGGCCACATCGACGGGCCAGGCAAAGTCACGGTCACGAACAGTGCCGGCGGCAAGTCCGAGTTGAGCGCCAAAGACATCATCATCGCCACCGGCTCCGAACCCACTCCCCTGCCGGGCGTCGATATTGATAACCAACGCATCCTCGACTCCACCGGCGCGCTGTCGCTGAACGAAGTGCCAAAACATCTGGTGGTGATCGGGGCCGGTGTCATCGGTCTGGAGCTGGGCTCTGTGTGGCGGCGCCTGGGTGCTCAAGTCACAGTGGTCGAGTTTCTCGACCGCATCTGTCCGGGTGTGGATGTAGAGGCCGGCAAAACTCTTCAGCGTTCATTGAGCAAACAAGGCATCACCTTCAAATTGAGTTCGAAAGTCACCAACGCCACGTCATCGGCGAGCGGTGTTCAGCTCAGCATTGAACCGGCGGCGGGCGGTACAGCAGAGTTGCTGGAGGCCGATTACGTACTGGTGTCGATCGGTCGTAGGCCTTACACCCAAGGCCTTGGCCTGGAAAACATCGGACTCGCCACGGACAAGCGCGGCATGCTCGCCAACAACGGGCACCGCACCGAAGC
>Ga0065714_10003636_pt1 | contig 10471 bp, 5 predicted proteins | sample MisRhiReplicate2_FD_59101 | JGI IMG/M metagenome (GOLD analysis project Ga0065714, IMG submission 59101) | Miscanthus rhizosphere microbial communities from Kellogg Biological Station, MSU, sample Rhizosphere Soil Replicate 2: eDNA_1 v2... | ecosystem: Host-associated > Plants > Roots >... | reverse complement strand
ACCTAACCATAAAGAATCTTCATTTTTTACTTTTTTAATGATGCTTCTTGAAGACTCAATCTCATCAAGGATTTCATCTAAATGAGAACCCAGGAAGATAGAGATGATTGCTGGTGGCGCTTCGTTGGCACCTAAACGGTGATCGTTACTTACTGAAGCAATACTTGCTCTTAATAAATCAGCATGCTCATGTACAGCTTTGATGGTGTTAACGAAGAACGTTAAGAACATCAGGTTGTTTTTAGGTGTTTTACCTGGTGATAATAAGTTTTTACCAGTATCGGTAATTAACGACCAGTTATTATGTTTACCTGATCCATTGATTCCTGCATATGGTTTCTCATGTAAAAGTACTTTAAAGTTATGTCTTACAGCAACTTTTTCCATTAAGTCCATTAACAATTGGTTGTGATCAATTGCAAGGTTAATTTCTTCATAAATAGGCGCACACTCAAACTGAGAAGGAGCAACCTCATTGTGACGGGTTTTCAAAGGAATACCCAATTTTAAGGCCTCATTTTCAAAGTCAACCATATAAGTAAACACGCGCTCAGGAACTGATCCGAAGTAGTGATCCTCTAATTGTTGTCCTTTTGCAGACATGTGTCCGAATAAAGTACGACCAGTTAAAGCTAAATCCGGGCGAGCATTGTATAATGCAAGATCAACCAGGAAATATTCCTGCTCAATACCCAATGATGCATTAACTTTAGTGATGCTTTTATCAAAATACTGACAAACATCTACTGCAGCTTTATCCATAGCAGAAAGTGCTTTTAATAAAGGTGCTTTATAATCTAAGGCTTCGCCTGTATAAGCAACAAATACAGTAGGAATGCAAAGCGTTTTACCTGCTTTACTTTCCATAATGAAAGCTGGAGAAGAAGGATCCCATGCAGTATAACCGCGCGCTTCGAAAGTGTTACGGATACCACCATTAGGGAAACTTGATGCATCTGGCTCTTGCTGAACTAATGCACTTCCTGCAAAAACTTCAATCGGACCATCAGCACTTGGCTCAAAAAACGAGTCATGTTTTTCGGCTGTTGTACCTGTTAATGGTTGAAACCAGTGTGTGTAATGTGTCGCACCTTTGCTCATCGCCCATGTTTTCATAGCTGTAGCGATGTGATTGGCATCTTCATGGTTGATTAATTCACCCTGGTCAATTGATGAAATTAATTTTTGATATACCTCTTTTGATAAGTAGTCTTTCATTTTCCTCTTATCAAAAACATTCACGCCGAAAAACTCAGAAATTTTAGACGAAGGAGATTTGACTTCTGGTGAAATTCTTGTTTGCGCTTCTTTTAATGCAATTGTTCTTAAGCTTTTCATTTATTTGTTTGAAATTTGGTCAAAAATAAGTTTTTTATCGGTTGTTTTCATTAAATTGTTTGTAAAAATACGAATGTTAGCAAATATTCAAAGAAATAATTGTTGATTTACTTGATTTGTGGTCGAAATGTTGTGATTATTTGAAATTTTTATGAAAATGATAATTTTGAGGGGTCATTTTAATAGTTTTGGTAATGGAACTATTTATTGCGCTGCATATCCTTGATCACATAATAGGATAAATAGCCTAAAAATAGAATTAGCAGGCCTATCGCTATCCACATCCAGCTCTTTTTGCTCGATGCTGAATCCTTTACCACAGCTTCNTCTTTGTTTATCTTAAAATTAAGTACGTTGATAAACGGTATCGGGTTACTAATGCTATCACTAAAATATCTCAGGTCGTATCGCGGCAATTGCATGTTTAGTTGCCCCGCTTTAATTACATACGGCTTATCTTTTTCAAGATAGGCAATAAGCTCCATGTTTTTCTGATAAGCTTTAATATTTTTTATCAACAATGGTTCACTTTCCTCATTTTCGATAACAAGAAACAACTGTTTATACCTGTTTTGCCCGCAAAGATCAATAACAGGCAGCTTTCCGGACGAAATGATGAAATTTGCAAGCCTGTCCTCTGAATAATTGCTTTTTTTGTTCCTGATAAGTGGATTTGTCTCCGTTAACCACGCAGTTCTTCTGTAATACTGAAAACCACCCGGATTTAATATCAATTTATCTATTTGGTAGCCGGCATTAAAACGTATATGTACAATACTGCGTTGGTTGGCTTTGTCTTCCTTTACAGAAACCGATGGGGCAGGAATAGGCGTATAGTTCTGCAATTGTAATCCTGTAGTATCTTTTATATATATACTATCGGCTATTTTCCTGATCAGGTAAGCAATCTCCTTATCTTTTTCAAAAATCCGGATATCGGCAAGATCAGTGCTTTCTGTTTTTGAAATGATCTGCGGGGTAAGTGCGATTTTATGGAAACCATTCGCACTTACATTTCCTAGTTCTGCCTGCCACTTAAAAGATTGCGCACCGGCATTTGCCCAGCCAATACAAAGTAAAAGAAAGATAAACGCCTTAAATTTCATTGTCCGCGGTTTCTTTTTTGTCGCCCGTAAGCAGCAGGTTTTTTAAACGCTGGTACATAAATGAAATAACCAGCAATACTATTCCTAATGATATGAAGGCTGCAATTTTTCCTCCTTCGGATAGACCTCTTAAATCAAAAATGAATAATTTAAGTAAAGTAACAGCCAACAAAGTAATGGAGATGATCCTGATATTTTTAGATTTCCATCTCATGCCTATATATATATATAGAAATGCGAAACATCCCCATAGAATAGCAAAGCCTGTTTTATGATTATTCTCTAAAATAAAGGCAAGGCTCTTTTCTTTTGAATATTGCGACATCACCACCAAATGGTCAAGTTCGGCACTCGCTACATAAAGTACAATAAAGGCAATAAACCATTGCAAGGCAACCAAACCCGAAGTAGATCTTATGCTTTTTTCATTACTGTAAAGTGCATAAAGCATAAAACCGATTAGAACGACCAGCAAATAATGAAATAGATAATTGCCTAAGCTGATGTTGTGCATTTCAAGATAGCCGTTTCTTAATAAAATAGTTTCAGCGTTAAAGATCAGGATATAGCACAACAGGCATACTGCAGCAAGGGCGGCAACAATATATTTAAATGGCTCAATTTCTACCTGACGGATAGCAATTAACAAGATAGTAATAAACAGGTAGCTAAAGCAGCCCAATGCTAATACTCTTAAGAGTGGGAAATAATTATAAGCCTGGTAGTTTAGTTCAAAAGCAATAACCAGATAACCAATTACGATGGTGGCAATCGCCAGGATAGTCCTTGAAGTTTTAATTTCCCGGAAAAGGATAGACTTAATTTCAGATTTAAGCAACCCTGAATACAACATCAATGCAATCACTACAACAAGTCCGGTTATAAATCCTTTGTTTGCCAAAGGAGTCAGTCGGTTAGTTGTGTTGTATAAGCTACTTCCATAAACATGCTGCCAATCCATAATGAGGCTGATACCCAGTAAAACCAATATGATTACTGAGGATTGCTTGATGAGTGTAATGCCCGACTTTTGCGATAACCAAAGCAGTAAAACACTTTCAGCTGCCCAGAATAGTGTAATGTGATTCCCTTTTAGCTGAACCGGTGCTGCAAGACTTATAAAAGTAAGTACCAATCCGATAAGAAGGTAAATAAGGTTTCTGTCTATTTTATCATTTTTATATAGGGCGTAAGCAAACGCTAAGTTGATCAAGCCCAGTAATGCCGTAAATAATCCCTGGTAATCTCCATCACCAAGTTTGCTCAGGATAAGCATTCCGGCAGCATAATATAGAAACGTATTACTTAATAAAATTCCGATTTCGAGCGCATTGAAATTAGTCTTCTCTTTAATGTTATTGATGATGTTCATCAATAGGAAAACGAGATAAAAGAGAGCGGCAAATACCAGTGCTCCAATGTAAGGAGGTAGCTTATCATCACTTGCCAATACTTTAGTTGTTAGCCAGCCACCAAACAATATGATTGTAAAACCGTAGCAGATGATATTGATGATCGACCATTTTTTGTAATAGGCCAGTACCAGCATACCGATATTTAAAATCAGGATATAGGTAAAGAGTACAATGTAGTTGCCTTCACCGGTGCTTACCATAAATGGGGCGCCAAAGCCTCCGAGTATAGCGAAGATAGCCAGTTCTTTGCGGTCGTAACTAAGCGATAAAAGCACTGTAAAACCGGTGATCAATATGGTCAGGATAAAAGCCAGTGTTTGACTAAATAGTTGGTATTGATGAAAACCAATGGTCACTGTAAAATATAGGATGGCCACGCCTCCGCCAACCAGTACAGAACTGAATGTCGAAAATGACTTTCGGAGCTTATGTGCGAGTCCTATCAGCGCACCACCACAAATAAAGCCGATACTTACGCGGCCGATTTCGTTGATCCAGTCTTTATCTATCGCATATTTTAGGAAGAATCCCATACCCAATACCAGGATTACTATACCAATTTTATTGAAAAGATTCTCGCCAATAAATTTCTCCAGATCAGGGTTTCGCTCACTGAACGAAGGTCTTTGCTGGGGTGGAGGAGGACTGAAGTAAGGTTCAGAAATCGGTTCTGCTGCGGGAATAGCCTCAACTGTTTGTAGGACTTCTGGTTCTTCAGCAGGAATGCTTTCTTGTACAGGTTCAACGACCGGAGCGGATTCAGGAACTACAGGTTCCGGAGCGATCTCATCTTTACGTTGGTAAGGAGTGAAAGGTTTAAAGCTTTCTTTTTGAACGATTTGTTCGATAGGTTTTTCGACATTTTGTTCTGCTGAATTTGATGCTTCTTTTTGAGCTAGCAGACTGGATAAATGTTCAATTTTGAGGTACAGAAATTCGAGTTTCTCTGTTAAATTTCTTTTTAATTGCAGTATAATTATCAGAATTATAACCACGAGAGCGAATATAACCGTTTCTAAAAACATAAAGGGCAGATTTGGTTTGGCTTTAAAGGTAATAAAAACCTAAACTATTTGCCCTCTATGTGTTATATTTTTAGAATGGTTGCCGGTTGCTATTTTTCCACCACATCTCCGGCACCTAAAATAGTTTTTTCTATTTCCGGATTGCCACTGTAGTATACATGTCCGGATCCGCTGATCAGTGCTTTTATTTTACCATCTGTATTTACATTGATTTGGCCTTTGCCGCTTATCCTTGCTGAAAGTTCATTTACAGTAAGTGCTTTACTTCCGAAGCCACCCGGGCCACTTATGGTAACGCTTGCTTTGTCGGCTTTACCACTAATATTGATCGCACCAGAGCCACTCACAACTCCTGTGATTTTATCAGCTTCAACATTAGCCTTGATCGTTCCCGAACCACTAAGTGTAGTCGCAAATTCCGAAGCCGTAAGCGTGCCCGACACACTGATACTGCCATTGCCACTCATGGTTAGGCTGCTGATCTGTTTTGCTGTTACGTAAGCAATGATTTTTTTATTCTCATATTTTTTTGCCCAGCTTGTCCAGCTCGTTTGTGGTCGGATCATCAGGATGTTTCCTTTAACCTCGCTAACCAGCGTAGAAATGGCTTCCGCATCTCCCTCAAATCTTAAACTTTCCTGGTTCCCGAATTTCACGATGACCACAATAGGGCCACCGGCGGCAATGCCGTTAAAATTTTTTACGTTTCGTTCTTCTAAAGTATAGAGGAGTGTGTTTTTTGGTTTGGAAGCATGAGCAGATGCGCTGTCAAGCTGTAAAAGTAATAAAGTAGTAAATAATAATGTGAAAAATGATTTCATGTGCTTATGTATATAGTATTGTATAAAATTAAGAGATTCTCCCGAATTTTATAATAAGACGCATGACTTGGCAGTTTATTGCCTTAGATTATTTTACCAGCACTCCATCATGAATAAGGATACTATCCCTGATAGAATTTAATAAGGGAAGATCAATCTGGCAATCCAGGCTTTGTCGGCAGTGAGTATAGTCGTTGTTATCAATTTCAATTGTGGCAACACGCTCTTGTTGCTCATTAAAGATCTGGTATTGCTCATGACTGAGCGGTTTGATAATAAATGAGTGACCGATACCGTCATTGTCGGCCGCTTTGATATGAAATTGCTTCATAGCTTTAGGTTTTAGTGCTATTTCACAACAAATTGAAACACAGATTGTTCTGGTGTTTTTTAAATTGTACATAAAATGTACATTGATTGTGAGTTACTTAGGAGGGTATAAATAAAAAAAACCGGTTGCGATACTGGTCTTGTTTACCTGTACTGCAACCGGAATATTATTTGTAACGATTAATAGCTTTTGCTAATGCTAATCGAATTACTTAGCGTGTTTCTCAACCCATTTACGTGCATTTACAAATGCTTCCATCCATGGAGTTACTTCATCTTTACGTCCTTTCGGATAATTTGCCCAATGCCATTGGAATAATGAACGTTCAATATGCGGCATCATTACCAGGTGGCGACCAGATGCATCACACATCATAGCTGTGTTGTAATGAGATCCGTTAGGATTGGCAGGGTAACTTTCGTAAGCATATTTAGCTACAATACCATATTGATCTTCTGAGTAAGGCAATTGGAAGCAACCTTCACCATGTGAGACCCATACTCCAAGTGTGCTGCCTGCTAATGAAGAAAGCATGATGGAATTGTTTTCAGCAATAGTCAATGAAGTAAATATACTTTCGTGTTTGTGACTTTCGTTATGCAGCATTTTTGGTTTCTCTTCATGATCTTTATTGATCAGGCCTAGTTCTACAAATAGCTGACAACCGTTACAAATTCCTACAGATAAGGTATCCTCACGATTGAAGAAGTTCTCTAAGGCTATTTTAGCTTTTTCGTTGTACATAAATGCACCAGCCCATCCTTTAGCCGATCCCAATACGTCAGAGTTAGAGAAACCACCTACAGCACCAATAAATTGAATGTCTTCCAATGTTTCTCTTCCTGAGATTAAATCAGTCATGTGTACATCTTTCACATCAAAACCCGCAAGGTACATAGCGTTAGCTACCTCACGTTCCGAGTTACTTCCTTTCTCACGAAGGATAGCCGCTTTAGGACGAGGTTTGCCTGGATCAATAACCGGTTTTTTACCGTCAAACTGTGCCGGGAAATTATATTTTAAAAGCTGGTTTTTATAGTTATCAAAACGCTCTTTAGCTTTAACAGGTCCGCTTTGTTTTTTATCAAGCAGGTAAGAAGTTTTGAACCATACATCACGCAGGTGATCAATATCAAAGTTTAAAGCTTCAGATGAACCGTTTTTAATAGTTAAAGTTGCGGTAGAAGTTGCTTCACCGATTTTATGGTAAGCAACGCCATTTGCTGCAAATACAGTTTCAACAGATGGATCAGCCTGGAATACGATACCAACGTTTTCTGCAAAAAGCAATTTGATCATGTCTTGCTCACCTAGTGCAGATAAGTCAAGATTTGCACCTAAATCACGGTCTGCAAAACAAAGTTCCAATAATGTAGTGATTAAACCACCGCTACCAATATCGTGTCCTGCTTGTATTTTCTCTTCAGTAATTAATTGCTGAATGGTGTTAAATGCATTTTTAAGCTGAGCAGCATCTTTTACATCAGGAGTTTCTTCACCAATTTTATTTAAAATCTGAGCGAAAGAAGATCCGCCTAATTTATAAGTGTCATTAGAAAGGTTAATGTAATAGATTGAGCCGCCATTTTTCTGTAACACAGGCTCTACAACTTGTGTAATGTTAGAGCAGTTACCTGCTGCTGAGATGATCACAGTTCCAGGGGCGATAACTTCGCCGTCTTTGTATTTTTGCTTCATCGAAAGTGAATCTTTACCCGTTGGGATATTGATTCCAAGACTGATGGCAAAATCAGAACAAGCCTTTACAGCCTCATATAATCTTGCGTCTTCACCTTCGTTTTTACATGCCCACATCCAGTTGGCCGAAAGCGATACGCTTTTCAATCTGTCTTTTAATGGAGCCCATACAATGTTCGAAAGCGATTCAGCAATAGCAATACGACTACCAGCTCCAGCATCAATTAGTGCCGAAACAGGTGCGTGTCCTATTGAAGTAGCAATACCTTCTTTACCCTGGAAATCCAATGCCATTACTCCACAGTTATTTAGTGGTAATTGCAGAGGACCTGCACATTGTTGTTTAGCAACACGGCCCCCAACGCAACGGTCAACTTTATTAGTTAACCAATCTTTAGATGCTACAGCTTCCAGTTGCAACACCTGCTCCAGGTATTCGTTAAGCAAGTTTGCATCATAAGTAACTGATTGGTATTTTCTGTTGATGGTTTTATCTTCCATCACCACCTTTGGTGAACTGCCAAACATATCNTTCAGATCCAGGTCCATTGGTTTAACACCGGTTGTTGCTGATTCGAAAGTAAAGCGGTGATCGCCGGTTACTGTACCAACAGTATACATTGGTGCACGCTCACGATCTGCAATTTTTTGCAGGGTATCAATATCTTTTTGGCCAATCACCAAGCCTAAACGCTCCTGAGATTCGTTGCCGATAATTTCTTTTGATGATAGGGTAGGGTCGCCTACCGGTAGTTTATCCAGATCAATCTTTCCGCCTGTTTCCTCAACCAGTTCCGACAGACAGTTTAAGTGACCACCAGCACCATGATCATGTATAGAGATGATGGTGTTATGCTCGCTTTCCACCATACCGCGTACTGCGTTGGCTGCTCTTTTCTGCATTTCAGGGTTTGAACGTTGGATAGCGTTCAATTCGATACCTGAACCTAAAGCACCTGTATCGGCTGATGATACAGCTGCACCACCCATACCAATTCTGTAGTTTTCACCACCCAGGACAACAATTTTGTCGCCCGCTGAAGGTTTATGTTTTTTAGCCTGACTAGCTTTTCCATAACCAACACCACCTGCAAGCATGATTACTTTATCGAATCCTAACTTGCGTGAATCTTCTTCATGTTCAAAAGTCAATACTGATCCTGTGATCAATGGCTGACCGAACTTATTTCCAAAATCAGTAGCTCCGTTAGAAGCTTTGATCAGGATATCCATTGGAGTTTGGTATAACCATGCTCTTTCCTCAACACCTTTTTCCCAGGGGCGGTTTTCCTCTAAACGAGATAGGGCAGTCATATATACTGCAGTACCTGCAAGTGGCAAAGAACCTTGTCCACCAGCCAACCTGTCTCTGATTTCACCACCAGATCCGGTAGCAGCACCATTAAAAGGTTCAACTGTAGTAGGGAAGTTATGCGTTTCGGCTTTAATAGAGATTACAGATTCAAAATCAGATAAAGCATAAAAATCAGGTATATCTGCACGTTTTGGTGCGAATTGTTTAACTATAGGACCTTTAATAAAGGCTACGTTATCTTTATACGCTGAAACGATATCGTTAGGATTTTCTTCTGAAGTCTTACGGATCAGTTTGAACAATGATGTAGGTTGTTCTACGCCATCAATTACAAATTTACCGTTAAAGATTTTATGGCGACAGTGCTCAGAGTTTACTTGTGAAAATCCGAATACTTCCGAATCTGTAAGTGGTCTGCCTAATCTTGTAGCCAGTGAATTTAAATATTCAACTTCTTCGTCGCTCAATGAAAGTCCTTCTTGCTTGTTGTATGCAGCAATGTCAGTTATTTCAAGGATTGGCTCAGGTTTGATGTTTATAGTATATATATGCTGATCAAGCTGGTTGTATTTTTGCGAAAGCATCGGATCGAAGTCCGCAAAATTCTCTTCTACTTTTTGAAATTCCTCAATACGGATGATATCTTGTATATCCATGTTTTGGGTAATCTCCACAGCATTCGTGCTCCATGGTGTTACCATCGCTGCGCGAGGGCCAACAAAAAAATCAGTTAATGTCGTTTCTGCTTGTAGCTTTGCGCCGCCAAACAGCCATTCTAGTTTCGTAATATCGGTTGTTGACAGGTCTCGTTCTATTTGTAAAGCGAAAACCGTATTGGATGGACTTAAGAAGAAATAAATCATGCTTTTATTTTGAAGATGCAAATTTAGCGTTAAAATTTTAAAACAGTAAGGTCATGTGTAATATATCCTTCATTTTATTGCAGTATCCGACTGTTTTGTAAGATTTCTTTAGCTTTGTAACTATAATTAAAGGGATACACGCTTTTAACACGATTGCACAAGTCTATGGGGAATGTTTTTAAGTTCAAGAAATTTGAAGTAAACCAGTCGGGCTGCGCTATGAAAATCAACACCGATGGCGTGTTGCTGGGAGCTATAGCGAATCAAGCGAACGCCAGACGGATTCTGGACATTGGAACCGGAACAGGGGTAATTGCCATGATGCTTGCGCAACGGTTACCCGGCGCACAAATTGAAGCAGTAGAGATAGACGAATTAGCAGCAGTTACCGCTGATGCTAATTTTAAAAGTTCAAGCTTTGCGGCTAACTGCCGTGCATACCATGGTGATATCGCGACTTACCAATCGGGAAGCAAATATGATCTTGTGGTTTCGAATCCGCCTTATTTTGTAAATGACCTGAAAAATCAGGAGCATAGGAAGGGGATTGCCAGACATG
>Ga0065714_10065378_pt1 | contig 10474 bp, 8 predicted proteins | sample MisRhiReplicate2_FD_59101 | JGI IMG/M metagenome (GOLD analysis project Ga0065714, IMG submission 59101) | Miscanthus rhizosphere microbial communities from Kellogg Biological Station, MSU, sample Rhizosphere Soil Replicate 2: eDNA_1 v2... | ecosystem: Host-associated > Plants > Roots >... | reverse complement strand
TCGAACGCAGCCTTCGGCAGCTGCTACACAGGATCGAGTCGATCTGTATAGAAGTTGTAACTGTGCGAACCGGATCATCAAAGCTAGAGTCTGATGGTTTCACGCAGGCTCGGACCCAACACCTGCGCACCGCCCAAGGAGCTTTCATGCACACATTGCGCCGCTGCACCGCCCTTCTCGCCCTGAGTGCCGGCACCTTCGCCAGCCTCCCGGCCCTGGCCGCCGACGAATTGCACTACAACCAGATTTCCCTGCGCGCCGAAGTCAGCCAGGAAGTGGCGCGCGACCTGATGATCGTGACCCTCTACACCGAAGACCAAAACACCGACCCGGCCAAACTCGCCGCCGACGTCAGCACCACCATGAACAAGGCGCTGGCCCAGGCTAAACAGGTCAAAGACATCACCCTGCGCCAGGGCAGCCGCAACAGTTACCCGATCTACGACACCAAGGGCCAGAAAATCACCGGCTGGCGTGAACGCGCCGAACTGCGCCTGGAAAGCTCGGACTTCGCCGCCCTGTCGAAACTGACCGGCGAACTGCTCACCGACCTGAAAATGGGCGGCATGGACTTCGCCATCGCCACGCCGACGCGCAAGGCCAGTGAAGACGCACTGCTGAAAGAAGCCGTGACCGCCTTCAAGGCTCGCGCGCAATTGGCAACGGATGCGTTGGGTGGCAAAAGCTACAAAATCGTTAACCTGAACCTGAACAGCAACGGTTACCCACAACCGTACATGCGCGGGCCGATGATGATGAAAGCCGCCGCGATGGATGCAGCGCCGGTGACTCCTGATGTTGAGGCGGGGACGAGTCAGGTCAGCATGACGGCGGATGGGGCGATTGAAGTGTTGATGCCTTGATTCGATAACCCCGTACACAAAAACGGCGATCACTGGAGTGATCGCCGTTTTTTGTTGCCCACCCAAAACTGCGCCCCTGTAGGAGCGGCCGAAGACTGCGATCCTGGCTTTCTAACTGGCACCGTGGTCATTGCGCGAAGGAAGATCAAAAGATCGCAGCCTTCGGCAGCTCCTACAGCTACCACGGCGGATCAACATTATCCAATGCATGGAATCTCAGGTCCGATCACTGAGTTATAGGAGAATTACTCTATATGTACATCAACATTTCTGAAGGAAACAACTTACACGCTTTTAGGAAGCATCTCTCACCAAATTAAAGCATGTCGCTCAGGTACTGTAAGATGGATCTGTTTTTGCCACACACCATTTCCCAACTACTTTAACCGAGCTAATATTCAGTTATAGATAGCTCTTGTCACACACCAACAGCTTAATCGACCCACTATATGCAACTGAATTCCATCCCATTAAAACCGAGCTCATGCCTCACCTAAAAGCACGAAATAACAGTCTTGACAACTGGCCCCACTCGCCAATAATGGAACTTTATGAAAAACATTGTACTGATCGGCGGACATGACGAAACCTTCATGCACTTCGAAGGTTTAGACTTTAACTTCATCGTGCTGCAACTTCCTGAGTCACAGGGTAAAAACCTCGCAGCACTTACCAACAAAATTCATCTCGTCAATGATTTCTCCGAAATCACCATCATCGAAGAAATAGATAAAATACTAAAAACGCAGTCTATCGATTACATTTTTTCATTCACGGAGGATGGGCTGCTTTCCGCCGCACGTGCCAGTCAACATTACGCCATCCCAGGCATCGATTACGAAACCTGCGAAATATGCATCTGCAAACCTTTGATGCGATCCAGGCTGGAACATACTGAATTCGCCGTTGCCAGCAAGATCTGTAAAACAAGAAGGGACGTCGAAGCGTTTTTCAACTGCTATCCAAATGGAATGGTCTTAAAAGACCCAACGGGCTCCGGTAGCGAAAACGTCTTCATCATCAAAGACTCCGCATCCCTGCTCGATACGCTGGAGAGACTCAATCATGAAAATATCGTCATGCTGGCGGAAGAGTTTTTAAACGGACGTGAAGTCAGTGTCGAAACACTGACCATTGATTCACAACACCGAGTCCTCGCCATAACCAATAAACAACTATACAAAACATCGCTCGCAGAAGAGCAGCACATCATCTCGCCGGACAATCTCGACAGCGACACATTCAGCGAACTGAGTCGTTATTGCGAGCGCCTGCTGACCGCAATCAATCACACACATGGGCCTTGCCATATTGAAGTAACAATAGCAGATGGAAAATTTCATCTGATAGAAGTCAACAACCGCGTCGGCGGTGATTACATCGGCTTATTGGTTGAGCTCACAACAGGCGTTGATCTTTTTAGAGAAACACTGCGCTTTCATAGTCACGAAGCCGAATCGGACACTACCAACACTCAACTGACACACTACAAATTTGCTGGCTCTCATCTTTTTTATGAACCACTGAACCCGGACATGATCAGGGATTACATGCAGGAAGTGGACATCATCAGACTGGTAATGGGCGAAGCGAATCCCCCGCTGGGAAGACCGCACATAAACGATGACAAAATCGGCCTAGTGGTCATTGCCAGCAATGATCGCAAAAAGTTTTATACCGCCATTGACCACCTGAACAGACTAAGTTCCGCAAGTTAATTGCCAACAATAGGAATAGACGATATGGAAGTTATCTCTAGAAGTGACATCGCCCCCCTCAACAGCGTGGTGGTGAATGGCGTGTTACACGACTTGGGTGTTGTAAAAATATTTTCCCAACATCCCGCGCTGGCCCAGTTCATTCCGTCCAAAAGCGAGGTGGCCCTTAGCTGGGTCAGACTTGAAAAGGACCAGGAATTGTCGGTTCATCAACACCCCGAGGCGAGCCTGATCCTGATTTGTGACGGCTCGGGGAAAACCCTTGGCGATACAGAACGAAATATCGAGGCGGGCGATATGGTGCTGGTCCCGCCCCACTCGCGGCATGGTTTCAAAGGCACCAACGATGGTTTCTGGGCACTATCTATTCAGTTCAACGGTAAGGCCCTGTACGAGAACACCCTTCAACCGAATGTCGTCTTCAAGGCTCAAGAAACAGTCAATGCCAAGCCCGCCGACGGGCTGTTAAAAGATAACGAGGGTTATCTGGAGAGCTTCAGGAACAGTCGGCTGCTTTCGCTGATCAATTCACCGTCGATCGATCAGCCCGAAGTACGTGAAAGGCTTCTCGATTGCCTGCAGACCTGGTCAGACATGTTTCAGAACCTGCTGCATATACGTGTGGCGATGACGCTTGATCCTGCACACAAGAAAATCGCGCTTGAACACCTAGTGGAAGAACTGGGACACAACAACAATCTGCGCAATCAGCGCCATGCCACTCACTCGCCCATAGGGGACGCGGCATTCCTGTCAACCATGGAATGGTTCAGGCATCAAATGCTCTACAAGAACGACATGGTCAAGACATTGCTGATGCACATCGTGCTGGAAGGCAGCGGCGAGATTTTCCATAGCGAGGCGGCCCGCGTGTTTACCAGCATGCCGCACTTCCAAGAGCACGGTGAAGATGATGGCAGCCACGTCAGTATGGGCATAGAACTGCTGAATCAGGCATCACCCAAGGAAATCGAAGAGCTGCGTGAAACCCTGAGCGAAGGCTGGAACATGATCACTCTGCTTTGCGACCGGTTTGCCGACATTGCCTGCGCTGACTACTCGCATCGTGCAATGGATACAACACCTCCAACCAAGCCGGCATACAACTGACCCCATGAAGATTGCAGAAGTCCTGAACACAATTTTATGGTTTCAGATCCCTGAACCTGGACGCCATCGAGGCGCACGTTCCGTTCACGCGTCCCGCTGGCAGCGCTGGCGTGGCGCTGCGATACAGGATGCAGGGAAAGAAAACGGGAAGGACAGGCTTCACCTCAGGATTTTTGCAGCCCTCAGACAAGATATCGTGTTGGCGTTTGTAGCCATCGGTGTACATACCGCGGCGGCATTTGGCGCCGCCATTACCCTCAAATCGTTACTGGCGCAGCTCATACAAGACGACTCGGTGGTCATGTCGAACATCGCACTCGGGGCCACCTGCATGGCGCTGACCTACTGCGCCTGGCTGGCGCTCAACCACTCGTTTTTTTTGGCTGAACTGGTGGGTGTCGGCGGTCGCTCTTATGTGGAACAACGCCTTCTGCTCAAAAAGAACAGTTCGCTGGGTGGCTCGTCTCCACTCAGCCTCACCACGCTGTTTGACCGCGAAGCGGCACGTGTCGAATCTTCATGGTCGGGACTTATAACAATCTCGCTGGCACTCGCCACGGTCATCTTTACCTCAACATTCTTCTTCTTTGCCCTAGGCGTCAGTGCCTTGGCCGCGTTGGCGGTCATTGTCGTCAGTTCACTGGTCGTGTTCTGGGTGGCTCAACGACTGAGCATGACCTATGCACAACTATCACTGAACGCCACGCAACGCATTGAGATAGGAGTGTTCGCTACAAAAAACCGACGCCAGGCCTGGCTTAAGAACTGGAATGCCAAACTGATAAGCGACTACGCCGACAAACGAAACCCCGAAGCAGCGTCGCTGAAAAAAGCGGCCCGCCTGGTGGCGGCGATCAGTTTGATCTCGACGATGACGCCCATTGCGGCGCTGCTCAGTGCGGCACTGTTGCAGCTAGTCTATCTGGGTCACGTCGATGCACCTGGAGTGTTGGCGGCCATGGCATTGATTGGCGGCTTGAGATCCGTCGCCAATAACATTCCGGATATTGTGCAAAGCATCTCTCAAGGATTTGTCGGGCACAAAAACATCGAGTATTTCCTTCGTGCCAATCACGCTGATTCGTCCCACCTTGAACCGGTACAGCTACCGACCACCCAAGCTAAACATATTGCGATTATCGGGACCGCGAGCAGCGGCAAGACCTCGGTGCTACGAAACCGAGCGCAATGTCTTGACGACACTGACGGCCGAGCAATCTTCATTCCAGACGAGCCGTGGATGTTTGCAGGCGGGCTTCGCGAGAACCTGAGTCTTTACCGCAGAGACTTTTCAGACGACGAGGCCTGCCGCGCCTTCGCTCTGTCTCGCTTACCCGAGCACTTTTACGTTGATTACCTGAATGAGCTCACCCATGGCGCAGAGGGCAACTGGGACGTTTCCAGAGGCCAGGGAAAGCGTCTTGAGTTGGCCAGAGCCTTGGTCGCACAGCCGCAGTGGATCTTCATTGACCAACCCACTTCGGGTCTGGACGAAAGCCTCGCGGCGGGCCTGCTTGTTTCACTTCTGCAAGGTCCATGGCGCGATACCAACGTCATTTTTGTCACGGACAAACAGGAAGAGAAAGCGGCCGCGCAAGAAGTCTGGACAGTGGCGGGCGGCAACATTGCGCACGTGCAAACCAATCAACTTGCAGCGCATTCACACCCTGTTGGCACCCGCTCCGAGAACCTCACCCCGGTTGTTCCGGCAGACGAAGCAGAGCCTCTCTCTGTACCCGAGCGGTCAAAAACTGCAACGACACGCTCAAGGTCAATCACAAGAAGCCTGCTGGATTTCGGCCTGTGGAAAATCTCGTTGATAGCCTTCGCGCTATTCGCCCTTAAAGAAGTGTTTACCATTGCGGGCGATTACATTATTGCCAGCGGTTATCTCACGACACACTTGCAGCTGTCCTTGATCGGGCTGGTCAGTGTTTTAGTGGTGAGTGCGGTCCTGTCGATTTTCGGGGCGCTGATTACCGTCAGGAAAAGTATTGATGCAGCCTCAACCCAATGCATTCATTACTTCGCTAATTTGATGAATCCAGGCCTGGACCACACCCTGGCTCAAGAGGTTAATCGTGACAGTCAGAACAAGCTGACCTGGGATCAGCGTCGCGTCGATGAGGTTCTGCCGGTGTTGTTGCTGGAAACGGTTGGCGCCGTAACCTTGCTGTTGATAACAATCGGCTACGTCATGCTGAACAACCTCTATGTATTGCTGCCGTTCGTTGTTATCGGGCTTTGCTACTGGTATGGCGCAAGAAACTCCGGCGAGTTACTCCGGCGATTCAATACCAGGGAAATCGACGCCACATCCACCTTGTTTGCACGTGTTCAGGCACTGAATTGGTCAGGTGGTCGATTTGATAATGCACACGACAATTCGATGATTCTGGATTGGTTGTCACCCAGCGTGACTACTCGGGCATTCGCCTCGCTGGACAATGCAGCAACGCGTCGCTGGTATAGCTACAAGCTGGATTTGATCGGCGTTTTTTTCCTGTCATGCATCGTTGCGTCAACGATTTACTTCCATGCAACGGGCACGGTCAGCATGGTGAACGTTTTGGCGATCAGTCTCTCCTACAGCCTGATTGCGATTTTTGCACGACTCGGCAGATGTCTCGTTGAACTCCGGCAAGTCCTGGACAGTGCTGATCGCCTGGTGGTTGCCAGCTTTCAGCCTCGACCTTCGCCGGTGCAGACAAAGGTCGGTTCGAATGCCCCGCTGGTGTCCTTTTCCGATGTCACGTTCATTAACCCGAACAGCGGCTCAACGGTGCTCGAACACTTCGACCAATCGTTCCATGAGAATGAAGTCGTTGTGATCATGGGTGCCAGTGGCGTCGGAAAATCCACGTTTGCCAACCTGGTAGTGGGCAGTTTGTTCCCAAGCCAAGGGCAGATATCCACGCTAGGCGGCACCGATGGGTACCTAGCACGCCAGCATGCGGAAGAAGTCCAGCTACTGACCTCCAACCCCGTGTTTAAACCGGGTTCGCTGGCGCAGCACTTTAACAACCCGTCACTGGAAGAACTCAATCAAGGCGCGGCCTATCTCGGGCTCTCGGATATTGTCGAGCAATTGCAGGATGGCTTTAACCAACACGTCCCCTGGAATGGTGAAGTAAACCTGAGCAAGTCAGAACTACAACGACTGGCATTGCTTGATCTGACCCTCAATACCCCGGCGATCGTCATCCTCGATGAAGCGACTTCAGAGTTGAACAGAGCGGATGAGGTTCAGTTGATTCAAAAGCTCATTTCTGCTCTGCCCAATACGTTGTTTTTCATCATTACTCACAATCCCGAGCTTTCCGCACTCGGCAACAGAAACTTCAATTTCAATCACGAAAAACGGCTGGTTGAAAAAACGGCATAAAAAGCCCCGAATAAATCCTTACGAGTGGCTATACAAGGATCGTAAACATGGAATTGCACGCGCAACGAGATGCGTTTTGTATCAGCTATGGTGTCTCCCGCCCACAACTACCCTTGTGTGGAATAGCCCATTGGGAAGCAACACTCAAAGGAACGGTGGTTCAGCATAGCGCCCTGCATGAGGAACAGGCTTATGTAGCCCCGGGCTTTTTTTATCTACCCGTTTCCGAACGCCCCGATCCGCACTATCTGAACACGCTTGCACAAGAGGCACACACAGCCGACTGGCTGTTAGTGCCCTCCATGGAGAAGTCGACAGATTCGATACGGCAGCAATACGAACTAGAAATCATCCCTGTGCCCTTCATGCAAGTCGCCTACCTCCAGGTTGAGGGAACCCTGGATGAGTGCTTGCTCACTTCGATGGGTAGGAAACACTACAAAGAAATGATGCGCCTGACGCGCCGGGCCGAGGACCTCTGTCATACGCAGGTATACCGTCTTGGTGAATTGTCCGAGAACAGCGAGGTGTTGGTGGCGTTCTCACTTCTTCAATCCTTCAATGTGGATAAATACCAGCACGTCAAAAACCTCTATTCGCTCGAGGCAATGCAGGCACTGGCACGGTCGACGGAAGGTTCAAAGTACTACATCAAAATGAACTACGACAAAACGACCCATGCACCGGTCTATGGCTCGCTCAGTTACGCCGATGAACAACGCGGGGTTTTCTCGCAACTGGTTCAGGGTCAAGATCGAAGCCAGGTTCCGGCGGGGCTGAACCTGTACGTCAGCGATTATTACCAACTGTACAAAGTGGCAGAATCACTGGGTTTCAAGAACAACTGCCTAGGGCGGGGAGCAATCGATATAAAGATACGGATGGGCGCCAACCGGGTGGTGGACCTGGAGAGCTGGCTGATTCCGGTCCGAACGAACAACCCGCATCAAATGCATGAGTTTTCAAGTACGAGAGACAGCTAACAAGGAGTTTAAAATGTCTTTTTTCGATATCAACAAACAGCTTTACAGTGTTCATAGGATAGAGAACGGCATCTCTATCATGGATTACCCAACGTCGGACTTCGACTTGGCAGGGACACTTCAAAAGACCTTGGCCAGTCGCTACAACCTCAAAACCGACTTTGCACTGAACAAAATACATGAATGCCTGAGCCAGGAACAAATCAGCAATCATCTGGAAGACTCCGGCCATTGGCATGACCCTCTGCAAACACTCGGGGCGCCGATGATCGAGGCGTATTACAAGTTTGTTCATTGGCTCAGCGACCATCTGGATTTTGATTTCGTATTCGAACACAACCCATTGGTCCGCTATCACATCCCCGCCAAACTGGATGATCGATACAGGTTGCCGGATGGCGAACTTTTCACCCATCACTCGGACACGCTGCTGGGCGATTATTTTCAACAGATCAACATGTGGCTGCCATTTTGTGACGTGAAAAATACCGGCGCGCTCAGCGTTTGCTCCAGAACTGCCAGCATCAACACTCTTAAAGCCTTTGCGCAAGAGCAGGGTTATACCTATGACGAATACAAAGAAAGTCGGGTCGCCTTTTTTGACTATGCAAAGCAACGTCCCCAACTGATGGCCGATCTGCGCACCGACGCCATGCCGACCAACCTTCGTTACGGTCAATGCTTGATGTTTGACCCCCGGATTCTGCACGGGACCGCAGAGAACATGGAAAACATGACGCGAGTCAGTATGGACTTCAGGATCGTCCCCGTGGACGACTACGAATCCATCATCAAGGAACTCGAACGTCAAGGTGGACGCCCCAATAGCTATGAAGGTGAAGGGTTGATCAAGGGCGAGTTCTACAACGCACTGACCGCGCGAGAAATCATAAAAAATTAACGTCTCACTTCGCTGTAAACATCATAAGAACATCAATCAGGAAATAGATTATGACCACGGCTCTCGCTTGGCTGGACGGCGTATACCTCCATCTTGATCAGATTAACTTGTCACCCGTCACACACTCGCTGTCCTATGCCTCCTCAGTCTACGAAGGCATGCGCAGTTATGGCGGCAAGGTTTTCAAGTGCGAGGAGCACTTACAACGGTTACAACAGTCAGCCCGCTTGTTCAAACATGCCCTGCATTACACCAACGCAACGCTGACTGAGGCGTGCAATGAACTACTCAAGCGCAACGAGCTGCAAGACGCGTACATTAAAATCATCGTGTTTTATGACGAAGCCGACGTCAGTTTCATGGGGCGAGGTTGCCGCAGCAAAGTGGCGATATTCGTCCAGCCATTTGCTCCGAAGGCAGCGACCACACCTTACAGGCTCACGACCGCCAGTTGGAGACGCGCGCCCGCCGATTGCCATCCGTATCAAGCCAAAACCTCGTCCACCTATGCGATCAGTTTTTTGAGCTTCCATGATAAAGATGAGGCATTTGACGACGTGCTGTTTCTCTCGACCAACGATACGGTCTGCGAGTCCAGTGGTTCCAATATCTTTTTTGTGAAGGGCAGCCAACTCATTACACCGACGACCGAAATGGCACTGGCGGGCATCACTCGCCGCGTCATCATCGATGAGCTGTGCCCGGTGATGGATCTGCAAGTGATACAGAGGGACATTTCGAGTTCGGAATTGGGCCATTTTGATGGTGCCTTCTTATGTGGCACAGCAATGGAAATCACTGAAGTCAGCTGCATTGACGGTTTGCATTATGAAAGGAACCAGTGGGTCGAGTTGTTGGCAAACCAATACAGAAAGAGCGTGATACACACACTGCCCTAATCTTCGGGGGAGGCTCCCCCGAAGGTTTAGCGGGTTTTAGCGCCGCAGAACAGAGGAACGAACGGTACCCGCCTACGCTTGCGGATCGACGTTATCCAACGCCCGATTCACCGCCAATTCCGCCAGCATGATGATCTGCTGAATCGCCAACACTGTATTGCGCTGCGGGCCGATCAGGTTCGCGGCGAAATCACTGGTCATGACACTGACGGAGGCCAGTGACTCGCAGGCTTGGGCCAGGAGACTTTCGGTGTCCATGTTCGGGGCGACCAAGAACATGGTGCTGGGACGGCGGGGTTTTTCGGTGTATTGCGACGGGGGATCGAGGTAATAATCGAGGGCGCGTTTTATGGCTTCGCGGTCTTTGATTAGCGACTCGGTGCGCAAGTCTTCGGCTTCGGGAGTGGTGGGTGGATCGGGGACTGACTTATCCATGGAAAACTCCTACTGATAACGGGAGCCATCTCTTCGCCGGATCTCAAGCGACGAAGAGGTGGCAGCTATGTGCAGAGTGAGATCACCGGAAGTAGGCACCCGGCCAGACCGAAGTCTGCCCGCACACAGCCGCCATAACGCATTTACAGGCAGCAGATAAGCTGGCGCCAATTATGGTGG